>Ga0325400_1000745_pt1 | contig 25213 bp, 21 predicted proteins | sample PopdelMetagenome_2_FD_205662 | JGI IMG/M metagenome (GOLD analysis project Ga0325400, IMG submission 205662) | Populus deltoides microbial communities from Bellville, Georgia, United States - Xylem-PdKOR-R1 | ecosystem: Host-associated > Plants > Phyllosphere > Stem > Wood/Secondary xylem...
ATGCGGGAAGAGCCGCCTCGAAAGATGAATTAATTGGAAGGACCAATTAAGAACAGGCCACTAGGCGATAGCTGCGAAGATGTCGTTCGTCAGCTGGAGGCAACCGGCGATTACCGGGTGCTACGTCGTCTGCGGCTCGGCGACCATGTCGAACAGGCCGACGGTTCGCGTACTCGCACTGGCATGTTCCTCGATGTGGAGAGCACGGGGCTCGACATCCGAAACAGCGAGGTCCTCGAACTTGCCATCACGCCATTCGAATATGACGTACTCGGGCGTATCGTGTCGCTCGGTGCACCGCTTCATCAATTTAACGAGCCGAGCGAGCCCATCCCGTCGGAGATCACGGCGATCACCGGCCTCACGGATGAACTCGTCGCGGGGCATCGCCTGGACATCAGCGGGGTCGAGACCTTCGTGGAGCCCGCAGATCTCATCGTAGCCCACAATGCGTCCTTTGACCGACCCTTGGTCGAGCGTCTGTCGCCAGCGTTTGCCAACAAGCCATGGGGCTGCACAATGTGCGACGTGCCGTGGAAGGGGGAAGGAATTGAGGGCCGCCGACTGTCCGATCTCCTCGCTGGATTTCAGTACTTTTTCGATGCGCATCGCGCGGTGGACGACTGCGAGGCCGGCATAGCGCTTCTTGCGATGAAGCTGCCAAAGAGCGGCGAGCGCGTGATGAGCCGGCTCTTGTCAGCTGCGCGCAATCCGACATGGCGAATTTTCGCGGAAGGGGCGCCGTTCGAAGCCAAGGACACGCTTAAAACTCGCGGATACAAGTGGAACGCCGATCGCGAGCTCGGACCTCGTGCATGGTGGAAGGATGCCCCCTCACAGTCAGTAGACAACGAGTTAGAATTCCTGTGCGATCAGATCTTTGAGAATGCCGTCCAGCTACCCGTCTTCGAGATCACCGCATTTCAGCGGTACTCGACAAGGCTCCGCTAGGAGTCTGCTTTCACGTGATAACTAAAAAGATCCTAATGGATGGATTGGCGTCGACACTGGCGTCGGCGCCTCAGGACGGAGGCGGAGATGGTTTGGCCAATCCAACCGGCATTACGGTCTTATATGTCGGCACGACGGTGCTGACGGTGGTTCCGAAGTTCGGCCGTGGATCAGGGCCGATGTTTCGGTCGCGATGTGCAAAACTCTCAAAACGCTGAAAACCCTCGATCTTTCGCTGGGGTATAACCAGTCCTCTTTCGCTGACGCCGTGTTCAGTCATGTCATGGGCGGGCGTGAGCTGACGGCCGACGGAAAGGAAAAGGCGGTTTGGATCGACATCGATAACGCGGTCTCGCATGCCGCTACTGCTTCGGACGATCGCGCGGACTATGCGCCGACGCAGATCTTGGCGGAGCTGTTCCGTAGTGCCAGTTACGCGACATAGGTCACGCGGTCGACGTCCAGCCCGGCTTGTGCGATGGCGGGCCCACAGAGGAATGCGATTGCTCGCTATCAACAGCATGATTTAATGTTTCGGCAACCCGCAGGAGTTCAGATTCCTGTACTCTCTATCATACGACCCTGAGGCTCATGTCGGAAAACTTCAACTATATCGCCTTCGGGAATCCCGAGTACGTTCAAGGTGAGGTCGACGGCATCGGCATGGGCCGTGGGCGCATGTTTGAGTACACGCCCACGGATATAGCAAAGGGGGTCGAAGACCTTGACAGCGACGCGATCGCGTTCCTCGAGCAGCTGCCCACGTTCTTATGCAGCGAGATCGGGAGCGGCAACGGTGGTCGTCCGTCGATGGTCGTCCGCTTCGGCCAAATCTCCGGGACCGAGGTCAAGCGGCGAGAAGTGGTCACAAACTTTGAGCCTCTAATCGACTTCGGCGAGGTTGAATTTGAAAGTGTCGAGCATGCGATCGCGTTGTTCGGCGCTGATCGCTTCCAGCTCTACCGGACGCACTGGGCGGTCCGGAGCGGGAAACCCGAGCCAATTCTGAAGGGCTTAATTGAACGGAAGCCAGACCTAGCCTCCGTCTTGGACCAACTGAACGGAACCAGGGTGCCCGCAGCCGACGCGCGGCCTCCGCAGCAAAAGAAGAATATCGCTGGCATTGCGGACAGCGTTGAAGCTTTCCTGAGCATTCTTCAGCAGCAGTCGCCGAGCGGCTCGACAGAAAGCTTTTATAGAGGGCACGAGAAAGCGGATTTTGAACTCACGCCGTCACTGTTGCGAAAGTGGCCGGAAGGCGGATGGCAGTTCATGCCCAATGAAGATCGGCTCTGTAAGGAACTGCTGATCGCTCATTATGACGAGTTCCAGGGCGACGGCTACTGCTTCGACCGACTCGTGCGTATGCAGCATTACGGCCTGCCCACAAGGCTGCTCGACATTTCAAGCAACCCCCTCGTCGCGTTGTTCTTTGCGTGCTCCGGGCCAGCCAGGGCACTAGATACCGATGGCGAGGTAATTATCTTTCGCGTCTTATCGGATGCTGTGAAGTACTACGACTCGGACACCGTCAGCTGCATAGCCAATCTGTCCAATCTCACTTACAAACAGAAGAGCGACATCGATCTCACCTTGGACATAGGTGCATTCAACGGGAGCGAAGTCGCCGGCAAGCTGCTACACCATATTAAGTCGGAGAAGGGCTTCTTCGAAAGCCGGATCGTTCCTGACGATCTAGGGTCGATTGTATGCGTGAAAGCCAAGCGGACCAACACACGTATCAAATCACAGGCAGGCGCATTTCTCCTCTTCGGTCATGAAGCCGCGCTGCCCGAGTCCGGGCAGAACGGCCTTGAAATCGCTAGAGTGACGATCAGGAACAAGCAGCATATTCTTGACCAGCTCGATGCCATCAACATCAACGCGACGTCGGTCTATCCAAGTATCGAGCAAACCGCGGGCCACCTCCGCGAGCGCTATCGCGAGGCGTCGGCGAATCCGGCTGTGTGACTTGGCTGGCCAGGCCGGACCCGCCTTTAACAGGTAGGCGGAGCCCACTGTTAAGAGATGTGGGATCCATCGGCCCGGACCACCCGCGGTCAATCGTGCCGCAATGTCGGCGAAGCGAGCGTGCTCCATCATTCCCAGTGCAGTGCTGCGGGCGTCGACGATACGGAGTTCGAGCAACTTCAATGGATGGCTATAGTCGGGAAACCAAGAAGCCTGCTGGAATGTCGAAGGTCAAGTCCTAGCTGTCGAGAGTCGGCCGAGCAGAAGAAGCCCAAGGATGCCGCTCAGCCGTCGCTGATATCCCATCGCAGATCTTGTCCCAGCCGATCGGCCACTAGAGGAAGCACCTGCTCGAAATGCAGCCTCCAATATCCATCGCCATCACGAGGATTGGTCATCTCATATGCCGGCCCCCCGACGCCCACAAGCATCCTGTCGAAACGCTTGCTGAGGTACCTACTGGCACTGGCCGCATAGGAGGCGACCTCGGCCGCGACATCGATCAGCGGACCTTCCATCTCGCGGGCTTCACGGGCGGCTTCGTTCAATTCGGTGTACCAATAGGCGAAGTCGAACATGCCATGCGTCGTCTGCCGACCGACCGCGGTGTAGTTGCTGCAGGCGCCGCAGATCTCCAAGAGTAGCTGGTCGTTGGACCATTGGCTGTCGCCGTGGTCGTTATGGTTCTCTCCTAACAGGACGCCGGTCGGCAGGACGCGTCCACCCCGGCAATGCTGGCAGAACGGGAAGTTCACGTCGACTAGCTCGAAATTCGTACCGTCGAACACCGCGATCTTGTACGGCTCCCCTTGGGCCTGAAGGGGCTCGTACGAGCCAAGCTCCTTATAATCGAGATTGGTAGTGACATCGATGCGGTGCATGCGGCCGTCGATGACGGCTGAAAAGTCGGTCGCGTCCCCTGCATCGAGGCTCGGAACGAGCTGGAGCGTCCTGCGATACTGCTCGAAGAACCGGACCTCTGCGTCGAGACCCTTGTAGCCTTTAGGCCTAAGAGTCGTGCGGTATCCGTCGAGATAGGTGCGGGCCTTAGACGGGTCCTTGTTGAACGTCGAAAAGATGATCCGCCGTTTCTGATTGTAGATTTCGGCAGGGTTCTGGGCCTTCGCCTGAGAAATTTTGTTGCTCATGAACTCAACCTAGCGAAACCCGGCGCCACGACGCACTATTTTGAACCGAGGTCTGTGCACTTTTCCCAGACGTGGAAGCCGGCCTTTGGCCTGAAGCCGTTCGTGTGGAACGAGAACGGCCATTGCGGCACCACGGTAGGGTCCTCGGGACCCTCATCTCGCAGGGGCAGCCTACACGGTGCAAGCTCCCAAAAGCCGTCAGTCCACCTTCTGCTCAATCTCCGTCGATCGACGATGGCGTCAGTGCAGGCTTGGAGCGTCTGCTCCCGCCGAAAGCCGTCATACTTGCCGGGGGCGCAGAACGACGGCTTCGTCCCAGTTCCCGCCGTCGCGTTCGGCCGAACAGGCCTGATGAATGAGCGTCCGAAGTTGGAAGCGGGTAAAGCCCCCTGAACGACCGGGAATGGGTCAAGTGCGCAGCGCGTGGCGCGACGCTGACTGCGCCCGCGCCATTCCGCGCCACTATGTTGATGCAGCTCGGGTGGAGGTGGAGATGCCAATCGCCGCGACTACACTAACTCCAACCGCCCACATGGTTTCGAAAAAATAGGCGACTATCAACGTTAGCTTCTCGTTACGACGCTTAGATACACGGACTTTGGCTTTCGATTTCCTCAGTTGTTTACTCATGATTACCTCCCTTGATCTGCTCACCGACAAATCGGATCGCTACTAGAAGGGCAAACAGAGCTAGTGCAGCCGTGGTATTCGAACCCACCCCAACCCCCGAAGCTGTTGTCTCCATCCGATTACCCCCCTTCAGGGGTGTCGTAAAGACGGTGAGTGACTCGACACCGACTACCGCGTCGATGCGCGGCTTAGCAATGGCCGAAGCGCGGAACCACAAAACGAGCTCTGAGCGGCCAGAGATGGATCTTACGCGTCTCGAATCATCGTGGAAGACTGATGATGAAGCGCCAGATGCGTTCGTCGAGTAGGTTTTCCGCGTCGCCTTGATCCTCGCTCGTCCCTAGCATCGCGATGAGGTCGAGGTTGGATAAGACTAGTATCAGCTTGCCGCTCTCGCGCATCGCACCCTGGGCTGCACGCATGCAGCCTTCGTTCCCACCTTTGCGCGCGATGAGGAAACAGACGGTCCGCAGGGCGCCGGAGAAGAGGTAGCGCTCTGTGGAATAAATCTGGTCGGCAGTTATTGGCTCGGCATAGTTCTTGCATTCGAAGAGCAGGGCCCGCGCTCGGAAGTCCGCGCGCAGATTGTCCCAGAACGGCCGGCCGGGTGCGATGCGGCAAATGAAATCGTAGCGGTTAGCCCCGTCGGTCGTCTCCTCCTGAGTCTCGAAGCCAAAGAGATTGGGGTCGAATAGGAAGGTGAAGACCTCCATGCAGAGCGCTTCGTACTCGCCAGGCGTAAGTGCGTCTCGATCCTGATCATGGACACGAAGCCGGTGGATAAGATTTGCGCTCTTCTCTGCACGTGCCTCGGCGCGGCGTGCCTCGATATCTTCAGGCGCCGAGTAGGCAGTTTCGAAGGACGGTGCCGGATCCGCCGCCGCCGCCTCGACGAGCAGATCAGTCAAGGTGACGATGCTCACCTCTGTCTGGTGCCGCGCCCAGTGCGCCGTCACTGGCGTCGCGAACTTAGACACGACGATGATAGGCTTGCCGGACCAAATGTCGGCGACGCGCAGTGCTGAAAGCCGCAGCGTGTCGCGACGAAGGCGGTCGATCTGTCCGGCACCGGAAGTGCCGACCACCTCCACCGGCGTTTTCTGAACACCTCGCTCGATCACGAGATCAACCTGCAGCCCTCTGACAATTTGCTGCTCGTGGACGATGTACCCTAAGCGACGATACGCATCGGCCACCTGGGACTCGAGATCGAACCTCCGTTCATCATCTTGATGCGCGGCGTGCTCCTTCGAGAACGAAGCCGTCCCAAGGCCGAGATACCTATCGTTGAACGGGGCCGGTAAGCTCGAGGTCATGACGGTCCTACTGGATGGCTCCGCACCTTTATGTTGGCGAGCCAGAGGCTCAAGAGATTTTAAGAAAGGCTTCGTTCATCGTCGTCCGATCGCGCGCGTTCAACGAGTCGGCAGACTGCTCTGCACAACCGCCGTTTAGAGGCTCCCTTCCCGCACTTCTGACGCGTCCCGGCTATGAGCGCTCTCCATCGTCGGGCCGATGTGAACGAAGGTCCGAAGTTGGCGCTCGCCAGGAAGGCGCTGAAGGTCCACAATTGGGTCTCCTTCCGCCGCGAGTGCTTACGTGCCTCGGTTCGACTTCCGCGGCTTAGGGGTCGGCAGCTCGGCCGCCGTAACGCGCAGCAGCTCGCCGAGACTCGGCGTTATCCCATCGATCGGCTTCAATGAGCATCTGCGGTTTGGCACCTGGGTAGGGCGGCGCGTCCGACACCGGTCGGCATGGGCGCGGCCCGATTGCGTCGGCTTGACCCATCCATGCCGGCCTTTTCCGCCGGCATGGATCGTGGATTAGAAAACCGCAGCCGTATAAATCCCTCGCGATCCCGCTCGCTCGAAAACCGCGCTAAAGGGCGCCCGGCACTGCGAACAGGGTGCGTGCAACTTAGCGTGGTTGATCGATCGATGCTTTGACGTCGCGGTTCAATTCAGCATCCATGCGTGCAGCTCCAGCGTCGCGCTCCGCGTCCTCTCGAGCTATCCTTTCTGCGAGTTGCTGTTCAGCAACAACAGACCGGGCGGCAGCGGCATCCTCCTCCGCCTTAATCCGGGCTTCCAACGCCCGAGTGCCTGCATCAATTTGCTGCTGATCCCGCGCCAAGAAATCGGCCATCTGCTGGTTCGTAGCAGCCCGCTCCCGCTCGGCTTCTTGAGCACGTTCCGCAGGCCCTCGTTTGGAATGCTCCTCACAGCTGTCCCGAATGGGCTCAAAGTTGGAGAAGTGCCAGGTCTCTGATTTCCACACATACCAAGCGATTACGCGCTCGAGGGGAAGCGTCTCGCCCCAGTTGTTACGCCTCTGTACGGCGAGGCAGGCCAATTTTTCGTCACCGCTTCTGTAGACGACGACATCGGAAATAGAGACGTAACCGCTCTTACCCACCCGATTCTCGATCATCTGTTCCAACGCTTGCTCGTCAGAGCTTCCACACCCAGCGAGCACAAGCGGGAGCAGCAGGCCTACGAGACGGGATCCCTTCGGACGGCCAACGTTTCGGGGTAAGTCGATAAGCACCTGCGCGGCTGCGCCGCCTATCGATCGATGCAGTAATTTGGCCATTCCGACATCCCCTATGTCCGCTTGGGGCGTCGGCCGAAGCCGGATGTTGAGAACCTGGGAAGTCCGCAGGCGCATGCGCCTTTGCCGGCGAGCCGGTTGGACATGCGCGCATGCCACCCGGCCCCGTAAACAGGGACCGGCTGACTTCACTGAGGTTCTCACGCCCCGCTCTCGCCTTTTGCGCGAGAGCGGGCGGACGATAAACGAACGCTCGCCGGTTCGGCAAGCTGGAAGGACACAAGCAAGCGATGGAGCATCAACCTTCTGGCTGTTGGAACCCACAATCAGGCGCGCTTGCCGGTGTTCGTCTAGTGAATTACAGAAAAAGGCTGATGCTCGGTTCGGTCAGCCGGCTCAGCCGGGTAAGGATGCTATTGTACGGCGCTCTGCTGGCCGCCTTTCAGACGGGTACACGACCAACCCCCAAGGCCCATATCGCTGGCGAACGCACAGGCGAAGGCGTGAGTGTTACCGGCAAATCCTTACGGGCGCATAGGCGAGGGCTCGTTCCTGCCGGACTCTCGCTTTCGTTTGCCCGGCGTAGCTCCGCCGAAGGTTATCCCATAACCGACGCACTACTCCTTCCGGAAGGCGCCATGGAAAACGCTGCCGCATATTGGGACCGGTCAGTTTGAGTGCCTCGTGCTTCATCGAGCGGCCGACAACTCCGCGCGTCACGACGATGTCGCCGAACGAGAGATAACTCATGATTTCAGCTATTCGGAGGGCGTGCTGCCGCCGCAGAAGGCCGTTACGTAACACGTACTTGCGCTTACCATCACGTCGAAGTGAAAGGCGCTTTGCAGAAGAGGGAACTTTCACGATGTAGGAGGCCACATAGGCAACATCATGCTGGCTCTGATTGACTACTTTAGTCACCAAGACCGGAAATCCAACAGGCGAATTTGCTTCGAGTTGATATCGAAGTGATTCGCATCTTTCATGATACTTCGAGGGATTTATCGTGTAGCCGACTATATGGACGTGAAAGGCGATGAAGCGCTCACCTGCCGTGCTTCCCGGGTAATTCACGAACGGGGCAGCCTCGACAACGGCAATCCCCACGATTCCCAATCGTTTCATCCATCGGCTTACCTCTGACCGCCAGCGTTTTAGCTCAACGACTGGCGTTCGATCCGAGATGACCCACGCTGGTGGTGTGATCGTCAAGAATTCAAGTTCGCGGAAGCCGTTGGTTTTCCACACCTGAGACACCGCCTTCCCTAAGGCGTCGCTGAACGCGGCCATCGCTGCTTGGTGAGAAGCAACCGATTTATGCTGACTATCTGGTTCCAGACCAAGCAGATCGTCTAACCGTGCGTATCGTTGCCGATCGGACCTTATCTGGGTAGGTATGGCGAGCGCTACCGCCTCTCTGGCACGGGTCCGAACGTCATCTACGCTGTTGCCGGGATGTATGTTTTGGAATGATGCCCTCTGGGCGGCGTAAATTTGGGATTTCATGGTTTCTCCCCACAGCGCCATAATGGTTGGTGACGGCGCTATTGATTGGGTTATGTAGTTGGGGGATGGGTTTACAGCGCGATCACCCGGCGCTCTGATCACCCCGACATCGCTCACCGACCTTTTTTGCACGTGCGATAGACAGGACTTCGTCGTGCCCCCCCCCCACTGCGACGACGATGTGAGCCTAAGGTTGCGCAAATTTGCGCAACGTACCGAATCGGCGCATCCACATCATCAAGCGTGGGGCAAGCCCCTGGCGCTGTATAGCTAAGCTCTCTTGGCTTTTTCCTGGGTCAAGGCTCGATCAAGCAGCGCTTGCACACTGGTGGCCGTAATCAGCGTGCGGCCGCCTATGCGCAGTGCATCAACCTCGCAGCAATTGATCAATTCGTATGCCTTCGTCTTACCAATGCCTAAGGCCTGGCAGAAGGCGCTAATCGTGTAGGTGAGGGGCGCGTTTTGATGGTGCACGGTGGTTCTCCGGGCCCGGCGACATTGCCGACCGCGGAGACCAAATTTCACATTCTGCCGTTCGCGTCCGCGTACCGATAACGTAGCAAGCACGCAGTCATTGGCACTAACTCGACTCCACGAAGCGGTCCCAGAGCATGTCGATCCAGGAGTCCACTGCACGCCTGCTGAAGGTGGTTGGGTCGCGCTCCTTGAGCTCGTTGTAGAGCTGCCCTTTGCTTTGAAGGCGCGTGCGCACCAGCTTGTCCTCCTGCGCCAGCTGAACAGCCGCCATCCAAAAACGCGCCCACCGCGCAACATCTGGGTTTGGCCCACCCTTCGATGTCGAGACAGCCCGCACGGCCAAGTCGATAGCCTTTGAAACATCTTTCACGGCAAGGGTCACGCCGGTCAGGAAGCGCCACTGCCGCGGGCTTTCGACATGGGTCAGAACGAAGCGGGCTTGCGGCCACCGCCATCGATTGAGGTCGTTGAACCAATCCTCGCTGTCCATCCAGTCCCGCTGTGTCAGCTCCACGTTCTCGTCGGGGTTTACGTTCTCGCGATCCCTCCACGCGTGAACGAGATATTCCTCGTCGGAGAACCACGACCGCTCCGCCCGAGCTTTCAGTTGCCCGTCCAGGAGCAGGTCAGCCAACGCGTCCTTTGCGACTGCCCTGTTCCCGTAAACTTTCGCCAAAGCAGCCACTGCCTCGGATGGAGTGATCCATTCCCTATCGAGCAGATCAGCCTGATCCGCGCTTTCGGGAGTGGTCTCGCGATCGAGCATTTCGGTACCTTCCATCCGCGCAGAACGCATTCACTCGATCGCCAAGGCGCTCTGCTGTCAATTGAGCACAAGCGATTAGCAAGGTCGCTGACCGATATGGTACGCTATTCAATTGACAGAGAGCGCGTGCCCGAGCCGTCGGAACGTACCGCCGAGCGGCTCCATCAGAACCGCTGCGGCAATAGCGCGGCCGGATCCTGAAACGGCGCTACGGTGCAGAGTCGATAGGTAAGCTCACCTGAACGGGCGGCCCTGCTTCGATCAGTATGCTCTCAGATGACCGTCAACGTTCGGATCAGCCCAAACAAAAAGTGGGCATCAGAGTGGGCATGAAAGCCCGCGCGTCAGAAATTGCTAGTAAAATCAACGCAGAATGGCGGAGACGGAGGGATTCGAACCCTCGGTACGGTTTCCCGTACGACGCTTTAGCAAAGCGTTGGTTTCAGCCACTCACCCACGTCTCCGGCTGCGGCTATGCCGGGGCTATAGCCAGCGCGGTGCCGGCGATCAATGGTGCAGCGTCCCCCCCTGCTTGCGTTCATTGTGTCGACAGCCGTGGTGCGGCTAGGATGCGCGGGAGGCGAGCGGGAGCGGACGATGCGTGTATGGTGCTGGGTCGGAGCGGTCGCGATGATGGCCGCAGGCGCGGGGGCGGGAGCTCAGGTGCGTACCATCGACCCCAACCAGGCGGTCGACGGCGACCTGGCGCGACCGGCGGCGAGATCGACCCCCGCTCCGGCCGCACCCGCGGTGGTCGATCCGGCGGGGGAGGACGTGGCGGTCGATCCCGGGTATCAGGACGCGCGAGACACGCCTGCGCAGCCCGCCGCTCCTGCCACGACGACGCTCCGCGCCGATCCGCGCGCGGCCGCCACCAGCCAGGCGGCCGAGACGTTCGACCGTGACGACCTGCTCGGGGCGGGGGAGGGGGTCTTCGGCAAGGGCGCGGAGGGGCTGGCGGGTATCCTGGAGAAGATCCTCAAGGAACAGGGGCGGCCAAACGCCTACATCGCCGGGCGGGAGGCATCGGGGGCGTTCATCCTTGGCCTGCGCTACGGGTCGGGGATCATGACCCACAAGGTGGAGGGGCAGCAGCCGGTCTACTGGACCGGACCCTCGGTCGGGTTCGACATCGGCGGTGACGCCAACAAGGTGTTCGTGCTGGCCTACAATCTCTACGACACCGCGGACCTGTTCGAGCGGTTTCCGGCGGCGGAGGGGCGGCTCTATTTCGTCGGCGGTTTCGCGGCGACCTATCTCCGGCGGGGCAACGTGGTGCTGATCCCGGTCAGGCTGGGGGTCGGCTGGCGCGCGGGGGTGAACGTCGGCTACATGAAGTTCAGCCACAAGAACAAGTGGCTGCCGTTCTAGGCGCGGCCCGGGGCGCGCCTATGCCCGCTCACCTCGCGCAAGCCCGGCGGGCGTCGCGCAGGCGACGGTCGACGGCGCGGCCCTGCCGCGGCGGGGTCGTGGACCGAGGTGCCGCGGCCTTTTGCCCGCTGAGGCTCGACTTCGATCGACGCGAACGGTTGGAGCAAGGTGGTCACGCAGGACGGCCGCGAGCCTAGACGACGTCTAAGTTCACGCGCCCCCCTCATTTGCGCGGTGCCATGCAGTCGCAAACAGCGGCCAATCCCATCGGCGGTGCTGAGAAGGAGGAAAGCCTCCGTTCATGGCCTGCGGCGTCCTTTACGACCGCGCGATCAGGCGAACCGCCAGCCCAGCGTCTCACCCGCGTGGAACGGCACCAGCCCCTCCACCCGCTCCGGCACCTCGACCGCCTCGCGCAGCAGCGTCACCGTGCCCTTGTTGAGCGGGAGCCCGTAGAAGCGCGCCCCGTGCTCGCTCGCGAAGCCTTCCAGCCGGTCGAGCGCGCCCTCCTCCTCGAACACCGCGGCATAGCTCTCCAGCGCGAAGGGCGCGTTGAAGATGCCCGCGCAGCCGCACGCGGCCTCCTTGGCCTCCACCGCATGAGGCGCCGAGTCGGTGCCGAGGAAGAATTTGGGCGATCCGCTGGTGGCGGCGCGGCGGATCGCCAGCCGGTGCTCCTCGCGCTTCAGGACGGGCAGGCAGTAGGCGTGCGGGCGCAGGCCGCCCGCGAACAGCGCGTTGCGGTTGAGGTGGAGGTGCTGCGGGGTGATCGTCGCGGCGACGGTGTCCGGGGCGTCGGCGACGAAGGCGGCGGCGTCCGCGGTGGTGATGTGCTCCATCACCAGCTTGAGCCCGGGGACGGCGGTGAGCAGCGGCCGGAGCACCCGGTCGATGAACACCGCCTCCCGGTCGAAGATGTCGATCGCGGGATCGGTCACCTCGCCGTGGACGAGGAGCGGCATGCCCGCATCCGCCATCGCCTCGAACACCGGGTAGAGCGCGGTCACGTCGGTGACGCCGTGGCCCGAGTTGGTGGTGGCGTGCGCGGGATAGAGCTTGCACGCGGTGAATATCCCCTCGGCATGGCCGCGGACGATCCCGGCGGCGTCGGCCCCATCGGTGAGGTAGCAGGTCATCAGCGGCTCGAACGCCGTGCCCGCCGGCAACGCCGCCATGATCCGGTCGCGATAGGCGCGCGCCATCGCCGCGTCGGTCACCGGCGGCACGAGGTTGGGCATGACGATCGCGCGGGCGAACCGGCGGGCGGTGACCGCGGCGACCCGGTCCAGCATCGCGCCGTCGCGCAGGTGGACGTGCCAGTCGTCGGGGCGGCGGATGGTCAGCGCTTCCGGTTGCATGGGCGGCGTCCTATCTGACGCGCATGGCCGGAACCACCCTTCACGACCGCGCGGTGCTGCGCCTCTCGGGCAGCGAGGTGCGCCCGTTCCTTCAGGGGCTCGTCACCAACGACGTCGCCGGGCCGCTGCCGGCGTGGGCGGGGCTGCTGACCCCGCAGGGGAAGGCATTGTTCGACTTCATCCTATGGGCCGATCCGGACGGGGAGGACGTGCTGGTCGACTGCGAGGCGGCGCAGGCGGATGCGCTGGCACGGCGGTTGGCGATGTACCGGCTGCGACGGGCGATCACGATCGCGCGGGACGAGACGCTGGCGGTGCACTGGTCGCCGGATGGGGTTGGTGACGCGGACCCGCGCCTCCCCGCGCTCGGGCGCCGCTGGCTCGCACCGCCCGGCGCGCCGGCGGAGGGCTGGCGCGCGCACCGGCTGTCGCTCGGCGTCACCGAGGGCGTGGGCGAGCTCGGCTCGGGCGAGACGCTGTGGCTGGAATGCAATGCCGGCGAGCTGAACGGGGTCAGCTACACCAAGGGTTGCTATGTCGGGCAGGAGAACACCGCCCGGATGCACCACCGGTCCAAGGTCAACCGCCGGCTGGTGGTCGCGCCGCTGGGCGAGGCCGGCGAGCGGACCCGCGTGACCTATCCAGAGCTTGGCCTTGCGATCGAGCACCGCCGCGTCGACGCGCTCGGCGATGCGCTGATCCCCGACTGGCTTGGGCTTCAGCGCCCCACGGCGGAGTAGGCGAACCCCGCCGCCTCGACCGCGTCGCGGCGATAGACGTTGCGCAGGTCGACCAGCACCGGCGCTGCCATCGCCTGCTGCAGGCGGCCCAGGTCGAGCGCGCGGAACGCGTCCCACTCGGTGACGATCGCGACCGCGTCCGCCCCCGACGCCGCCTCGTAGGCGTCGGCGCAGTAGGTGAGGTCGGGCATCATGGTTCGCGCCGCCTCCATCCCCTCGGGGTCGTAGGCGCGGACCCGGACGCCGCAGTCGAGCAGGCTCTGGGCGATCGCCAGGCTGGGGGCGTCGCGCATGTCGTCGGTGTTGGGCTTGAAGGTCAGGCCGAGCAGCGCCACCGTCTTGCCCCGCGGCTCGTCGCCGAGCGCCGCCACGACCTTACGACCCATCTTGCGCTTGCGGGCGTCGTTGACCTTCACCACCGCGTCGACGATCCGGATCGGGCTGTCGAAATCCTCGGCAGTCTTGAGCAGCGCCAGCGTGTCCTTGGGGAAGCACGACCCGCCGTAGCCGGGGCCGGCATGGAGGAACTTGCGCCCGATCCGGTTGTCGAGGCCGATGCCGCGCGACACGTCCTGGACGTCGGCGCCCACCGCCTCGCACAGGTCGGCTATCTCGTTGATGAAGGTGATCTTGGTCGCCAGGAACGCGTTGGCGGCGTATTTGGTCAGCTCGGACGTGCGACGCCCGACGAACAGGATCGGCGACTCGTTCAGGAACAGCGGGCGGTAGATCTCCTGCATCACCGCGCGTGCGCGCTCGCCGTCATTGGCGTCCTCGCTGCCGATGACGATCCGGTCGGGGCGCTTGAAGTCGTCGATCGCCGCGCCCTCGCGCAGGAATTCGGGGTTGGAGACGACCGCGATCTCGATGCCGGGCGCCTTTTCCCTGAGGATGCGCTCGACCTCGTCGCCGGTGCCGACCGGGACGGTCGACTTGGTGACCACCACCAGCGGCCGGGTCGCGGCGGCGGCGATCTCCGCGGTGGCGGCGTAGACGTAGGACAGGTCGGCATGACCGTCGCCGCGGCGCGAGGGCGTGCCGACCGCGATGAACACCGCGTCCGCCTCCGCCACCGCGGGGGTGAGCTCGGTGGTGAAGGACAGGCGTCCCGCCGCGACGTTCTTGGCCACCAGCGCGTCGAGCCCGGGCTCGTAGATCGGCATCCGCCCCGAATTGAGCGCGTCGATCTTGGCGGCGGCCTTGTCGACGCACACCACATGGTGGCCGAAGTCGGAGAAGCACGCCCCCGATACGAGGCCCACATAGCCCGACCCGATCATCGCGATGCGCATGAGTGAGAAATCCGTTCGAACGATCCGAAACGGCGCTCTCTAGCGGCTGCGCGCGCGGACGCCAGTGCCGATGGCGGGCGGGATCAGCGGCGGGCGGTCGCCGCCGCCCAGCCGCCCGCGAGCACCAGCGCGTCCTCGACGGCGCCGGTCGCGGTCTGCCCGTAGCGCTTCATCGCCCACATCCGCGCCGACCATCCGACATAGGAGGAGGCGACCGCCGCCGCGGCGGCGAACACGGCACCCTGCACCCGCCGCTCGCGCCCGGCGAGCACCGCGCCCGCGAACGCCGAGGTCAGCGACCGGGCGGCGAGCCCGGCGGGCACGATCCGGTCGGGCGCGGTCTTCTGCTTGTCGCCGACCATCTCGCCGGCGGCGAGCAGGACCCCGCCCGCCGCAACCGCGGGATGGGAAAGGAAGCGGGGGGCGTCGGCAGGCAGCGCGCCGCGGCGGGCGGCCCCGGCCAGCACCGCGAGCGGGGTCATCGCGCGCTGGCCGGCGGCGAGGCCGATTAGGATCGGGCGGAACATGGCGGGTCTCCCATCACCGGCATGGGGCCGGTTCGGGGACATGAACACCGCACGGCACGGATTGTTCGCGCCCGACCGACGATCCGGCTATGACCCGGCGATGATCGTCGCCCGTCGCCCGCTGCTGGTCGCACTCGCCGCGTCGCTGCTGCCTGGTCGCGGCGAGGCGCAGGCGCCGGGCTTCGCGATCGACTGGCAGGGCGGGCCCGAGACCCCGGCGGTGCTGGCCTCCCTCCGCGCGCAGATCGCGCTGGTGCGGGCGCTGCCGATCGATCCGGCGATCGCCGCCTTCTTCGCGGGTGAGACGGTCACCGTCGACCGGGCGGAGGGAACGGCGACCCGCGCCGGCCCGCGCGGCATCTTCTTCGAGCGGCGGCCGGTGCCCCCCGGCAATCCGGTGCTGCTCCACGAGCTGCTCCACCGCTTCCACCTGCTGCGCCTGCCGGGCGGATTCGCCAACCCCGACGTGCGGCGCTTCCATGCGGAGGCGGTCGCCGGCGGGCGATGGCCGCCAGCCGCCTACATGCTGAAGAACCCGGTCGAGTTCTTCGCCATGACCGCCAGCGTGGTGCTCCACGGCCACGCCGCGCGGCCGCCCTTCCGGCGCGAGGCGGTGCACGAGAAGCAGCCGGACCTCTACGCCTGGATCGTCCGTACCTTCGGCTTGCGCGAGGGCACCGCCGCGGTTGTCCCGGCGGGCGGCATGGCCTAGCGGGTCGATCCATGAAGCGACTGGCCGTCTATTGCGGGTCCGCGACCCCCGCCGATCCCCTCTACATCGAATGTGCGCGCGCGGTCGGGCAGGGGCTGGCCGAGCGCGGCATCGGCGTCGTCTACGGCGGCGGGCGGCTGGGGTTGATGGGCGCGGTGGCCGACGCGGCGCTGGCCGCAGGCGGCGAGGTGATCGGGGTCATCCCGCAGGCGCTGGTCGATGCCGAGGTCGCCCATCGCGAGCTCACCGACCTCCAGGTCGTGCCCGGCATGCATCAGCGCAAGCAGGCGTTCACCGACCTCGCCGACGGCTTCCTGACCATCCCCGGGGGCACCGGCACGATGGACGAGCTGTGGGAGGCGCTGAGCTGGGCGCAGCTCGGCTATCACGCCGATCCGGTCGGCCTGCTCAACGTCGCGGGCTATTACGACGCGCTGGTCGAGTTCTGGGCGAAGATGGGCGACGTCGGCTTCCTGCGCGCCCAGCACCGCGACCTGCTGGTCGTCGGCGACACGCTGGACGTGTTGCTGGAGCGGATGGGCCGCCACGTGCCGACCCAGCCCATCGTCAGGATGCGCGCCGCTGACCTCTGAGGCGCCGCCTTCGCGCGGCGCGCCGCTGCCGGGCAGGGACGCCATCGTCGCCACCGCGCACGAGTCGATCGTGCGCGGGTCCAAGAGTTTCGCCGCCGCCTCGCTGCTGTTCGATCGCGCGACCCGCCACCGCGCGTGGCTGCTCTACGCCTGGTGCCGGCGGTGCGACGACCTGGTCGACGGCCAGGATCACGGCCACGGCATGGCCCCGGTCGCCGATGCCCATGCCCGCGTCGCGGCGGCGCGGGCCAGGACCGAGGCGGCGCTGGCGGGCGTGGTGGTCGGCGATCCGGCGTTCGATGCGCTCCGCCTGGTCGCCGCCGAGACCGCGATGCCCGCGCGCTGGCCGCGCGACCTCCTCGACGGGTTCGCGCTCGACGCCGACGGCTGGCGGCCGGGGGACGCGGACGATCTCCACCGTTATTGCTACCACGTCGCCGGGGTGGTCGGATGCATGATGGCGGTGGCGATGGGGGTGTCGCCCGACGACGCCGCGACGCTGGACCGCGCATGCGATCTAGGCATGGCGTTCCAGCTCGCCAACATCGCGCGCGACCTGGGCGAGGACGCCGCGGCGGGACGCTGCTACCTGCCCGCGGACTGGCTGGCGGAGATCGGCGCGACGGCGGCGGACTATATGGCGCCCCGCCACCGCGAAGGCGTGGCGACGCTCGCCCGGCGACTGGCGGACGGCGCCGCCGCGTTCGAGGCGAGCGCGCGGGTCGGCGCGGCGGCGCTGCCGTTCCGGTCGGCCTGGGCGGTGCTGGCGGCGGCCGGCATCTACGGCGCGATCGGGCGCGAGGTGGCACGACGCGGCACGGCGGCGTGGAACGCGCGGGTGACCACCTCCAAGGCGGCCAAGATCGGCTTCATCGCGCGGGCGGGCCTGGAGGCGGCGACGCGCCGGGACGCTGCGCCGCGCGATCCGGCGCTCTGGACCCGGCCCCGCTAGGCGCCGCTCAGGCCCCCGGCGGAGAGGGGAGGGGCGGGCGCCTAGGTCCGTGATCGGGCCGGCCGCACCCCGAACCACCCGCCGACGATGGGGGCGAGCACGGCGGCGACGGTCATCCAGAGCGGGTGCGGGATCAAAACGACGTTGGCGATAGCGACGGCGGCGACCAGCGCCGCGGGGATCCAGCCGATCGTCGACCGCCGCGCGACCCGTCCTGCGGCTGCGGCGCCGGCCAGTGCGCCCAGGAGCCAGCCTGCCACGACCAACAGCTTGGCAGGGAGCGGCATCGAAGCGACCCAACGTGCGGCGACCTGCCCGACCGGATCGACGGGCGCAGCCTGCATGAACAACAGGCTGCCCCAGAACTCGATGGCCGCGACGATCACGAACGCCACCAATATGCCGATCGCGACCCCGAGGACGATCATGATCACCGCCGCCTTCCGCCTGAGAACGGCGGCAAGGCTGTCACCGCCTGGGCGACCCCGCCATCACCCGCGCGGACGTACGCTCCCGGTCCCGGCATACTGCGCGCGGTCGCGGCGGCAGGTGGCGGTGATCTCGGGATAGCCGAGGTCGGTGTTCGCGGCGAGCACCGTCGGCAGCGCGAGCTGACATTCGGCCACCGTTTCGTATTGCGCGCGTACGACGCGGGCCTCGGTGCAGCCGGTCCGGCCGTCGCCGCAGCCCATGATCGCCACCACGAAGAGGATCGGGTCCATGATACGCCTCCCTTGCTCCTGATGTGGATAAAACGTGGTGCGGCAAACGGTTCCCCGGCCGCGACGGGCGGAGGCGGTTGGCGGCGGCGGGTGCGATCCCCACATCCGGGCGGAATGACCAAGATCGAGCCGATGCTGCCGACGCTCCGGCGTTTCCTTCCCTATCTCTGGCCCGCGAACGCGCCGATGCTGCGCGTGCGGATCGTCGCCGCGATGACGCTGGTCGTCCTGTCCAAGCTGACCCAGGTGTTCGGCACCGCCTTTACGCTCAAATACGCGGTGGACCGGTTGGCGACGGGGGACCGGTCGGCGACGACGCTGATCGTGCTGCTGGTCGCGGGCTATGCCGCGGCGCGCTTCTCCTCGACGCTGTTCGACAATCTGCGCAACGCGGTGTTCGAGCGGGTCGGGCAGGACGCGACCCGGCGGCTGGCGGCGGACGTGTTCCGCCACCTCCACGCGCTGTCCTTGCGCTTCCACCTCGAACGCCGCACCGGCGCGGTCACCAAGGTGATCGAGCGCGGCACCAAGAGCATCGACACGATGCTCTACTTCCTCCTGTTCAACATCGCGCCCACCGTGCTCGAACTCGCGCTGGTGCTGGGTATCTTCCAGCAAAGCTTCGGCTGGGGGCTGGTCGCCGCCACGGTGACGATGGTGGCGGGCTACATCTGGTTCACCCGCGCGGTGACCGACTGGCGCAACGGCCTCCGGGTCAGGATGAACGACCTCGACACCGGCGCGGTCGCGCACGCGGTCGATTCGCTCCTCAACTTCGAGACGGTGAAGTATTTCGGCGCGGAGGCGCGCGAGGCGCGGCGCTACGAGGCGGCGGTCGACGCCTATGCGCGCGCGGCGACCAAGTCCGAGAACTCGCTCGCCTGGCTCAACGTCGGGCAGGCGCTGATCACCAACGCGATGATGGGGTTCGGCATGGCGTGGGTCGCGTGGCGATGGAGCCGGGGGGAGGCGTCGGCGGGCGACGTGGTGCTGGTGTCGACGCTGCTGGCGCAGCTGTTCCGGCCGCTGGACCTGCTCGGCATGGTCTACCGCACCGTGCGCCAGGGAGTGACCGACATGGGCGAGATGTTCCGCCTGATCGACACGCCGTCGGAGGTGGTCGACGCGCCCGGCGCGCCGCCGATCCGGGTGACGGGCGGTCACCTCCGGTTCGAGGGGGTTCGCTTCGGCTACGACCCCGACCGGCCGATCCTGAAGGGGCTCGACCTCGACGTGCCGGCGGGCGCGACGGTGGCGGTGGTCGGCCATTCGGGGGCAGGCAAGTCCACCCTCGCGCGGCTCCTCTACCGCTTCTACGACGTGGGCGAGGGGGCGATCACGATCGACGGGCAGGATCTGCGCGCGGTTACCCAGGCAAGCCTGCGCAACGCGATCGGCATCGTGCCGCAGGACACGGTGCTGTTCAACGAGACGATCGGCTACAACATCGCCTACGGCCGCGAAGGCGCGGGCGCGGACGAGGTCGCCCGCGCGGCGGAGGGCGCGGCGATCGCCCCCTTCATCGAGCGGCAGCCCGACGGCTACGACACCCGGGTCGGCGAGCGGGGGCTGAAGCTGTCGGGTGGCGAGAAGCAGCGGGTGGCGATCGCCAGGACGCTGCTCAAGGACCCGCCGGTGCTGATCCTCGACGAGGCGACCTCCGCGCTCGACAGCCGCACGGAAGCCGACATCCTCGACACGCTGGAGGCGGTGGAGCGCGGCCGCACCACGATCGTCATCGCCCACCGGCTGTCGACGGTGGTCGGCGCCGACCGCATCGTCGTCCTGGACGACGGCCGGGTGGCGGAGAGCGGGACGCACGCGGAGCTGCTCCGCGCCGACGGGCTCTACGCGGCGATGTGGATGCGCCAGGCGGCGGAGCGCGCCGAGCAGGAAGGGGAGGCCCTGGCAGCGGCGTAGCCGCGGCCGGGGTCAGGCGAGGAGGTCGCGCTCCGCCGGATGGCGGTCGACATAGTCGGCCACGAACGGGCATTGCGCGATCACCGACCAGCCCCGCCGCCGCACCTCGGCGAGCGCCCCCGCGATCAGCGCGCTGCCGACCCCGTGGCCCTCGTCCGCGGCCGGCACCAGCGTGTGGGTGAACACCAGCGTGTCGCCGTCGCGCGCATAGGCGGCGGTGGCGAGGCCGTGGTCGGTCTCCAGCTCGAAACGTCCTTTCGCCTCGTTATGGGTCACGCGGGTCGTCATGGTCGTTCCTCCTGAAGGCAGCTGAGCCTTATCGCCCTGGCCGGCTTGTCGAATAGGATTTCCGAACAACGCGACAGGTAATCGGCACCGAGCGACAGCGTGTCGTGTCGCGTGTCGCGCTTGCCGCCCTTGCCCGTCACCACGATCTCATCCGGGTCGACCGGCTCGACGGCGGCCGACGCCTCGCGGATGACGGCGGCATTGCCGTAGTCGCTGGTGCGTACGCCGAGGGTCGCGATCGCCAGCGGGCCGAGCGGCAGGGGGCGGCGCAGCGTCAGCGTCCGCACCGGGCGCTCCACCCCGAAGAAGATCTCGGTGGGCACCGCCTCGCCCGAGATCACGCCGTCGTGCAGCCGCGCCAGGCGCACGGCGGCGCCTGCGGTCGCCAGCGTGCGCGCGTGATAGGGGTCGAACCGGACCCGCATCGGCTCCCCGCCGACCTCGATCTCGGCGAAGGTGGCGCTGTAATGGGCGAACAACCCGAACGGGCCGCTGCTCCGTACCGCCGGGAAGCTGATGGTCCGTTCGCCGGCCACGGATTTGCGCAGCCGGAAGCGCACCACCGGCTCGGGCATCGCGTCGGGGCCCGCGCTGCCGTCGGCGACCTGCGCGAAGGGGCGCGAGGTCCAGCCGACGCGCCGCTTGTCCGCCTCGCCGATCCGTCCTCCCGCATCGGCCATGACCAGCCGTACGACCTGGGTGCGCAGCATCACCGCGACGCCCCCGACCGAGTAGCCGATGCCGATGCCCCAGCCGCCGGTGATCTTCAGCCCGGTCCGGATCGCCAGCTCGCGCGCGATCACCGGCATCCCGGGCGCCGCCGGATCGATGCGCAGGCGGGCGGGCGTGCCGTTCACGGAGGCGTCGATCACCCCGTCGCCGCTCACCACCCGCTCCGCCGGGGGTGCCGACGCCCCCGCCAGCAGCACCGCCCCGATCGCCAAACCGCCCCGCATGCCGGTCCTCCCGCTCGTTCGCGCCGACGGTGTCGTGCGACCGCGGCGGAAATGGGGCGAGCGCGTCGCGCCGCGCATGGCCGGGTGGCGAGGGCGTCGCTATATCGCGCCGGACGATGACCGATCCCCTCCCTACCCTGCAACGCGTCTTCGGCTTTCCCCAGTTCCGCGGCGTACAGGCGGACGTGGTCGCGCGCGTCCTGGAGGCCAAGCGGACGCTGGCGGTGATGCCGACGGGGGCGGGCAAGTCGCTCTGCTACCAGCTGCCCTCGGTGATGATGGAGGGCACCTGCGTCGTCGTCAGCCCGCTGATCGCGCTGATGCACGACCAGTTGCGCGCCGCCGAGGCGGTCGGGATCCGCGCCGCCACCCTGACCTCGGTGGACGAGAACCGCGCGGAGACGGTGGCGCGGTTCCGCCGCGGCGAGCTGGACCTCCTCTACGTCGCGCCCGAGCGGGCGTCGGGGCCGTCGTTCCGCGACCTCCTCGGCAGCGCGCGGCTGGCATTGTTCGCGATCGACGAGGCGCACTGCGTCAGCGAATGGGGGCACGACTTCCGCCCCGACTACCGCTTGCTGTCGGACATGATGGACGCGTTCCCGGACGTGCCCCGCCTGGCGCTGACCGCCACCGCCGACGAACATACCCGCGCGGACGTGTGCGGGCAGCTTGGCATCCCGCACGAGGGGATGATCGTCGCCGGGTTCGACCGGCCCAACATCCGCTACACCATCGCGCCCAGGGACAACGTCGCCCGCCAGATCGCCGACCTGATCGCGGCGACGCCCGGCCCCGGCATCGTCTACGCCCCCACCCGCGCCGCGACCGAGAAGCTGGCAGAACAGCTCGGGCGCTCCGGCCGGCCGACCCGCGCCTACCATGCGGGCCTCGATCCCCACATCCGCGCCAAGAACCAGGCCGACTTCGTCAAGTCGGAGGATATGGTGATCTGCGCCACCGTCGCGTTCGGCATGGGCATCGACAAGCCCGACGTCCGCTTCGTCGCGCACGCCGGTCTGCCCAAGTCGATCGAGGCCTATTACCAGGAGACCGGCCGGGCCGGGCGCGACGGCGACCCGTCGGTGGCGCACCTGTTCTGGGGCGCCGACGACTTCGCCCGCGCGCGCCAGCGGATCGGCGAGGTCGAGCCCGAGCGCCAGCCCGGCGAGCGCCAGCGGCTCACCGCGCTCGGCGCGCTGGTTGAGACCGGCGGCTGCCGCCGCGCGGTGCTGCTCCGCCATTTCGGCGAGACGCCCGGCGAGGAGTGCGGCAATTGCGACAATTGCCTGGGCTCGCCCGATGCGGTGGACGCCACCGAGACCGCGCGCAAGTTCCTGTCGGCGGTGTTCCGCACCGGCCAGATGTTCGGCGCGGGCTATGTCGAGCAGGTGCTGCTCGGCCAGTCGACCGACCGCTCGGTCGAGCGCGGGCACGAGGCGCTGTCGGTGTGGGGGATCGTCGCGGGTGACGAGGCAGCGCTGGTCAAGCCGGTGATCCGCGCGCTGCTGCTCCGCGACGCGCTCCGCACCAACCCGCACGGCGGGCTGGAGTTCGGCCCCGCGGCGAGGCCGCTCATCAAGGGCGAGGCGGCGCTGTCGATCATCGTGCCGCCCAAGCGCGAGCGGCGTCGCCGCGGCGCGCCCGCGCCCGCCGGCGATCCTGCCGACAACCCGCTGTTCGAGGCGCTGCGCGCGCGCCGCCGCGAGCTGGCGCAGGAGGCCGGGGTGCCGCCATACGTCATCTTCCACGATTCGGTGCTGCGGGCCATGGCGGCGCAGCGCCCGACGGGGCGGGCGGCGCTGTCGCTGCTGTCGGGGGTCGGCCAGCGCAAGCTCGACGCGTACGGCGACGCCTTCCTCCAGGTGATCCGCGACGCGGGGTAGGGGGCGCGGCCCTTTCGTCGGCCCGGCGCGGTTCGGCGGTCCGCCCGCGCGGGGTCGCTGCCCATGTCCCCGGCCCGCCCCGCGCCCGGTGGCACCCCGAAACGCGGTGCGGGACGGCCGGGACCCGCCGGACCGCCGGCGCGCGCCGCCACTAGGCCGGTGCGGTGGAATTGCCGCGTGACGCCGCCGCCGCCGACCTGCTAGCCTCCCACCCATGCCCACGGCCGCCGCCTCCGCCCGCGAGATACTGGTCCGCCTCCACGACGTGATGGCGGCGCGCACGCCCGCCCAGTCCAAGCTCAACCAGGTGGTGGAGATCATCGGCGAGGCGCTCGACAGCGAGGTATGCTCGATCTACCTCCTGCGCGAGGGCGTGCTGGAGCTGTACGCGACCCGCGGGCTCGACCCGGCGGCGGTCCACGTCACCAAGCTGGCGATGGGCGAGGGGCTGGTCGGCACCATCGCCGCCGAGGTCGAGGTGCTCAACCTGGACGAGGCCGCGAGCCACCCTGACTTCGCCTACAAGCCCGAGACCGGCGAGGAACGGTACCACAGCTTCGCGGGCGTCCCCATCATCCGCCGCGAGCGGGCGGTGGGGGTGCTGGCGGTCCAGCACATGGACCCGCGCCCCTATGCCGACGTCGAGATCGAGGCGCTCCAGACGGTGGCCATGGTGCTGTCGGAGCTGATCGCCAATGCCGGGCTGATCGACGCCGCCCAGCCGGGGCAGAAGAGCGTCGCCCAGACCGCGTCCACGAGGCTCGCCGGGCAGAAGCTGGTGGAGGGCATGGGGGCGGGCTACGCGGTGTTCCACCAGCCGCGGATCGTCGTCGAGCACACGGTCGCCGAGGACACGGAGGCCGAGCGCCAGCGGGTCTACGCCGCCTTCGCCAAGATGCGCGAGCAGATCGAGCGGATCACCCGCGAGGCCGAGTTCGGGGTCGCGGGCGAGCATGACGAGGTCATCGCGACCTACAAGATGTTCGCCTATGACGAGGGCTGGAGCCGCCGCATCAACGAGGCGATCGATTCGGGGCTGACCGCCGAGGCGGCGATCGAACGGGTCCAGCAGCGCACCCGCCAGCGGATGCGGCAGATATCCGATCCCCTGCTCGCCGACCGGATGCACGACCTGGAGGACCTGTCCAACCGGCTTCTCAGGATCGTGTCGGGGCAGATGGGAACGGCGGCGCAGCTGGGCCTGCGCCAGGACACGGTGCTGATCGCGCGCAACCTGGGGCCGGCCGAGCTCCTGGAATACGACAAGCGGCGGCTGAAGGGCGTGGTGCTGGAGGAAGGGTCGCTCACCGCCCACGTCACCATCGTCGCGCGCGCCATGGGGGTGCCGGTGCTGGGCCGGGTGCGCGACGTGAAGCGGCTGATCGGCGAGGGCGACCTCCTCCTCCTCGACGCGGGCGAGGCGAGCGTGTTCGTCCGTCCCTCCGCGGCGATGGAGGAGGCGTTCGACGCGCGGCTCGCGCTCCGCCAGAAGCGCCGCGCCGCCTACGCCGCGCTGCGCGACGTGCCGGCCGAGACCACCGACGGCCACCGCGTCACGCTGATGGTCAACGCCGGCCTGCGCGACGACGTCGCCGCGCTTGACGTGACGGGGGCGGACGGGATCGGGCTGTTCCGCACCGAGTTCCAGTTCCTGGTGTCGGCGACCCTGCCCCAGCGCGAGCGGCAGCAGCGGCTCTACCGCGACGTCCTCGACGCCGCGGGAACCCGCCCCGTCATCTTCCGCACCGTGGACATCGGCGGCGACAAGGCGCTCCCCTACCTCAACCTCGAGGGGGACGAGGAGAACCCGGCGATGGGGTGGCGCGCGCTGCGGCTGGCGCTGGAGCGCGACGGGCTGATGAAGGCGCAGGCGCGCGCGCTCCTGGAGGCGGCGGCGGGG
>Ga0325400_1000747_pt1 | contig 25179 bp, 23 predicted proteins | sample PopdelMetagenome_2_FD_205662 | JGI IMG/M metagenome (GOLD analysis project Ga0325400, IMG submission 205662) | Populus deltoides microbial communities from Bellville, Georgia, United States - Xylem-PdKOR-R1 | ecosystem: Host-associated > Plants > Phyllosphere > Stem > Wood/Secondary xylem...
CCGGGCACGACGTCAACTACATCGCCGCGGCCGGGGTGCTCGAGCACATCGGCCCGGCCGACGGACCACCCGCCGTCCCGCTCAACCTGATCGGGGACTTCGGCGGCGGCGGCATGCTGCTGGCCGTCGGGCTGCTGGCCGCGATGCTCGAGGCGCGCAGCTCGGGCCGGGGCCAGGTGGTCGACGCCGCGATGGTCGACGGCTCCGCGCTGCTGATGACCATGATGTTCGAGCTGACCGGGCGCGGGCTGTGGGACCCGGGCCGGCAGTCGAACATGAACGACGGCGGGGCCCACTTCTACGGCGTGTACGAGACCGCCGACGGCCGGTACGTGTCGGTCGCGGCGATGGAGCCCAAGTTCTACGCCGTGCTGCTGGAGCTCATCGGCCTGTCCGCCGAGCACCTGCCCGACCAGTGGGACACCGCGGCCTGGCCGGCCCTCCGGCAGCGGCTCGCCGACGTGTTCCGCACCCGCACCCGGCAGGAGTGGACCGAGCTCCTGGAGGGCAGCGACGCCTGCTTCGCGCCGGTGCTGTCGATGTCGGAGGCACCTGGCCACCCGCACGCCGTCGCCCGGGACGCCTTCGTCACCGTCGACGGCCTCGTCCAGCCCGCGCCCGCGCCGCGGTTCAGCCGGACGCCGGCCGCCGTCGACCGCGGAACGGCGCGGCCCGGGGAGCACACGGTCGAGGTGCTGGCCGAGCTCGGCCTGGCGCACCGGCGCATCGACGAGCTGCTGGCCCGGCGCACCGTCGCCGTTCCCGGCGCACCGGCCAGGATGGACCCGTGACCGCAGCGAGCGAGGAGTCCAAGGGTCGTCTGTCCCGCATCTTCGAGGTGCTCGAGCTGCTGGCCGGTGAGTCGGGTGGCATGACCGTGACCCAGGTCAGCAAGGCCGTCGGCATGCCGTTGAGCAGCACGCACAACCTGCTGCAGCGGTTGGTCGCCTCCGAGGCCGCCGTCGTCACCGAGGACCTGCGCTACACCATCGGTGGCCGCGCGGTCCGCTACGGCATCCGGATCATGGAGGCTCTGCAGGTGCGCGGGGTGGCCCGGAGGCACCTGCAGGACCTCGCCCGCGCCCTCGGTGAGGACGTCTACCTGGCCGAGCGGTTCGGCAACCGGGTGACCTACACCGACCGGGTCGTCGGCCCGCGCCCGATGGCGTTGGACATCCGGCTGGGCCAGCGCCTCTACCTGCACGCGACCTCGGTCGGCAAGCTCTTCGCCGCCCTCGACCCCGGGCTGGGGGCCGAGGCGCTCGCCGGCCCGCTCCCCCGGCTGACACCTGCCACCCTCGTCGAGCCCACCGCGCTGGAGGCGGAGTTCGCCCGCATCCGGGAGAAGGACTACGCGGTCAGCGACCAGGAGTCCTACGCCGGCATCGTCGGCATCGCCGTCCCGGTGCGGGATGCCGGTGACCGGGTGGTCGCCGCCATCCACCTCTCCGCGCTGGAGGCTCACCGGTCGCCGGACCAGCAGCTGGCCTGGCTGGAGGAGATCCGGGCCACCGCGGCGCAGGTCGAGCGGGCGATGGGGCGACTCGTCCCCGACTGACCGGGCACCGTGACCCGGTCAGGCCACCAGGTCGTGGGCGACCCGCCAGAACTCCTCGGGGCCGTCGTGCGGGCCGGTCATCATCCGCTGGGTCAGCAGCACGGCGACCAGGTCCAGGGACGGGTCGCAGTACGCGCTGGTGCCCGTGCCGCCGGTCCAGCCGAACCGGCCGGGCGTCGTCCAGGGGTCGGTCGGGTCCAGGGTGAGCTCGAGGTTGCCGGTGGCCCAGGTGCGGCCGGGGCCGAGGAAGGCCTGCGCGGCCGCGCGCTGGGTGCCGGTGAGCCCGTCGTGCAGCACGTCGGCGGCCCGCACCCCGCCGGGCAGCGCGTCGTCGGCGACCGCGCCCAGGAAGGCGCAGACGTCGGCGGCGGTGGCCACCAGCCCGCCGCCGAGCGAGGGGAAGACGGGCGGGCGGGACCACACGCCGTCCGCCGGGTCGACGACCTCCAGGCCGTCGTCGGCGGGGGCGTACTGCACCGGCAGCGGACGCCCGGCCCGGAAGCCGGTGCCGGTCAGGCCCAGCGGCCCGGTGACCCGCTCGACCAGCAGGTCGGGCAGCGGACGGCCGGCGGCCCGGGCCAGCAGCACACCCAGCAGGTCGCTGCCGGTGTGGTAGCGCCAGCCCTGCCCGGGCTGGTCGGCCAGCGGCAGCTCCGCCAGCCGGGCGACCCAGGTGTCGGGGTCGTGCGCGGGCGGCAACGGGCCCGGGCTCACGCCCCGCTCCCACATCGCGTGCGCCAGCGGTGAGGCGTCCATCAGCAGGCCGGTGCCGCAGGTCATCTGCAGCAGGTCCCGCACGGTGACCGGGTGCTGCGCCGCGACGGTGTCGGCCAGCTCGGCGCCGGGGTGCCGCAGCACGCGGGGCGCGGCGAGCTCGGGCAGCCACCGGGAGGCGTCGTCGTCGAGGCCGAGCACGCCCTCGGCGACCAGGGAGAGCGCCAGCACCCCGCCGAACGGCTTGGTCACCGACGCCAGCCGGAACGGCGTCCCGGGGGTGACCGGCTCGGTGCCGCCGACGGCGAGGGTGCCGGCGGCGTGCACCGTCGTCGTCCCCGCGTGCCGGACGGCGACGACGGCACCCGGGTAGCGGCCCTGCGCGACGTGCCGGTCGACGAGGGCGAACAGCTCCGAGGACGTCATGCCCCCTCGGACCGCGGCCCGCCCCGGGACTCATCGGTCAGGTCGGCGGCGACGGCCGCCGCCGTCGCCGTGAGTGCCGCGGCCCATCCGGGCAGGCGGTCCCGGGAGAACCGCACCCGCGGCATGGCCAGGGAGATCGCCGCACCCCCCGGGGCGCCGGGGACAGCGACGCCGACCGCGGTCAGCCCGACCTCGGTGGCCTGGTCGTTGAGCGCGAACCCGCGCCGGCGGACGCCGCGCAGGTCGCGGTGCACCCGCTCGGCCTCCGCCGGGTCCAGCCTGCCGAGCAGGGCCGCGAGGGCATCGGCGTCCAGCCCGGCCAGCAGCGCCTTGCCGGCCGCGCTGCGGTGCGCCGGCAGGGCCCGCCCGGTCCGGTCCCCGACCCGCAGCACCGCGTCGCACTCCGCCGTCGCGACGAACCTCGTCACCGCCCCGGACGGGACCACCAGGTGCGCGCTCTCGCCCTGCTCGGCGACCAGGCGGCGCAGGTGCGGCAACGCGGCGTCGCGCAGCTGCGAGGAGACAACCGGGGCCGCCGGCTCACCGAGGACCGGGCCGGGGCCGTAGCGCCGGTCGGGCAGCTGAACGGCGAAGTCCCGGTGCACCAGGGCGGCCAGCAACCGGTGCGCGGTCGAGGGTGCGACCCCTAGCCGGGCCGCCGCGTCGGTCAGCCGGGTCGGGCCCTCCTGCCGCAGCAGCGCGGCGAGCAGCAGGGCCGTGTCGACCGAGCTGAGCGGATAGGAGGGCGAATTCCGCATGGCAGAAAAGACTGTCCCAGGCCGCTGCTCCCGCCGCACCGTGGGGCATGCAGTTCTACCTCGACGGCTACCGCCCCGGTGACCCCTTCGTGCAGCCGCCGGCACCGGGGGTGGCCGACCGCCCGGACGGGCTGCCCGAGCGCACGGACGTGCTGGTCGTGGGCACCGGGCCGGCCGGGATGGTGCTGGCCGCGCAGCTCGCCCGGTTCGCAGACGTCGACACCCTGGTGGTCGACCGCCGCCCCGGACCGCTTCAGGTGGGCCAGGCCGACGGCGTCGCCTGCCGGACCGTGGAGATCTTCGAGGCCTTCGGGCTGGCCGACCGGCTGGTGGCCGAGGCCTACTGGGTGAACGAGGTGGCGTTCTGGCGCCCGGACCCGGCCGACCCGAGCCGGATCGTGCGCACCGGTCGCGTGCCGGACACCGAGGAGGGGCTGTCGGAGTTCCCGCACGTCATCGTCAACCAGGCCCGGATGCTCGCCTACCTGCGGGAGGACCTGGCCCGGGCCGCGACCCGGCTGCCGGTGCACCACGGCTGGCAGCTCGTCGACCTGCGGGTCGAGGAGGGCGCGGAGGAGCACCCGGTGGTCGTCGTCCTCGAGGACACCGCGACCGGTGAGCGGGCCACTGTGCGGGCCCGCTACGCGGTCGGCTGCGACGGCGCCCGCAGCGCGGTCCGGACGGCGATCGGCCGCGAGCTGGCAGGCGACCGGACCGACCAGCGGTGGGGCGTGATGGACGTGCTCCCGGTGACCGACTTCCCCGACATCCGGCTCAAGGCCACCGTGCACTCGCACGGCGAGGGCAACATCCTCGTCATCCCGCGGGAAGGCGGGTACCTGGTCCGGTTCTACATCGAACTGGACGGGGTCCGCGACGCGGGCGAGGTCGACCCCGCCCGGCTGACCGAGATCGCCAACCGGATCCTGCACCCCTACACCGTCGAGGTTCGCGACGTCGGCTGGTGGTCGGTCTACGAGATCGGCCAGCGGCTCTGCGACCGGTTCGACGACGCACCGGAGGACGGTTCCCGCGGTCCACGGGTCTTCATCGCCGGCGACGCCTGCCACACCCACAGCGCGAAGGCCGGTCAGGGCATGAACGTCTCGATGCACGACGCCTGGAACCTGGGCTGGAAGCTGGCCGCGGTGCTGCGCGGCGTCGCCCGTCCGGAACTGCTGGACACCTACACCGCCGAGCGGCAGCTGATCGCGCAGGAGCTCATCGACTTCGACCGCCGCTTCGCCGCGCTGTTCAGCCGGCCGCCGGAGGAGTCGGACCCGGAGGAGTTCGAGCGCTACTTCGTCCAGCAGGGCCGGTTCACGGCGGGTGTGGCCACCCGGTACGGCACGTCGGCCATCACCGGCGCGGGCGCCCACCAGCACCTGGCGACCGGCTTCGAGGTCGGGACGCGGTTCCACTCGGCCCCCGTCGTCCGGCTCGCCGACGCCCGACCGGTGCAGCTGGGCCACGCGGCCCGGGCAGACGGCGCCTGGCGGCTGTACCTGTTCGCCGACCGCGACGGCACCGCCCTGCGAGCGCTGTGCGACCAGCTCGCCGCACCGCGGTCACCGCTGCGGCGGCACACCCCCGCCGGCTGGGACCCCGATGCGGTGCTCGACGTCCGAGCGGTGCTGCAGCAGCACCACCACGACGTCGAGGTCGGTTCGCTGCCGGCCGTGCTGCGCCCGGTGAAGGGCCCGCTGGGTCTGGTCGACCAGGAGAAGGTGTACTGCCCCGACCCGCGGGCCGGCGACGTGTTCGACCTGCGCGGCGTGGACCGGGCCGGCTGCACGGTGTTGGTCCGCCCCGACCAGCACGTCGCGCACGTCCTGCCGCTGGACGGCCACGACGAGCTGGCCACCTTCCTCGCCGGGGTGCTGCTCCCCGCCCGCCGCGACTGAGCCGCACTCACGCGAGGACGAGGCCCACGACACCGGCCGCGACCAGCGCCACGCCGACCGTGGCCGTGGGCCGCAACCGGACCTCCCGGCCCAGCAGCAGACCGACCGGGAGCACGATGACCGGCACCGCGGCGGAGACCACGACGGCCACCGCGACGGGCACCGTCGCGGTGGCCGCCACCAGGCAGGTCTGCGCGCCGATGGTCAGCAGCCCGGACAGCACCCACAGCCGGCGCCCGACCGGGTCCGCCCGACGCACGGCGGCGAGCAACCGGCCCCGGTGCCGTTCGACGGCCGCGAAGGCGAGCAGGCCGGCAGCCGCCCCCAGCAGGCTGCCGGCCACCGGCTCGGCCCAGATCCCCACCCCGGCACCTCGGGCCACGTTGCCCAGGCCGTAGGTCGCCGCCCCGAGCAGGGCCACCGCGGTCCCCGGCAGCAGCCAGGTCCGCCGGGCGCCGGCCGGGTGCGGCACCCGGGTGACCAGCACGAGGCCGACCACGACCGCAGCACCGGGGACCACCGCCCGGACCGGCAGCGACTGGCCGAGCAGGACCCAGCCCCCCAGGGCCGCGAACACCGGGTTGCTGGTCTGCAGCGTGGCCGCCCGGGTCGGGCCGATGGTGGTGATCGACCGGAAGTAGGCCCGCCGTCCGGCGTAGGAGGTGAGCAACCCACCGAGCGCGAACAGCCCGACGGCGGACCACCGCACGGGCGGCAGCGGGCCGCTGAGCAGCACCTGCCCGGCGAGCAGGACCGCCGCCCCCACCACGTTCGCGACCAGGGCCACCGCGAACCCGACCGCCTGCTCCAGCCGCGCGGTCGCGACGGGTACCAGCAGCACGTTGATGCTGAACAGCAGCAGCGACGCGACCGCCAGGGCCTCACCCACCGGTCACCGCACGGGCCTACAGGCCACGGACCAGGAAGTCCCAGACCGCACCGAGCGCGCGCTCGTTGTACACGTGCTCGCGCTTGGCGAGGGACTCCTCCGGCGGCGACCAGGTCGGCCAGCCCCCGGCGGTGTGCGTGAGGATCTGCTGCCGGCAGGCCTGCTCCAGCACGACCGCCGCGACGGTCGCCATCCGCACGTCCGGCCCGACCGCGACGATGCCGTGGTTGACCAGGAACACCGCCCGCGCCTCCCCCAGCGCCAGCGCGACGGCCTGCCCGAGTTCCCGGGTCAGCACCAGGTCGGCGGTGTCGGTGAACCGGGGCACGCCCGGCGGGACGAAGAGGTTGGCCGCGTGGCTGACCGGGCGCAGCTCCTGCCCGGTCGCCGCCAGCGCCACCGCGTGCGGAGGGTGGGTGTGCACCACACCGCCGACGTCGGGCCGGGCGGCCATCACCTCGGTGTGGATCGGGTACTCGCTGTGCCGGGCGCCGGTCCCCTCCAGCACCTCCCCGTCCGGGGAGACCAGGTGGACGCGGTCGGCGGTGACCTCGCCCAGGCCCCACTCGGCCGTCTTGAGCCAGATCCCCCGTCCACCCGGGTCGCGAGCCGAGGAGTGGCCCCAGATGAGGTCGTCCTGCCCGGCCGCGGCGAGCACCCGGCAGGAGGTGGCGACGTCGTCGCGCAACTGGTCGGTGGTCGTGCTCACTGGTTCTCCGTCCGTCGGGGTCGGGCCCCGCGGACGCGGGGCCTCAGAGCAGCAGCCGGTCGATCTCCTCGACGGCGGCGAACAGGTGGGCCAGGACGTCCTCGCGGACCGACGGCGTCAGCCGGCTCAGCGGGACCGAGGCGTTGACGGCCAGCTGCGGCGCGTGCCTGGCGGGCAGGGCGACGGCAAGGGAGGACACGCCCTCCTCGCTCTCCTCGTCGCTGGTGGCGAAGCCCTGGGCACGGACCTGGGCCAGCACCTCGAGCAGCCGGGTGCGCGTGCCGATCGAGTGCGGGGTCAGCTGGCGCAGCTGCTCGTCGGGGTAGAGCGCGCGCAGCGCGTCCTCCGTGAGGCCGGCCAGCAGCGCCTTGCCGTTGGAGGTGCAGTGCGCCGGGATGGAGCGGCCCAGCCGGCCGCCCACCCGCAGCGCCCGACTGCTCTCGATGGAGTCGATGAAGTGCACGTCGGCGCCCTCGAGCCGACCCAGGTGCACGGTCTCCTGCAGGTCGGCGTTGAGCTTCTCCAGCACCGGCCGGGCCCGGGCGCGCACGTCCAGCCGGCGCAGCACGCCCATGGCCAGGCCGTCCAGGGCCGGACCGGCGACGTACCCGCGGGTCGCGGCGTCCTGGCGCACGTAGCCCCGGAACTGCAGCATCGCCAGCAACCGGTGCGCCGTCGACGACGCCACGCCCAGGTACTGGCTGACGTCGGTCAGCCGGAGGGAAGGACGCTCCCCGAGCAGCAGCAGGACCTTGAGCGCGTTGTCCACGGACTCGATCGGGTACTGCGGCGGAGCGCCGTGCTCGGGCGCGGGCGGGTACGGGGCGCCGTCCATGACCGCAGCCTAGGTGCCCGTCGATCACGGCAGGTTCGCCAGTTCGTGCCGCCAGGCGGTCGCGTGGTTGAAGCCCGCCCCCAGATCGGGCAGCTCGGCGAGGTCCTCGGCCGGGAGGTCGGCCAGGGTGCCCCCGGCGGAGACCACGGCCAGCTCCAACCGGGCCAGCCGGTCCACCGACAGCGCGTCCAGCACGGCTTCCTGCACGCTGCGGCCGGCGCTGGTCAGTCCGTGCCCGCGCAGCAGCACCACCGGCCGGTCGCCCATGGCGGCGACCATCTCGCCGGCCAGCCGGCGGTCCCGGACGAGCACGCCCCGGGGGTAGACCGGGACGCCGCCGGCGGCCAGCTTGGTGCCGGGCATGTCGAAGGCGCCGACGACCGGGCGGATGGCCAGCCCGGCGAGGTCGGCAGCCACCACGGCCGGTGGGTGGGCGTGCACGACCGCGGCCACCTCGGGCCGGGTTCGCAGCACCTCGGTGTGCAGCGGCAGCTCGTTGGGGACGGTCCACTCTCCCAGCTCGCCCGCGGCACCCGCCTCGCCGTCCAGGGTGACCAGGTGGACGTCCTCGACGGTGGTCCAGGCCAGCCCGCGCTCCTGCGGACCGCGGCACCGGACGAGCAGCAGGTCATCGGTGACCCGCAAGCTGACGTGCCCCAGGTAGCCGTCGGCCAGGCCGCGGGCGGCCAGCACCCGGCAGGCGTCGGCGACGAGCTGCCGCTGCGCGGCGAGCGTGCTCACGCCGCCGCCCGGGCCGGGGGCAGCGCGCCCACCTGGGCGACCGCGTCGGCGAACCCGGCGCCGGCCGAGACCAGCCGCCGGCAGGTCACCAGCGCCTTGGGCCAGTTCACGGTGACCGCCCCGCGCAGCCGCCCCCCGTCGTCGGTGTAGAGGACCGCACCCCGGGCGGTGTCGCCGTCGAGGCTGCCCACCAGCTCGTGCCGGGTCGCCCGGGCGGGTCGGCCCACGATCTGGATCCGCCAGTCGTACTGGTCGCTCCAGACGTACTCGACGGGGGCGTGCGCCCGCAGGTCGTCGGGGTGGGCGATGTTGTGCGCGGCGACCACCGCGGAGTCCACCGCGTTGGTCCAGTGCTCGACGCGCAGGTGCTCCTCGTGGCCGGGGTGGTACCAGCGGGCCAGGTCGCCCACGACGTAGACGTCCGGGGAGTCGACGGCGCGGCAGTGCTGGTCGCAGGTGACCCCGTTCTCGACCAGCAGGCCCGAGGTGGCCAGCCAGCCGTCGTTGGGCACGGCGCCGATGCCGACCACGACGGTGGCCGCGGGCAGGGAGGTCCCGTCGGTGAGGGTGACCGTGAGGTCGCCGACCGCACCGCTGATCGACTCCACGCCGGTGCCGAAGCAGGTGCGGACGCCGTGCCGGTGGTGCAGGGCGGTGAAGTGCTCACCGACCTCGTCGCCCACGACCCGGCCGATCGGGGTGGGGAGCGGGTCGACGACGGTGACGGTGCGGCCCAGCGCGTGCGCGGTGGCGGCCACCTCGGCACCGATGAACCCGCCGCCCACCACCACGACCGGCCCGTCGTCGGCCAGGTCGGCGCGCAGTGCACGGGCATCGGCGAGCGTGCGGACGACGTGCACGCCTGACCCCACGGGCCAGGGCGAGGGACGGGCCGCGGCGCCGGTGGCCAGCACGACGACGTCGAAGTCCAGCGCCGAGCCGTCGGCCAGGTGCAGCTGCCTCCCGGCGACGTCCAGGCGCTCGGCCGCGGCACCCAGCCGCAGCTCGACGTCCAGCTCGGTGGCCTGCTCGGCGGTCAGCAGCCGGATCTTCTCGGTGTCCCAGCTGCCGGCCAGGAACTGCTTGGACAGCGGTGGCTTGTCGTAGGGCAGCTCGGACTCCTCCCCCACCAGCACGACCCGGTCGGTGGAGCCGGCGCTGCGCAGCGCCTGCACGGTGCGCACCCCGGCCACCGAGGACCCCACGACGACGACCGTGGGCACGTCAGTCCTCGACGGCCAGGGCGCTGACCGGGCAGCTGCGCGCGGCCTCCTCCACCCGGGCCCGGTCGGAGTCGGGGATCTCGTCCTTCAGCAGCACCACGACGCCGTCGTCGTCGATGTCGTAGACGTCGGGGGCGCCCGTGATGCAGTTGCCGTATCCCTGGCAGGCCTCGTGGTCGGCGGTGAGCCGGGGCATGGTGGTCTCCTCTCCTTGGCGGATCAGGTCGGTCGATCAGGAACGCTTGCGCGGGGCGGCGCCGAGGCCGATCCCGCCGTCGGGGTGCAGCGAGCCCCCGGTGATGCCGCGGGCGCGGTCGGAGGCCAGGAACACGTAGCTCCAGGCGTGGTCGGCGGCGGTGAGCGCGACCTGGAGGGGCACCCGGGCGGCCAGCTCCGCCGCCCGCCCGGGGGTGTCGCCCAGGCTGCGGCCGGCGGTGCCCAGACTGGCCGGCCCGCGCAGGTCGGTGCCCAGCGTGCCCCCGGGGGCGACGGCGTTGACCCGGACCTCGGGGGCCAGGTCGTGCGCCAGGGCGGTGACCAGCCCGCGGACGGCGAACTTCGACGCCAGGTACAGCACGCCCCCACGGCCGGGGTGGTAGGACGAGGTCGACTCGGTCAGCAGCACCACGCCGTTGCCGGCGGCCTGCAGGTGCGGGAGCGCGGCCTGCACCGACCGCAGGTGGGACAGCACGTTGGTGTGGAAGACCTCGTCGAACGCGGTCTCCAGCACGGCGGGGTCCAGGTCGACCACCGAGCGGTAGAAGTCGAAGATGCCGACGCAGTTGACCAGCAGGTCCAGTCCGCCGAAGGCCTGCACCGCCGCGGCCACGGCGGCCTCGTTGGCCTCTTGGGAGGTCGCGTCGCCCGCGGTCACCGGGACGTCGGGCAGCTCGGCCCGCAACGCCGCGCACTTGTCCGGGTCACGCTCCAGGACGGCGACCCGGGCCCCCTCGGCGAGGTAGGTGTCGACCACTGCACGGCCGATGCCCGACCCGGCGCCGACGACCAGGGCCCGGCGGCCCTCCAGCCACCCGGTGATCACTGGCTGCCGCCCTCGACGGTCTCCGGTCCCCCGCCCTCGCGGACCGAGCCGTCGGTCACGACGCCGGCGGTGGACTCGGGGATCAGCGGCCCGAACGGGTTGCCGATCATGGCCGAGAAGGTGGCGGTGTTCTGCCAGGTCAGCGCCTCCATCTCCAGCGGGTCCAGGGCGACCCACTGACCGGACTTGGGCGACTCGACCAGCAGCCGGGAGCCGTTGCGGGTGTCCACCCGGTGCACCCGGACCTCCGCGAACTCGTTGGCGATGACCAGCGGCTCGCCCTGGGCGCCAGCCAGCAGCGCGGCGCGCTCGGCGGCGGCCCGGCGGGCGGCCGCGGCGTCGGTGTCCTCGCCCTCCCAGGAGAGCGGCTCGCGGGGGGCGGTCACAGGAAGATCGCCAGGTTCTGCATCCGCATGACCGAGTCGTCGACCATGATCACGCGCCGGGCCAGCTTCCACTGCCCGTCCACCAGCCGTAGCAGGTCCTCTCGGCCGGCCGAGACGAAGGACCCCTCCCGCACGTCGCCGCGGTTGCGGAACAGCAGGGTGGCCGACTCGACCACCAGGTGGTCGGCGTCGTCGGTGGCGAAGGTGCGCACGTTGGACAGGTGGTGCCGCAGCCGGGACGGCGGGTCCTCGGTCCAGGCGTGCTCGGTGAGGAAGCGGGCCACCCGGCGCGACAGCGAGTACTTGTCCTCGTCGAAGTGCGCCATGCCGCGGGCGGTGTCGTAGCCGGCACCCAGGGCCGTGGTGACCCGGACCGGCATCAGGTAGTGCACGTCGTCGGTGATCAGCTCCAGCCAGTCCTCGTAGGCCTGGGCGTCCAGCAGCCAGGCCTCGTCGACCAGCCAGTGGTGGGCCTGCAGGTGCCGTGGGTCGTCGAAGGGCAGGCTCGGACCCACCCGCTGCACGCGGGAGGCGTGCCGGCCCAGCACGGACTGCTCGCTGAGGTCCCCGGTCATGCCTGCGCCACAGCCTCGCCGGCCGGCAGCTCCGCATCGTTCGCGCTGGGCGAGGTGCGGCCCGCCGCGTCCCTGGTCCCGGTGCCGGGTCCGCCGACGGTCAGCGTCGCCGCCTGCACGGGTGGCTTCTCCAAGTCGTCGGCCCAGCGGTGCAGCAGGGCGCGCTGGTTGTGCTCGGAGTAGCCGGTGCGCGCCTCGCCCGGGCCGTGGAAGGCGTCGGGTCCCAGCGCCGGGGTCACCGGCTCGTCGTCCTCGAGGATGCCCATCCGGCTGTTGAGCAGCAGCCGGCGGGCCATCGAGCCGGCGGCGGTGTTGGTCAGGGAGACCCAGTTCTCCACGTCGTCCTGCTCGAACATGCCGGTCGACCCGAAGCACATCAGGTAGGCCTTGTAGCTCAGCGCCTTGAACTCCTCCGGGGCCTCGGCGTCGACGGCGAACCAGGACAGCACCTCGGTCTCGTCCTCGCTGATCGGCTGCCACTGCCGGATGGAGATGAAGGGCAGCACGTCGTCGGACTCCCCCACCCGCGGCCAGTTGTGCACGAAGGAGAGGTTGGGGTAGATCGACGCGGCGCTGATCATGAAGCCGTCGTCGCCGATGACCTGCAGCTGGTCGTCGGTGAACTGCTCCTTCATCCGGTCGACCATCTCCTGCGGGTAGCCGACGTAGCGCAGCCGCTCGTCGAGGTCGCCGTCGGGGAGCTTGTAGGTCGTGCCGCCGCCGGCGCCGGCCCAGTAGGTGGCGCCGTCCTTGCGCTTCTCGGCCTTGGGCTCGCGGAACAGCCCGATCTCCACCACCGACGTGTGGGTCTGCGGCGTGTGGTACATGTCGCCGGCGAAGTTCTCCGCGCCGATCTTCCAGTTGGCCTTGACCCGCCAGCGCTGCGGCCCGCGCAGCTCGATGCCGCTGGCCGACTGCTTGGTGTAGTAGTCCAGGTAGAACCGGAAGTCGCCGAGGAACTCCTCCAGCGGGGGCGCGTCCGGGTCCATGGACACGAAGATCATCCCGTTGTAGGTGGCCAGGTTCGGCGCGGGGAGCAGCCGCTGCCCCTTGCGCTGGAACCCTGCCTCGCCGCCGTAGGCGTCCTTGTGGAAGGGCAGGCCGACGATGCGGCCGTCGTTGCGGTAGGACCAGCCGTGGTAGGGGCAGCGGAAGTGGCTGGCGTTGCCGACCTCGGCCCGGCACACCTGCATGCCGCGGTGCAGGCACATGTTGAAGTGCGCGCGGATCTCGCCCTGCTCGTCGCGGGTGACGATGAAGGAGTCCTCCAGGACCCGCCGGACGACGTAGTCACCGGGCTGGGCGATCTCGGACTCGTGGCCGACGAAGACCCAGGCGCGGGAGAAGACGCGCTCCTTCTCCAGCTCGAAGATCTCCCGGTCGTTGTAGATGTGCGCCGGGATCATGCCGCGCCGCACGTCGGCCAGCACGGTGGTCTGGTCGGTCATCGTCGACTCCCCCTCGTCCTTCTGTTCAACAGAACTTCTCTCTTTCCAGTAGAGACCCGGAGACACCGGTCCGTCAACCGTCATTCCAGGACGACGGTGACCGCCTTGGTCTCGGTGTAGGAGAGGAGCTCGTCGACGGACTCCTCGCGCCCGACGCCGGAGGCCTTGACCCCGCCGAAGGGCAGCCCCCAGTAGTGCCGGGAGGACCCGTTGACCCACACGTAGCCGGCCTGCAGCGCGGCGGCCATCCGGTGCGCCCGGGTGACGTCGGCGGTGAAGACGCCGGCGGTGAGGCCGTACTCGGTCCGGTTGGCGATCGCCACGGCCTCGGCCTCGTCGGTGAACGTCAGCACCGACAGCACCGGGCCGAACACCTCCTCGACGGCGGTGGGGTTGTCCGCGGCCATCGGGCCCAGCACGGTCGGGGCGACGTACCAGCCCTCCTCGCCGACGGTGTCCGGCCGCCCGCCGCCGGCCAGGACCGGGGCCCCGGCGGCGGTGGCCGCACCGATGGCGCGCATCGACTTCTCGTACTGGGCGCGGTCGACCACCGGGCCCATCTGGGTGCCGGGCTCCAGTGGGTGGCCGACGCGGATGGCCCGGACCTGCTCGACCACCGCGGCGAGCACCTCGTCGGCGACGGACTCGTGCAGCAGCAGCCGGCTGGTGGACCCGCAGGACTGCCCGGCCGTCGCCGTGAAGTTCATGCCGAACACCGCGGCGTCGGCCGCCCGGGCCAGGTCGGCGTCCGGCATGACGACCAGGGCGTTCTTCCCGCCGAGCTCCAGGCTGACGTGCTTGACCCCGTGCTCGGCGGCCTGCCGCTGGATCAGCCGGCCGGTCGGCTCGGCACCGATGAACCCGATCCGTCGGATCAGCGGGTGGGCCACCAGCGCCGCACCGGTCGTCGCGCCCCGGCCGCTGACCACCCCGCACAGGTCCGGTCCGAACACCTCGGCCGCCAGCTCGGCCATCCGCAGGGCCGACAGCGGGGTCTGGTCGGGCGCCTTGAGGACGACGGCGTTGCCCGCCACCAGCGGGGCGGCCACCTTGCCGGCGGCGAAGAACAGCGGGTGGTTGAACGGGACGATCCGGCCCACCACCCCGTAGGGCTCCTGGGTGGAGTAGTGCAGGTTGCCCGACAGCGGGTAGGTCGACCCGCCGAGGGACAGCGCGTGGTCGGCCATGATCTCCAGCAGCGTGGCCGCGGCCCCCACGTCGGCCTGCATGACCGGCAGCGGGAACCCGGCGTCCAGCGCGTCGAGGGTGGCCAGCTCGTCGGTGTGCTCCCGGAGCAGCGCGGCGAACTCCCGCACCTTCCCGGCCCTGGCCCGGGCCGGCAGCCGCGCCCAGGCACGCTGGGCCTCCCCGGCCGCGCGGACGACGGTGTCCACCTCCGCGGCCGAGCAGTCGGGGGCGTCGGTCAGCGTCCGGCCCGTCGTCGGGTCCTCGACGTCGTACCGGGCGGCCGTCGGCACCGCCCGCCCGCCGAGCTGGATGTCGAGGCGGCGGTCCAGCACGGTGCTGGCTGCCTGCAGATCGGTCACGGTTCTCCTCCGTCGTCGGGTGCGGGTGGGTCAGCGGTGCAGCACGCCGCCGTTGACGCTCACCGTCTGGCCGGTGACCCACCGGCTGTCGTCGGAGAGCAGGAAGGCGACCACGCCGACCATGTCCGCGGGTTCGGCGTCCCGGTGCAGTGCCTGCGCCGCCTGCATCGCGGTCCGCTGCTCCGGGGAGACGGTGGTGCGCGGCACCTCGGTGTAGGTCGGGCCCGGCGACAGGGAGTTGACCCGGATCGAGTCGCCGCCCAGCTCGTGCGCCATGGCGTGGGTCATGCCCGCCACCCCGCCCTTGCTGGCGATGTAGTGCAGGTACCCCGGCCGGCCCAGCCAGACGGCGTCGGAGCCCACGTTGACCACGCTCGCGCCGTGGCCGGTCCGGGCACCCTCGCGCAGGGCGGGCAGCAGGGCGCTGGTGACCAACCACGGACCGCGCAGGTTGACCGCCATGAGCCGGTCCCATTCCTCGGGCGGGATCTCCCAGAACGGGCGCATCGTGATCGTGGAGAAGATCGCCGCGTTGTTCACCAACCCGTGGACCGCGCCGAACCTCGCCGTCACGGTGTCGGCGAAGGCGCTCACCGCCGCCGGGTCGCCGACGTCGAGGGGCACGGAGGTCGCCGCACCCCCGGTCGCCACCAGGTCGGCGACGACCGCGGCGGCCTTCTCCGCGTCCAGGTCGGCCACCACGACCGTCCCCCCGTCGGCGACGATGCGCTGGGCGTACGCCCGGCCCAGGCCCTGCGCGCCCCCGGTGACGACGACGACCCGGCCCGCCAGCGGACCGGTCACCGGGCCACCACCGAGCGGGTGCGGCCCGACGGCTCGTCGCCGGGCACGATCTCGGACTGCAGGAGGGTCAGGCACCCGGGGCAGAAGGTCTGCCGCAGGACGACGGGGCGGTCGGCGAAGTGCCCGGAGTCCGCCCGGACGGACGGCCCCGCTGTCCGCGGGTCGGACTCGCGGACGCGGGCGTCGCGCAGCGGCTGCTGAGCCACCCCGAGCACGGCGTCGCAGTGCCGGCAGCGCACCGCTCCCTCGTCGTCCTGGACCAGGTTCTCGTCGATGTGGACGGTCATGCCGTGACCTCCTCTGCCTCGAGCCCCGCCCGGCTGCGCCGCAGCGCCGCACGTCGGGTCGTGGTGGCGTCCTCGTCGACGGCGCCCCCGCCGTCGACGACGACGCCGTACACGTCACCGGCACCGGCCGGGGACACCTTGTGGGCGGCCACGTCCGCGGCCACCGCGGCCGGGTCGCGGCGCAGGGGGTCCCCGTAGCCACCCCCGCCCTGCCAGTGCGTGTAGTAGACGTCGGCCGCGCCGAGGTCGGTCTCGTGGTGGGTGGGCACGAGGTCGGTGGTCCCGGCGAGCTCGTCGAGGGACGCCGGGATGCGCCCGGCGGCGAAGCGCGCGTGCACGTCGGTGTCGCGCACCAGGACGTCGTGCTGGGTCCCGGCCGGCAACCCGCCGGAGAGCCCGCCGGCCAGCGGCAAGGCCTTGCCCGGCGCCGAGACCACCAGGTGCACCCCGCCGAGTGGGCTGTCGTACGGGATGAAGCAGCTGGAGGCCCCGACCCCGCCGCGGAACCGGCCGGGCCCGCCGGAGTCGGGCTCCTCCCGGCGCCAGAGGTAGAGCATCGGGAAGGCGAACTCGTTCATCTCGACGTCGGCCACCCGGCCCATCGGGATGCAGGCCAGCCCGCCGGTGTCGACCCCGTCGGAGTCCGACCGGGCGCCCAGCCCCCCGGCCATGGAGTCGCAGAGCATGGTCACGAAGCCGCCGCCGCGCTGGTCGACCCCGGCGAGCAGCGCGAAGTCCCAGGTGCCGCAGCAGACGCTCATCAGGCGCTTGCGGTGCTCGGGGTGGGTGTCGAGCATGCCGGCCAGGCACTCGGTGGCGACGTTGGTGGTGGCCCAGCCCGACGCGACCGACGCCTTGCCGATGCCGGCCGGGAAGGTGCAGTTGTTGATCGTCCCGGGCTCGCTGATGATCTCGATGCAGCGGTAGATGCCGCCGCAGGCCCACGGGATGTCCCCGCACACCATGGTCAGCAGCACCGGCATGATGCCCCCGCGCAACCCGGCGAACGTGCAGTTGATCAGCCCGTCCACCTGCGGGTCGGTGCCGGTGAAGTCGAAGACGAGCCGGTCGTCGGTCTTGGTCAGCGTCAGCACGATCCGGTAGATGCCGCGGTCGCCGGAGCGCGCGGAGTCCTGGTGGGCGACGGAGCTCCACGAACCGTCCGGGATCTCCCGGAGCTTGGCCCGCAGCCGCTGCTCGGCGTCGTCCATGGTCCGCCGCATCACGGCCTTGACGACGTCCGCGCCGTACTTCTCGCACAGCGCCCGCAGCCGCTCGTGGGCGACGTTGTTGGCGCCGATCTTGGCCCGCAGGTCCAGCGCGACGAGCTTGGGCACCCGGGAGCGGCGCAGCCAGACGTCCTCGATGTCCTGCCGGATCTCCCCGCCCTCCACGATCTTGACCGGCGGCGTGGGCAGGGACTCCCAGAAGACGTCGGTCGCCCCCACCGACCAGCTGCCGGGCGAGACGCCGCCGAGATCGACCTGGTGGGCCACCGCGCCGGTCCAGCAGAACAGCTCGCCGTCGACGAACAGCGGCGCGAACAGGCTGGTGTCGTTCTGGTGCAGCCCACCGCCGACCCAGGGGTCGTTGCACAGGAACATGTCACCGGGGGCGATGCCCGGCCGGGCGCACCGGTTGCGCAGCGTCCAGTTGGCCGCCATGTCCAGCGACGCGGCCAGCTCGGTGTTGTAGAGACCGACCTGGACCACGTCGCCGACCTCGTCCATGATCGCGGCGTCGAAGTCGTTGCAGTCGGTGACCACGACCGACCCCGACATGCGCTTGAGGGCCTCCCCCATCTCCTCGGTGATCGAGGTGAGGCGGTGCCGGACGACCTCGTAGGTGAGGGGGTCCAGGGCCTCGACCACCGACCTGTCGACGTCGTGCAGCCGGACGGAGTCCCCGACGACGCGGCGGGTCTCCTCCGGGCTGGTGGGGGCGTTGGCGAACTTCTCGGAACCGGCGACGGGGATGACGGGCACGTCAGCTGTCCTCTCAGGCCTGGGTGTAGCGGATGACGAGGTTCCCGAGCCGGTCGACCCGGCCGACGCAGCCCTCGGGCAGGGCGACGGTGGTGGTGGGCGCCTCCACGACGGCGGGGCCCTTGATCTCGTGGCCCTCCGCGAGGTCCCGGTAGTCGTAGATGTCGGCGTCCTGCCAGCCACGCCGCGGATCGAGGAACACCCGGCGGCTGGTGACCGGCCGGGCATCGCCGTCCGCGGCGCCGACCGGGGTGAGCCGGGGCCGGATCGGGAGCACGCCGACGGCCTGGGTGCGGTAGGTGATCAGCTGCAGGCCGGCCTCGGCGAAGCCGGAGCCCTTGCCGTAGAGCTGCTCGTACCGGTCGCCGAAGGCGGCACCGACGCCGTCGAGGCCGGTCTCGTCGAGGTCGCCGACCGGGACCGGCGTCGCCACCTCGGCCAGCTGCATCGTGTAGCGCAGGTCGGCCTCGGACCGGTACTCCACGTCGGCGAAGCGCAGCTGCTGGGCGGCGAGCCGGCCGTCCAGCTCGGTGCGCAGCTGCCGGAAGGCACCGTTGAACTCGGCCGGGTCGGGCGGGAAGTTGGTCGGGGACGAGAGCTCGGCGGTCAGCACGATGTCCGACGCCGCGAGCCCGTAGGCGGAGAACACCGCGGCGGTCGGGCCGAGGGGGACGACGACCTCGCTGATCTCCAGGTCGGCCGCGTAGCTGGCGCAGTGCATGGGCCCGGCCCCGCCGAACGCGTAGAGCACGAAGTCCCGGGGGTCCTGCCCCGACGTCACGACGACCTTGCGGACCAGGTCGGCGGTCTGGGCGTTCTGGATGGCGTAGACCGCCGCGCACGCCTCGTCCACGGTCAGGCCGAGCGGTTCGGCGATCCTCGCCCGGACGGCGTCCGCGGCGAGCTGGACCGAGAGCTGCTTGCGGCCGCCGAGGAAGTTGTCCGGGTTGACGATCCCGAGCAGGAGGTCGACGTCGGTGACCGTCGGCTCCGTGCCGCCCTCGCCGTAGCAGGCGGGCCCAGGGCGCGCCCCGGCGCTGCGCGGTCCGACGTGGAGGTTGCCGCCGGCGTCGACCCAGGCGATCGCACCCCCGCCGGCCCCGATGGTGTGCACGTCGACCATCGGCACGTTCACCTGGTACTGGTTCAGCACCGTGCTCGTGGTGGAGACCGCCTCGCCGTCCACGACCAGACCGGCCAGGAACGTCGTCCCACCCATGTCGGTGGAGATCACGTTGCGGTGCCCGAGCTCGTCGGCGAGCCGGGTGCAGCCCACCACCCCGCCGGTGAGCACCGAGCCGATGGTGGTGATGGCCCGGGACGGGGCGTCGGCGGAGTCGACGCACCCGCCCGAGCCCTGCATCACGAGGAGGGAGCCGCCGAACCCGCGCTCGCGCAGCTCGGCCTCCAGCGGGCGCAGGTAGTCCCGCAACCGCGGCCCGACCTGGGTGTTCATGATGGTCGTGGCGCTGCGCGCGTACTCCCGGATCCGTGGGCTGACGTCGCTGGACAGCGCCACGTACAGGCCCGGGGCCTCCTCGGCCACGATCTCCCCGACGCGCTGCTCGTGCGCCGGGTTGCGGAAGCTCCACAGCAGGCTGACGGCGATGGCCTCGGCACCGGCCGCGACCAGCTCGCGGACGGCCGTGCGGGTTCCCGCCTCGTCCAGCTCGACGACCACCGCGCCCTTGTGGTCGATCCGCTCGTCGATCTCGCGGACCAGCTGCGGGGGCACGAGCGGCCGCGGCTTGTCGGTGCGGACCATGTCCTGTACCCGGTCCGAGCCGAGCCCGGCGTAGCGCCCCTCCAGGTTCATGATCGCGATGGAGTCGCCGTGGCCCCGGGTGGTGAGGAACCCGACCGTCGCGACGTCCCCGGTGACCAGCGCGTTCAGCGTCGAGGTCGTCCCGTGCACGATGTAGTGGGTGTCCGCGAGCAGCTCGCCGGTGCTGGTGCCCAGGGCGCCGGCCAGCTCGTCGAGCACGGTCAGGAAGCCCTGGGCGAAGTCCGGCGGGGTGGACGGGGTCTTCGTCCCCGCCACCCGCCCCTCGCCGTCCGCGACGAACGCGTCGGTGAAGGTGCCGCCGATGTCGATGCCGATCACGTACGCCATGTCGTCTCCCGGGGCGTGGCGACCGTCGCCCGCAGGCGGACGGTCTGTGAGGTAGGCCACCAGCAGAGCAGCTGCGAGCTCTGCTGTCCAGTAGCTGTTTCCTTCGAGCAGAGATCAGCTGCTGGGCAGGATGAACACGAGCCAAGTGATGATCGGAGCGGTGACGACCATGGCCATGCCCCAGGTGAGCATCGTGCGGAACAGCGGCCCCCGGTCGGCCTCGGGTGCGTTCGCCAGCGTCAGCGCACCGACCGAGGAGAACGGCGTGGAGTCCACGACCGTGGCCGACACCGCCAGCGCGATCACCATCGCGGTGACCCCGACCTCACCTTGGACGAGGAACGGCACGGCCAGCGGGATCAGCACGCCGAGCAGCCCGGCGGAGGAGGCGAAGGCCGAGGTGATGGCACCCACCAGGCAGAGCAGGAAGGCCGTCAGCAGCGGGTTGCCCAGCCCGGCGATCCCGTTGCCGACCACGTCGATGGTGCCGTAGCGCTGCAGGGCGCCCACGAAGGTGACCACGCCGCAGATCAGGAGCACGACCGACCAGACGATCCGCCGGTCGGCCTGCTCGAACCGGCTCGGGAACAGCAGGTGCAGCAGGGCGGCGGCGATGAGGGCGAGGAAGCCGATCTCGAGGTCGAAGACCAGGGCGCCGACCGCGACGCCCAGGATGACGACCAGGGTGATCACCTGGTCCAGCCGCAACGCGGTCTTCACCGGGGCCACGTGCGGCGCGCGGGTGGTGGTGCGCGTCCCCCCGGTCGCCTGCTCGCCGGCCGCGGTCTCGTCGCCGCCGACACCGGCCACCACCGGGTCCTCGACCCGCGGCTGCGTGCGGGCCTGCAGGTCACCGGCCGAGGTGACCCGGTCCCGGCCCTGGCGGATCAGTGCCCGTCCGCCGAACAGGAGGTAGATCACCACGGCCAGGCCGATGTTGTAGGCCGCGTTGCCGAAGAACAGCTCGGCGGCCGACACCTGCAGGCCGTTGGCCTCGGCGACCTGCCGGACGATGATCGCCAGGCCGTTGAGCGGGGAGAAGTTCCCCAGGCAGGACCCGTGCATGACCATCAGCGCAGCCATCCGCCGGTCCACGCCGTAGCGCTCACCCAGCCGTAGGCACAGCGGGGCGAGCATGGCGACCCCGGCCGGGCCCAGGGCACCGGCCAGGGTCGGGATCGCGGAGAACACGAAGATCAGCCACGGCACCAGCGCCGGGCGGTCGCCGAGCAGACCGATGGCCCGGTCGACCAACCACTCCAGGGTGCCGTTGACCGCGGCCAACCCGAAGAGGTAGGTCACGCCGACCAGCAGCACGAACAGGTCCGGCGGGAAGCCTGCCAGCAGCTCGTCGACGGTCTCGTTGGCCACGAGGGTCCCGATGAAGAACGTCGCGATGAGGGCGAGCGCGCCGATGTTGACCGGCCGCAGGGTCCCGATCACGAAGACCAGGACCAGTGCGGCGATGCCTATGACGTGGATGGACACGGTTCTCCCAGCCTGGGCGGGATGACGGGGAGGGTGCTCCCGTCGTCGATGACGGAGGTGCAGACCGTAATTTTCTCTGCGGTGCAGAGGTCCTTTCTGGCATAGTCGGCGGCAGCGTGTCAACCGTCACAGCTCACCCCGGAGGTCCCGTGCCCGAGCAGCAACCCCCGCGCACCGGAAGCGACCTGGTCGTCGAGTGCCTGTCCGCCGAGGGCGTCGAGCTGGTGGCCGGCGTGCCCGGCACCACGGTCATGGACCTGATCGACTCCCTGGCCCGGCAGTCCTCCATCCGCTTCGTGCACACCCGGCACGAGCAGGTCGCCGGGTTCCTCGCCGACGGCGTCTCGCGGGCCGGCGGGCTGGGCGTGGCCCTGGTCTCGCGCGGACCCGGCGCCGCCAACGCGGCGATCGCGGTGCACAACGCCTACGACGAGTCGGTGCCGCTCCTGCTGCTGGTCGGGCAGGTCCCGGGCTCCATCACCGAGCGGCGGTCCTTCGAGGAGATGGACGTCGTCGCCACCTTCACCCCGATGAGCAAGTGGACCGTGGAGGTGCACCGGGCCGACCGCATCCCCGAGCTGCTGCAGCGAGCGGTCCGCACGGCGGTCACCGGTCGACCCGGCCCGGTCGTGGTGTCCCTGCCGCTGGACGTGCTGCAGGCCGAGGTCGCGCCCGACGTGGTGCCGGCCCGCCGGGTGCGCACCTTCCCGCCGGGTCCCGCACCCGATGCCGTCACCGCCGCGGTGCGGGTCCTCGGGGAGGCCGAGCGTCCGGCCCTGCTGGTCGGGGGTGGCGGGGCCGGCCGGTCCGCGCAGCTGGCCCGGCTGGCCGACCGGCTCGCCGCACCGCTGGTGACCACGTGGCTGCGGCAGTCCACCGTGTCCCACGACGACCCGGCGTTCCTCGGCGCCCTGGGCTACGGGGCGCACGAGGTCACCGAGGAGGTGGTCCGCGACGCCGACGTGCTGCTGGCCGTGGGCTGCCGGTTCTCGGAGTTCAGCACCAAGCGGTGGACCCTCGTCCAGCCCGGGACCCGGATCGTGCACGTCGACGTCGACCCGGTGGAGCTGGGCCGGGTCCACCTGCCCGAGGTCGGCCTGGTCACCGATGCCGGGCTGGCCGCCGACGCGCTGACCGCGGCTCTGCCCGAGCCCCCGCCGGCCCGGCGGGACCGGGTGGCCGACCTGCGGCGGCGGTACCTGGCGGCCACGTCGCTGGACTCCCCCGCCCTGGCCGGCGACGACCCCGCCGGCAAGGTCAGCAGCATCGCCGTCGTCCGCGCGCTGCAGGCCGTCGCGGACGCCGAGGGCACCCTGCTGGTCCAGGACGCACCCAGCTTCGGCCCGTGGAGCCACCGCTACCTGCGGCTGCCCCGGCCCGGCAGCTTCGCCGGGTCGGCCGGGGGCGCCATGGCCTGGGGGTTCCCCGCCGGGCTGGGCACGGCGCTGGCCCGACCGGACCTGCGGGTGGTCACCGTGAGCGGCGACGGCAGCTTCTGGATGGTGGCCCAGGACCTGGAGACCGCCGTCCGCGAGCGGATCCCGACGGTGAACGTGGTGGTCAACAACGACGCCTACGGCAACACCCGGGACCGGCAGCGGTCCGCGCACGGCGGCCGCTACCTGGGCGTGTTCTACGGCAACCCCGACTTCGCCGGGTTCGCCCGGTCACTGGGGGCGTTCGGGGCCCGGGCGGCGACGGACGACGAGGTCGGCCCGGCCATCCAGGCAGCCCTGGACCAGGACCTGCCCGCCGTCGTCGAGGTGGTGCAGGACCAGATGTACGGGCTGCCCCCGGGCCTCCTCCCCCCGGCCGCGCGGTGAGCGGGCAACCGGCGCCGCGACGCTGGCGGACGGCGCTGGTGGTGTGGGCGGGCCTGTTCCCGTTCTCGGTGGTCTACGGCCTGTGGGTGGCACCCGCCTTCGCCCACCTGCCGGTCGTCGTGCAGTCCCTGGCCAGCTCGGCGGTGCTCGTGCCGCTGGCCGTCTTCGTCGGCATCCCGACCGTCGACGCGATCCTCCGGAGGCTCCCGTGACCCGTCCGTCGTTCACCCTCGCCGTGCAGGCCTACGACCGCTTCCAGCCGTTGTTCGACGGTCGGGTGCAGGTAGGCGGCGCCAGGCTGAACTGCCTGGACCTGCCCGTGGAGGAGACGTTCCACCGGATGGTCGCCCACGGGGAGTTCGACGTCGCCGAGCTCTCGCTGTCGACCTACGTGTTGACCCTCTCCCGCGGGGCGCCCTTCGTCGCAGTCCCGGTGTTCCCCTCCCGGGCCTTCCGCCACAGCGCGGTGTACGTCCCGGAGTCCTCGCCCGTCACCGATCCGGCCGAGCTTGCCGGTGGCGTGGTGGGCGTGCCGGAGTACCAGATCACCGCCGCCGTCTGGGTGCGCGGCATCCTCGCCGAGCACCACGGTCTGCCGATCACGTCGGTGCGTTACCGGACCGGCGGTTTGGACGCGCCCGGCCGGGTGGAGAAGGTCGCCCTGGACCTGCCCGCCGACGTCGAGGTCACCCCGATCGGGCCCGGGCAGACGCTGTCCCGGATGCTCGCCGACGGCGAGCTGGACGCGGTGTACAGCGCCCGCAACCCCGGCACGCTGGGCGCCGGGGTGCGCCGGCTCCTCCCCGACGCCCCGGCGGTCGAGGCGGCGTACTTCGCGCGCACCGGCATCTTCCCGGTGATGCACGTGCTGGCGCTGCGGCGCGACGTGCACGAGCAGCACCCCTGGCTGGCCCGGGAGCTGGTCAAGGCCTGCGAGCAGGCCAAGGCGGTCGGGCTGGCCGGGATCGGGGAGACCGCGGCCCTGCCGTACGCCCTGCCCTGGCTGTGGGCCGAGGCCGAGCGCACCCGCGCGGTGCTGGGTGAGGACTGGTGGCCCTACGGTCTGGGTCGGAACCGGACCACGCTGGAGACTTTCCTGCGGTATTCCCACGAGCAGGGTCTGGCCGACCGCCGGTACGAGCCCGAGGAGCTGTTCGCGCCGTCCTCGCTGTCGGCGGTCGTGGTCTGACTCAGCAGGCGGGGACCACCGGGAGCCCGCGGGACAGCGCACCCAGCCAGGCACCGAACAGCGGCAGGCTCTGCGGCAGGCCGGTCACGTGCTCGGCGGGCAGCACGTCGAGCCGGGTGGTGACCCCGGCCGCGCACCAGGTGGCGTGCAGCTGCTGCGCCTGCCCCAGCGCGACGATCTCGTCGGCGCCGGCGTGCGACTGGTACACCGGCACGGCCGGGGCCGGCCGGGCGCCGAGGTCGTTGGCCGCGATGACCGCGGCGATGTCGGGCTCGGCGAGCAGCTGCTCCAGGGTCGAGCCGTCGGCGGTGTAGTCCTGCACCGAGGTGAAGGCGCTGGCCAGCGTCCCGGGGCCGCCGACGCACTCGCCGCGCAGCTGGGCCACCAGGGCCCGTCCCCGGTCGTTGAGCCGCTCGTCCAGCCGGATCGCGTCGGGGTAGGCGGCGTCCAGGCCGATGACGCCGAGCAGGCCGAAGTAGGCGGCGGGCCCGCCGTCCAGGCTGCGGGCCAGGGCGCCCAGGTCGGCCGGCACCCCGCCGACCGCCGCGCCCTGCAGGTGCAGGTCCGGCGCGTACTCCGGGGCCAGCGACGCCGCCCACGCCGCACCCCCGCCGCCCTGCGAGTAGCCCTGCAGCAGCACCGGCGCGTCGTCGGTGCTGCGCGCACCGGGGACGGCGGAGGCCGCGCGGGCCAGGTCGAGGACGGCGTGCGCCATCGCCGGGCCGGTCGTGTAGG
>Ga0325400_1000751_pt1 | contig 25114 bp, 6 predicted proteins | sample PopdelMetagenome_2_FD_205662 | JGI IMG/M metagenome (GOLD analysis project Ga0325400, IMG submission 205662) | Populus deltoides microbial communities from Bellville, Georgia, United States - Xylem-PdKOR-R1 | ecosystem: Host-associated > Plants > Phyllosphere > Stem > Wood/Secondary xylem...
CTCCATAATAATCATACAAAGATGACATTTATAATTAGCTTGTAAAATTAAAAACACTCAATCAATAAATTCTTGAAAATACACAAACTTAGACAACAAAAATAAAAATACAAATAGAGAAGTATGCAAGAATTATTCTCAATTGATTTGTATTATTATTCTTACTTTAACCTAAATACAAAAAACTTATATAGTCCCCAAGAGGCGTAGCGTGATGGCAAAGGGTTTGAGATCTGCACAGCAGATCTCGAGTTCGAGTCAGGATGTGTACCTCTTGTAAAAGTCTGGGACAGCCGAGGTTTTACTCCCTCACCTGGGTCCACAAAATAGGTTTTCCGGGGAGGTGAGGTTTCCTAGAATCTTAAAAAAAATGAACTTATATATAAATTAAATTGAAAATAATATTCTATTTTTAATAAATAAACAAGATAAATATATTATTTAATTTTCTTGACTATCAAAAAAGCTACCCCTAAACAAATATTTACGGCATGCCACTTGAACCTTTTTAGCAAAAAAAAAAAAAAAAAAAGAAGAGTAAATTTCTGCGCGTGATCGACAAGTTCTAACTTATTTTCTCAGAACATCATATAAATTATCATGACTCTCTTTCAGTGATCATGATGGTTCATGAACGTTGCTGTCGTTGTTTTGTGTTTGAACGTTGAAGGTTGTGGGAGGAGAGGAAGAGTGCGAAAGAGAGCAAGACTTTAGTAAAATCAAGCACGGGTTCACAGAAAAAGATGATGAATATAGTTTTAAAACATGGAGTGAAGTGGGGTTTTGACTGGTCAAGTTAAAAAATTAAAAATAAAAAAATCTGGTTGATCTAAGTAAAAAACAAAAAAAATAGGAATGTTTTAATTAATTCAAGTATTATTTAAACAAAATAAAAGAAATATAGTTAATCTAGTAAAAAAACTAAAGTTATTTCATAACCAAACAAAAAATTTTTTAAAAAATATTTATTAAAATAATATCTTTTAATTTTTTTTAAAAAATACAGTTATAAGTTGGAGCCTTCAACAATTTCAAGGTTAGGTTCAATGGCAATGTTTGGTGTGCGATAATAATTTTTTTAAAATATTTTTTATTTATAAATATATTAAAATAATATTTTTAAATATTAACACATTAAAATAATTTTAAAATATCAAAACAATATTAAAACACGAGTTTGATTCACTTGTAGACACGAAAGTTAAAAGGACCAGCACGTGATTCAATTAATTAGGTAATCTCAAGTCATAAGGAGTTTGATTCACTTTTGTTCTTTGCAGGTAAGAGCATACTGTTTTCGCATTTTCCATGATCATGGATTAAGCCTCTAATTATATGTTTTTATATATATTTTTAGTTCTGACTATTATAATTTTTTATAATATTCAATTCTCTAATATGTTTTCAATCAAATTTTACCATTTGAATTGGTACAAGTATATTTTTTTATTCTAAAAATGATATTGAGTTATACAAGAATATTATTTTATTTTATTTTTAAATTTAATGGTTGAGTAGTTTTGATTTTTTTTCTTAAATAATTTGATACATTTTGTTATACTTTTATATTACTCAAATCATTCGAGGAATAAAAGATATAATTCTGTGGACTTTGATAGAAAAAAATTGAGAGAATGATATTTTAAAAAATTATATATTATATATAAAATGTAGTCATATTGAATAATTTTCCAAATATGTAAAAAGTATATTTGAGACATTTACCTTATTTATCACTTAAAATTAAAAATGTTACGGAGCTCTATTTTATAAATTTTCATTGTTTTTCAAATCTCCATTATAATAATTAAGGGTGAGTATTATTCAACCATATAGTAGGTGGTACAGTAGTATTAGTGATAAGAGCTTAAGATTAAGGGGTTTGCTTTCTCTGTGGTTCGAGCTCTATAGTTGCTAATATTAATGGTCATCGGAGACTTACTTGGTCGTTAACTTCAGGACCCGTGAACATTAGTCGAGGTACGCGCAAGTTGGTTCAGATACCTACGTGAATTAAAAAAAAAAAAAATACTATTCAAAAGTTTTTGAAGTACCTTAATTTTTTTAAATTGACTTGGGTCAAAGTTTTGAAAAAATATTACAAAAATGAAAAATCTGGAAATTTCTTCAAAATGACTTTGAATAAAATCGGGTAAAGGTTCAAAATTCTTTCAAAACCCAAATAATCCAAGAAAAGTTTTTTCAACTCATAAATATACGAGTAATTTCTTACTAGGTTGAAAAGGAAGTAGAATGCATTTGGTCAAAAAGAAGATGCAAATTGTTTAAAAAAAAATTCAAATACCCTGAGTTTCTTCAAGATATAATTTGAAAAAACAATTATAATTAAGAGAATTAACAAGTTAATTCAAGTAGAAAAAATTGAAAAAAATTAAATTTTTTTTAAATTGTATCTTGAAGAAACTCAGGGTATTTGAATTTTTTTTCTAGTTACTAAACCGTGGAACTCATGTATTAAAATAAAAATTCTTTACTAACAAACAACATATCTATTACATAATTAAATACAACTTAGGCTTAAAAACCTTCAAACAAGAGCCCTATATAAACAGATCCAGGTCTACTAATCATGCCACTAATTAGTTTGACATTAAAAAACTCCTTAATTTGATTATACATACCTAAAATCACTCTTACACATTAGCCTAATCATGGCTAGTAATAAAAGTTGGACTGTCTTTTTTATAATTAAAATTTTTTTTAGAAAAAAAAAACTTGAAATGAATCGTTTTCATTTTTCAACATTTCTTTCGTTTTAATGTAGAAAAAGTATTTCATGTAGTTTATCATTTTCTTAAGAAAGGGAAGTCAACAATGATAATAAAGGACCCATAGGATGAAAACCAACTAATAATCAACTGACAATTAAGTCCACCAGGGAAGAATTATGATCAAAACACGTTACCCAATAAAATAAAATAAAATAAAATAAAATAAAATAAAATCTTTTGCTGTAGATCTCTGCCATTGGTTAGTTTTGGTCAAATATAAGAGAAGAGAAGAACCCCATCAGTCAACCCAACAGAAATCTTGTCCCTCGAAATTCAGTCGAAGTTGATGGTCTAGTGGGTGCCTCACCTGCATAGATAAACTGAGTGATTAATTTAATATGGTAATATTAAAAATAAATTTAAAAAAATAAAAAAATTAATATTTTTATATGTATTTTTTAAAAAGTTAAAAATAACTTTTTTATTGTCTCAAAAAAACACCCTCTAAATAATAAATGCTTTCTATCTTAATTTTGAGATGATATTTAGATTGACTGCACATCTACCATAAATAAAACTATAACTAAAAGGGTTTATTTTTTTTTACGGTGGACTGCACAGTGTAGTCCACAGTAAAAGATGAGCCCCTTCTTTTTTTTTAATGTTTTTAGAGTTTTTTTTAATAATTTTTTTTGTTAGTGTTAAATTTTTTTATTCAGTTATCAGACTTTCATGACACGGATCCCGGGTTTAATAGATTAACATGGTTTGACGAGTTAACCCATAAATTGGTTTTTTGCTTTTTTTTCTTTTTAATTAATTTTTTTCGTTTACTTTAGTTTGTTAATGTTAAATTTCTTTCCATTTAGTAAAAGATGAGCGGGGTATTTTTTTTACACTCTTAGAGTTTTTTTTTTTGCTTTTTTTTTTCTTTTAATAATTTTTTTTTGTTAATGTTAAATTTTTTTTATTCAGTTATCAGACTTTCATTACACGGATCCCGGGTTTAACAGGTTAACATGGTTTGACGAGTTAACCCAGAATTTTTTTTTTTGCTTTTTTTTTCTTTTTAATTAAATTTTTTCGTTTACTTTAGTTTGTTAATGTTAAATTTCTTTTTATTTAGTTATTAGACTTTCATGACACATATTTGAGGTTTCACGGGTTAACCTAGTTTCACGGGCTGTCAATTTTTTTTTGTTTTTTTATTTTAATAATTTTTTTTATTTAATTTAGTTTGTTAATGTTAATTTTTTTATTTAGTAATCAAACTTTCATGACACGGATCCCGGGTTTAACTGGTTAACCTGATTTGGCGAGTTAACCTGAATTTTTTTTTCTTTTTAATTAATTTTTTTCGTTTAGTTTAGTTTGTTAATCGATAATAAACTAAAACTGCTCAGTGTTTCACTGTGCAAATCCACAGTGAAACGCTGAGTTGTCTTTTTTTTTTCTAGCCTTTATGGGTTTTTTTTTTGTTTTTTTCTTTGTGTTTTTTTCTTTTAATGAATTTTTTTTGTTTAATTTTTTTTGTTAATGTTAATTTTTTTTATTTAGTTATCAGATTTTCATGACACGGATCTCGGGTTTGACGAGTTAACCTGAATTTTTATTTTTGCTTTTTTTGCTTTTTAATTAATTGTAACATATACTAAAAGGGATTAGTGTTTTATTGTGGACTGCACAGTGCAGTCCACAGTAAAACACTGATGCTTTAGGTTTTTTTTTTAAGTTGTCTCATTTTTTTTAGCTTTTTTTTATGCCTTTCGGGATTATTTTTTTGCTTATTTTTTTGTTTTTTTCTTTTAATAAAATTTTTTGTTTAATTTAATTTAGTTTATTAATATTAAATTTTTTTTATTTAGTTATCAGACTTTCATGACACGTTTTCCGGATTTAACGGGTTAACCTGGTTTGACAAGTTAACCAAGAATTTTTTTTATGCTTTTTAATTAATTTTTTTTTCATTTAATTTAGTTTGTTAATATAAATTTTTTTTCTATTTAGTTATCAAACTTTCATGACACATATCCCGAGTTTCACGGGTTAACTTGGTTTCACGGGTGAACCTAGTTAATTATGGGTTGACCGTTAATTTTTTTTGTTTTTTTATTTTCATAAATTGTTTTTGTTTAATTTAGTTTGTTAATGTTAAATTTTTTTTATTTAGTTATCAGACTTTCATGACACAGATCCTGGGTTTAACGGGTTAACATGGTTTGACGAGTTAACCTGGATTTTTTTTCATTTTAATTAATTTTTTTTTGTTTGGTTCAGTTTCTTAATTTTCACTTTTTTTATTTAGTTACCAGACATTCACGATACGAATCCCAAGTTTAACGGGTTAACCTAATTTGACGAGTTAACCTGTAATTTTTTTTTGTTTTTTTTGTTTTTAATTTATTTCATTTAGTTTAGTTTGTTAATGTTAAATTTCTTTCTATTGAGTTTTTTTTTCTTCTTAGAGGTTTTTTTTTCTTTTTAATCAATTTTATTTAATTAATTTAGTTTATTAATATTAAATTTTTTTCTAAGTAGTTCTCGACTGATGCCTTTAGTTTTTATTTTTGTTTTTTTGTTGTTTTTATGCCTTTGACTGTGGACTGCACAGTGCAGCCCATAGTGAAAAGGCTTATGCCTTTTGTTTTTTTTTTAATTAATTTTTTTTTTAATTTAAATTGTTAATGTTAAAGTTTTTTCTATTTAGTTATCAAACTTTCATGACACGGATTCCGGATTTGACAGGCTAACCTGGTTTGATAAGTTAGCCCAGTAAATTCTGGGTTAACCCATTAATTTGTTTTTTCCTTTTTAATTATCAAACTTTCACGATGCGAATTCAAGATATGACGGGTTAACCTGATTTGAAAGGTTAACACAGTTAATTCATATTTTTTTTCTTTTTCTTCATTAGTTTTTTTCTTCTTGTTGGTTTTCTTTCTTTGTTTTTTTTCTTTTTAACTAATATATTTAATTATTATACTTTTATGACACGACCTTGTAGTCAGACACACGTCCAATGCTATTGGGTCTGGTATTGCATTTCAGACACTTTTATGCTAAGGGTTAACCCAAGTTTAATGTTATTATTAATATTATAAATATTACTTTTGTGTCAAGCGTTGCAACCAAACCTAAGACTCTTGGGTATAACTATGCAAAAAAACCTAACATTTTTAGATCTTGACTTTTTTTAAAATGCAAAAAATAATTGACCCGTGGCATCGCGCGGGACATGTAACTAGTGAGGTTTATAACAACTACGGGGTCATTTTCTAAACTTATTTTATTCAATTCTTTAATTATTAAAATAATTGTTTGAAATAATTTAAATTATGATATATATATATATATATATATATATATATATATATATATCTATATATATATATATATATAGTTAAAATCTTATCTTTTTATTTGTGCATTTTTATTTGACATGGACATGAATTTTGTTTTGTTTTTTTTTTTTTTTTTATCAACATCATGGTTCTTTCAATGCAAAATTAAAGCAATGAAAATACCAATTCCGTGAGAACTCAAATGATTTAAATTTAAAAGAAAAAAAAATGTATTCTCTTTACTTATTCATTCATTTTTTAATTTTAATGAACAATGTTGTTTTTTTTTAAATCAAAAGTTTGGTTCTTCATATAAAAACTTATCATAATCTATAAACCAATTTTCAACAAAAAAAAAAAAACAATATCTTGATTATTCTTATGTGACTATATAAAAAATAAAAGAATAATAATTCTAGTTTCTTTTATAATAATTCATAAAAATATGTTATTATCCAATTTTGATCCCCCATATAAACAAAAAATTAGACAATACAAAAAAAATTGAAAAACAAATGTTGGGAGAAAATTAAAACAAATATAAGTGAGAAGAATATACAAGATTGGAAAATTTAATAATGTATTTCCGATTGATGAAGATACTATTGGCAAAGAAAATTCAATCTAAAAAGAAAAATTTTAAATTGGATGTTTAAGGACTCAATTGAAATTTTCCAAGATTTAATTGTATTTATTGAGGGCTTAATTGCAAGAAAAATTGATAATTGAAATCAATTAAGGCTTTAATCGGAAGAAATTAAAGTCTAGGGGTCGAATTGTAATTTTTAAAAGTTAATTTGATCAAACCAGAGGTTTAATTGCATAAATATTAAAGTTTGATGGGCAATTAGGACTTGATTGAAAAAAATCAAAAATCAAGAACTAAACTTAAAAAGACAAGTGAATTTAGGAGCTGAAATTGATCAAATTAGGGGTTGAAATTGAAGAAATTAAAAGTTTGTTGGTTAATTGAAGTTCAAAATACACAAATTCAAAACTAAAGACTAAAATGAAAATAGCAGTAAACTTCAGGGTTGACAATTGAGTTTAGCAAGAGTTATTTTGCATGAAATTAAAAGTTGGGAGGCGATTATGAGTGCAATTAAAAGAAATTGAAAGAACATGAACTCATAAAAAACATTAACGAGGTTTCAATTCCCAAAACCATCAAACCTAAACAGCAAGCATATTCAACAATTTGAGATACAAAATTGACACTTTAACATTTCACAAGACTTAACCAAGATCCAGGAGCCAAGAATATGCATTAGCAAACCCCTAAAAAAATTAAAAAACCTAATGCCATATTAGGCAGATTCCTAACCTATTCCATTTCACTAAAAACAATCATCCAACTATTTTCTAAACATCCAACAGATATTAACAACCAACTCAAAGTAGGATTATTCAAGAAAAAACAATATTTTATGCATTAATTAAAATCAAAACCAAAAACATTATAACACCAAAACATCATTAAAACATGTCGGGAAGAGCTAAAGGTGTGCCTCATGTACTTAACCTATTAGTTTAGAGAAGGTTTATACCTTCAAAGTTTCAATCAATGGTTGATTGGTGTCCCTCTTTTTTCTCTTTTGTAAAATCCTACCTCCACAAGTTTCTACCCTTTCAAATTTAAAAAAGCCCTTGTGCTAGGCTCTTGGACCTTCACAACTAGGGTTTTTTTTTCAATTTTTTCTCTCCTCTTTCCCCCTCATTTTTTTCCTCTCTACTCTGATTTCTTAAGGGATATTAATAGGGTTTCAAGCTAAGTTTTTTTTATTTTATTTTATTAAGGTTTGATAATGATTGATCAATACTTGACCCTCAGATCGAAATGAGGATGGTTTTAAATGGTTTAACAGCTAGAAGCTATATACTTTGATGGTTTTGCGACAAACTTGATGGTTGGTTGTTGTCCTTCTTTCTCTCTTTTGTAAACTCTTGCCTCCACAAGTTTCTACCCTTTCAAATATAAAAAAACTCTTGTGCTAGGCTTTTGAACCTTCACAACTAGGGTTTTTTTAATCAATTTTGTTCTCTCATCTTTCCCCCTCATTTCTTTTTTTTTCCTCCCTACTCTGATTTCTCAAGGGATATTAATAGGGTTTCAAACTATGTTTTTTTTTTTTTTTTATCAAGGTTTGATAATGATTGATCAATGCTTGACCCTCTGATCAAAATAAGGATGGTTTTGAATGGTTTTAACAGCTAAAAACTATATACTTTGGTGGTTTTGCGACAAACTTGATGGTTAGTTGATATCCCTCTTTCTCTCTTTTGTAAAATCTTGTCTCCACAAGTTTCTACCTTTTCAAATTTAAAAAAACCCCTGTGCTAGGCTCTTGGATCTTCACAACTAGAGTTTTTTTTATTATCAATTTTTCTCTCTCCTCTTTCCCCCTCATTTTTTTTCTCTCTGCTCTGATTTCTCAAGGGATATATTAATAGGGTTTCAATCTAAGTTTTTTTTTTCAAGGTTTGATCATGATTGATCAATGCTTGACCCTCTGATCGGAATGAGGATGATTTTGAATGGTTTTAACAACTAGAAGCTATATACTTTGGTGGTTTTGTGACAAACTTGATTTTGGAGATTTCAGTGGTTTTGCTAAACTTGGAGACCAATGAATTATTTCTGGCCTTTTGATCTTGAGAGAAACATGGTTAACCCTTGATAAGAACACATTGAGAAGATTGGAAGTGTGAACACACAAAAAAAATTAATGATTTTGCACAATTGGTATCACATTTGTAACTGAATTAATTGACCACTTTCAAAATCTTGTTGGAGCAACTTTGATGTCATCATCGTTAGAAACCGCCTGAGGTTGGTAGAGGGAAAACATACCTTTCGTTTGGATCTAACCTTGTTTAATTTAGAGGTTTGGTCTATAGCTTCATATTCATTCATTTAAAAATATCAATTTGATCAGCTTAAAACTGCCATAAAAGAAGATAAATAACACGTCATTTACCATCTATTCCAAACTGTGCGTTTTGAACATCAAACAGACGTATTGTCTAAGTTAACTTCTGATAAATTAGGGTTTTTAATATGGAATTTGAACACAATTCAATTTAGTTCTTGATATATTTTTTTAATTATACTCATAATTACCTTCAAACTTTCACTTTCATGCAAGGGTTTCATTCTTTAGGCACATAACTTCATCCTTTAACCATAAATTATCCCATCTTCTCTTTAAGGAGTTTTGTAATGAATATTTTGGTTTGATTTAAACATAAAGTATATTTTTTTAAAAAAAAATATCATGTTTTTTTTTTGTTTCAAAACAAAATAAAACTTAAAAAAACATATTATTTTTAGACTAAAATAACTTAAAAATAATTGTGTTTTAAAATCAATAAAGTACCAAGAAAACATAAAGTCAGGAATGTAACCCTACATGTTTTTAAATATTGTAATTGTATAGCAATTTGTTCAAATTAAATATTATAATTTGAAAAAAATTGAAAATTTTTAATTTTTTTCTCTGCTTTAATTTAATATTTTTTTGATGTTTTCAAATTATTTTGATACGCTGATATCAAAAATATTTTTTTAAATAAAAAAATATTATTTTAATATATTTTCAAGTAAAAATCACTTTGAAAAGCAACTGCAATTACACTTTCAAACACAAATATTTTATACATGTTTTTTGCTACACATAAACTTCAACCATAATTTTTATCAAACACGTATTTAAATCCAACTAATCATAACTAACTATACTTTTTTAAAATTTTTTTTTTTTAAATTACAACCATAAAAATCACCCAAAAAAACAAAAAACATTCTTAATAAATCACACCAAACACTACACGAAAACATGCTAGGTGGACTCAGGCTTATAAATTATGTAAACTTGTTATGATAAAAATAAAACAAAAATAAAAAAAAAGGGTTGATATCCACCGCCCATCATAAGTAACGGGACATGTGAAAGAGTGAGATTCTGCACTCAACTTTCAGAACTCCGCCTCTCTCGTTGATCCTGACTATCCCATCTTGTATTCTAGCTAGCTACTTGCAAGTTCATCTTGCCACGCAAACTGCGGCAAATATTGATTTTTAAGTGTTATTTCTTTAAAATATATAAAAATAATTTATTTTTTTTTTAAATTTATTTTTTATATAAACGCATGAATGGTTGAAAACCATTCAAGCTCCACGTCTACGTGGCTCATTTGAAGATACATTGAGTGTGAACTAATTTTGATTAAAAGGAGTTTAAGCATGTTGTTTTTTAAAATGTTTTTTTTTATTTTTTTAAATTATACTTTTTAAAACAAAAAAAATATTCAGTGCGCTGTCCAAATTGCATTGCCTGTCCATCCTTTTCTTAGGGCTATGTGCTTCACATTAATTACCAGCTGGAGATTAAAGAAATACAGAAGAGAGACGGGTTCCACTTCCTTTCCTCCTCTTCTCACCAAATCTTTCAATCACCATATTTATTGTTAAGATCTCTTTACTAAGCAGTTTGTAGTTGATTTTTAAAATAGTTTTTATCTAAAAATATATTAAAATATATTTTTTATTTTTAAAAAATTATTTTTAATATCAGCACAGCGCATCAAAATAATCTAAACATACCAAAAATATATTAATTTAAAGTAAAGAAAAAAATAAAAAAATTAATTTTTTACAAAAACATTTTTAAAACATGAAAACAAATAGGTCAGTTATGTTTTAATTTTATTTTAAATAATTTAATTTTTTTATATTTTCAAACTATTTTAATGTGTTGGTATTAAAAATAATTTTTAAAAAATAAAAAAATATTTTAAAAAATAACCATAAATAACCCCGAAATCTATTTAAAATTCTTTCCATTTTGATGCGTGTCAAAATTGCGGTGGACTTCAACTTTAAAAAACCTTTAGTATTGAGTTTCATGCATCATCACAAGTTACTCTATCTAAGATGCCGTGTGGAAGATAGATTGCGCGACTGCGATGCAACCGTGTTTATTTTGATATTAATAATATTTTTAAAATTATAATAATAATTGTTTTTTAAAATATTTTTTTATTTAAAAACATATCAAAATAATATTTTTTTATTTTTAATATTTATTTTTAATATCAAAACATCAAAATAATCTTAAAAAAAATTGAAATATAAAAAGAATCTAAATCTATCATGTTTCCCTTTCATCGGAGGTGCTTTCAACATCCCGTACACGACAGCCATAAACTTCGGTGGTACAATCAAGGATCCATATCTAATCAGTAACTCCTAATTGAGGAGCAGCGTCTTACAACACCGTGAGCCGTTGACACAGTTCATCAACTAGTTCCTCCTGGTCCCACAGGCGTTGTCACTGTTTTGTATTTTAAAAATAAATTTTTTATTTTAAATTAATAATTTTTATATTTTTAAATTATTAAGATGTAATAATATCAAAAATAATTTTAAAAAAATAAAAATTATTAACTTGAAAGCCTATAAGGAGCCATTAGAGATTTCAATGGCCAGCAAATCATCCAAAATTAACTTTAACTTTCCTATTCTATTTTGTATTCCGGTATAGAGTCAAGTAAACCTTGACTTTGTAGAAAATTGTTATAGGTTCTTCATGCCTGGAATATTTATATTATATTTTGTTTGTTATTAAAATAATGATTGTTTTTTAAAATATATTTTTAAAATATTTATAAATCAAAATAATAAAAAATATAAAAAAAATTATGTAAAAAAAATTCAAATTTTTAAAAAAACAACCGCATTTCTTCGTGTAGGCTCAACAAGGAGGCAATTTCAAACTTCAATTATATTTTTTTTAACTGAATACCGAAAACACCCTTTCTTTTAATTGAGATTCCTGTCATTCCATTAAATCCACATTGCCTTTTCCAGTAAAAAAAAATGAAAGAAAAGAAGAATTTTACGAGTTTTTAAAGGCTAACTTTAACCTGAATTAAAAAATTCAAATAAAAATTATAAGACAGAGAGTAAAATGACAAATTTTTTATTGTACTCTCTAAAAAAACTCGTGTCCAACGAAAATAAGTAAGAAATTCATATTGACAAATGAGCCTAGAAACTCGAGAATAAGAGTCTCTTAGACTATTAATGCTACATATTGATCATAAAAACATAATAATAGAAGAATCTGAGCCGTATGATGATAATCAATCATAAGACAAATTTATGCATTCCATCTTCTCTGGGATTTCATGGTGATACAAATTAGCAAAAGTGATTAGAGTTTAAATTTTAGGTTGATTAGATTTTTTTATATAGTATCAGAATCTTGATGATCAAGTGGTTATGAGTTTAAATCTTATCATCTCTATTTATTTGATAAAAATTAAACATAAGATAATGTGAAATTGTGTCAATTTCAAGTCTAAAACACTTTCACTTAAAGAAGTATGTTAAAAAATAATATAAATTATATCCTGAGACCTCAACTAACGGCTTAACTTAAATTTTAGATTGAATTGTTTCTTTTACACAAAACACAATAATAGTTGTTAAAAACAAACTCAAATCACGTTACAAACAACACATGAGTAATAACAGACTTGCATAGGAGGGGATCGCACATAATTTGTGCCAGGCCTTCCCAGCTCGTGTCTGTGCAACATACCATGCTGCTACATGCAAGCTAGCAATCATATAGCCGAGATGGATGTATTAAAATGAGCACTCATTCATGCAGATAAGAAACAAGTCATCCATGTTTTGAATCGGGACCAGCCAGCTCAGAAGAAGCTTCATCCTCATCAGGCATTCCCATGTCCTTCCTCCTCTTCACACCTTCTGGAGACCTGTTCATGAAAGCATGTGCATTACCTGGATAAATGTGTACCTCATACGGAATTCCTGATGCTTTCAGCTTTTCCTCCAGAGTCTTGGCAGCCTTAAATATCAAGATTAACAACAGCATCAGTAAATTCCATCTTATCATCATGCATTCAATATCCGTAGGCTGGCACAACATGAAACATCATTTTGTAGACAATTTAACTTGAATTTAACAGTAGATCATTTCTATACTACAATATTTTCAACCAACTAATATTGATGAATCTTGTCTGTTTTCTCTGCTCTCAATATTATACATGTCTTGTAAACAATGTCCAGGTAGTTTAGAGATAATTATTTGTATCAATTCACAATATTATTTCTTTATTGTATAGAACTTGTATATATGCATGTACAATAACAATCCTGTTTAAGGATGGAAAACTAAAAATAAAAATATACCAAAATCTTTCCTAAACTTATTCTTGATTTCTAGTTTTCTTGATTTGTAATATTTGATTGCTAAATTAGTTCTTGTCAGCACTCCCCCTCAAGTTAGTGCAATGATATCTCATATGCCCAACTTGTTGAGAGAGCTATGAAATATTTTACTAGATACTGCTTTAGTAAGTATATCTGCCAATTGATCCTCAGATCTGACAAAAGGAAAAATCGTAATCTTCTCATCGAGTTTCTGTTTGATGAAATGTCTATTTACTTCCACGTGTTTAGTTCGGTCATGTTAAACTAGATTATTGGCTATAGCAATTGCAGCTTTTTTGTCATAGTATATCTTGATCTTAGTCTCCAAAGGATATCCTAGCTCTTTAAGTAGCCCCTTTATCCATAGTATTTCACATAATCCTTTGGTCATCCCTCTGAATTCTGCTTCAGCACTAGATAGAGCAACGACATTTTGCTTCTTACTTTTTCAGGTCACCAAGTTTCCCCAACAAAGGTAAAGTATCCCGAAGTAGACTTTTTATCAGTCAAATTCCCAGTCAAGTATGCATCAGTATAACCAATGATGTTAAGGTGATCATTCTTTGAGAAAATAATTCCTCTTTCTGGAGAGGATTTTAAGTATCTAAGTACTCGCATGTGATATCAGGATATGTATGTGAAAGGTAGATGAATCTTCCCATTAAATTTTGATACTATTCTCTATTTGTGGGAACCTGATCTAGATATTCTTCTAAACAATAACTTTGTATGATTGGTGTATCCACAAGTTTGCTATCCAACATACCTATCTCAGCTAATAGGGCTAATACATATTTTATTTGTGAGAGGAATATGCCCAGTTTTGATATGTATACTTTGATGCCCAAAAAATATTTCAACCCACCAAGATCCCTAATTTCAAATTCACTTGCTAGATTCCTTTGTAATTATAAAATTCCTTCTTCATCATTTCTTGTGACTATTATATCATCAACATAAAATAATCAAAGCTACCATTTTTGCCCCATTTATTTTTAGAAATAGTGTATGGTCCGAGTTGTTTTGGTTAAATCCATGCTTCCGCATTGCTACACTGAATCTTCCAAACCATGCTAAGGGAGACTGTTTCAATCCATAAAGTGATTTTGTAAGCCTGCACACCATATTTTCTTTTAGCTGTATGTATATGTGTATCTTTTAGCTACCAGTCTCGTTTTTTATCGTTCTACTATCCCATCTGCTTTATATTTCACAGTAAACATCCATTTGTATCCAACTGTTTTTTTTCATTTGGTAATATAGTTAGTTCCCAAGTATTATTATTTTGAAGAGCTTTCATTTCATCATAAACAACCATCTTCCAGTGTTCATCTAGCATGGCTTCTTCAAATGTTTCGTAGAACCTGTTATGAAAACACTTTTCTCATGAAGACCTTTACTGCATTTGACATATTATTGGCTGAGATAAAATTTGCAATGGAGTATTTGGACTTTCTTCCTTCTGTTTTCAGTGAGTACCGGTTTGGGGGCACTCTTTGATTATACATGTAAGGTAAACTATATGTCATAGAATCGGGTAATTTAGGAGAGTCACGAGATCTTACCTCAGTTGTAGTGTCGAGATTGTCCTTACGATTCTGATTTTGGTCGTGTTGTATATTGGAGAGGGGGTTATTCGATGTGGCTTGAGTATGTAAGTCGGTGTGGTTGATCTGTTCAGTAATCACCAGTTCTGTTTGAGTATGGTCAGGATGAACCTAATCCCATATTTGTTGTTCATGTCTATTCTCCCCCTAAAGAACAGACGGGGATGGTTCATTGAAAAAATATTTAGTCTCAAGAAAGGTTACATCCATAGTAACAGAGTTTCCATGTGAAGGGATCATAACACTAGTATCCTTTTGTATGAGAACCATAGACAAGAAAGTTATAATGAACATCACATGGATCCAACTTGGATTGTTGGTGCTTTGAAACATGTACAAATACAACACAACAAAAAAATCTATGGAGGTATATGGAATGTTGAAAGTTTAACATACCATTCCAAAGTCTGGAGTGGTGTGTGAAAATTAAGTACTCGGGATAACATGCGGTTGAGAAGATAAACAAATGCATCCATGGCATCATGCCACTATTGTTGGGGGTATATAGACAGCTCTTATAATGGTCCGTACTGTCTCCAGTATGTGTTTGTTTTTCCATTCAACAATTCCATTCTGCCGAGGAGTATGTGGACAAGTAATCTAGTGTATGCCCCTGCTATCACAAAATTATCTAAACTCTTGGCTAATATATTCTCCTTCATTATCAGATTGAAGAATTTTAATGCCCATAGAGAATTGAGTTTATATAAGGGTGATAAATTTTTGAAAAAAATGGTAGGACATCTTTCTTATATTTCAACACATAAACCTAAGAGACCCTTGTACAATCATCAATAAAGGTGACAAACCATGTAAAGCCAGCAGTAGTCATAACAGGTGCAGGACCCTATAACTCAGAGTGAATAATCTCAAATGGTGCATTGCATTTATTATAACTAATGGGGTAATTTGTTCGATAACTTTTACCCATGATATAATCCTTGCATTTGAAACTAGAGAGCAATACATTTTCAAATAAAGTAGGGAATAAATGTTGTAGATAGCTGAATGATGAGTGTCCTAACTGGTAATGCCATAACCAAATGTATTGTCCTTGTTGCTGTGATGATTGGGTGGGATGAACTTTTCCAAGGTCCAAATCATCCACATAATATAACCATCCCCTCTTAGTACCATGACCAAAAATATTCTTTGTGAGAACTTCCTAAAACAAACAAAATGAGAAATACATCAGTACGCAACAATTTAAATCTTTTATTACATGCCCTACTGATAGTAAGTTAGTGGAGAGTGAAGGAACAAAAAGAGCACTAGGGAGAGTGAATGTGGTTGATAATTACACGGTTTCTCCCCTATTACTGGATATATATCATCGTTAGCATTTGATATGGCCTTCTGTCGAGGGACTGATTTTGTTTTAAAGTCATTATGATCATAGGTCATGTGATCTATTGCCCCTGAGTCAATAATCCAATTGTTTACATGTTCACCATCGGAAACTAAGTTTGTGGAACCAATAATACCTAGGTCTTGAGTTATAGATTGAGGTTGATTGTCGAGTGGCACAAGTGTGTTTGGATCTATATTAGTAACAAATATTGCATGGCCATTTCGTTCATCTTTTTTCCCCTTCAGTTCATACCACCACTTAGGATACCCGTGTAGCTGAAAACACATGTTATTTCCTCCATAATAAGTGCACCCACCCTCATAGGCTCTTAGTCTAGAAAAAAATGGCTTACTGGAATTCAGCCCATGTGGTCCAGACCTGGGCCGAAGGTTTGTTTTTTAGATGATGATAGGCCAAAAAATGGTTTGGACAAGTTGCAACCAGGTCCAGCTTGTCTGTCCGGGCTTGTATGAGTGAGGCTGTTGAAATCATTCCATCCCTCATTAGTTGTCCTGTCATTCACACCATTCTCGACGGCTTTGTCATTCTGTAGCCCTAAGTTCAACCATGCCTCCCCTTGTCATCTCACCCCAGTTCTTGTCTCTGCCTCTTGTTAGTATACAACAACTATCTCCCATTTCCTTCTCCATCATCATGGTTTGTCTGGTGTTCTCTCTTCTCATTTGAGCGAATGCTTGCTCGATCAATGATAAAGGGATCTATTAAAGAATGTCTTGACGAGTCTGATCAAATTGATCATCCAAACCATCCAAGAAGGTATAAATTTGATCTTCTTGAATTAATATGTTGTATTTCTGTATGTTCTTACTGCATGTCTTGAGATTTGGGTGTTTGTAGTCGATCTCTTGCCAAAGAGATTGTAAGTCAGTGTAGTAGTCTTCTAGAGAACCCCTCATTTGTATGGTTCGACTAACTTTTCATCTTAGGTCATATACTTGGACATTATCTCCTCCATCGAAGTAGGTTGTGGCAATGACGTCTCAAACACCTTTAGTTGTAGGAAATCTGATAAAATTCCCAATTAAATCTGGGTTTAGGGAATTGATAATCCAACCTTTAACAATTGCATTTTGTGTTCTCCATTTACTATATGTTGAGTCGGTAAGTACTGGCTGTCTGATTTTGTCAGTGATTAATCCAAGTTTGTTTCTGTCGGAGATGAACAATTCCATGATCTGTGACCATAGTTCATAATTCTGACCATTAAGTTTGATTCTAGGGACGACAATTGGCAGGTCGGGGTTTTGGGTAAAGTTGGTTTGAGTGTTGGTTTTCAAATTTATGGTTGCAATTTGAGCATGGTTTGTTGGTTTGGTTATGCCATTGTTTTAGGTTATTTGTGATTTGAAAAAGGTTTAGAATTGGATCAGTAGCTCTGATACCATGTCAATAATGTTTGGGTAGTTTAGAGATAATTGATTGTATCAATTCACAATACTTTGATTGTATCAATTCACAATACTCTTTCTTTATTGTATAGAACTTATATATATATATATATATATATATATATATATATATATATATACAATAACAATCTTGTTTAAGGGTGGAAAACTAAGAATAGAAATATACCAAAATCTTTCCTAAACTTATTCATAATTTCTAGTTTTTTTAATTTGTAATATTTGATTGCTAAATTAGTTCTTGTCAACATGTCTAACATGTGAGCTCAATGAGGATATCAGATGAACATATGGCTAAAAACAATAGTTCATTTTGTTTTGCAAGTTTAGAAACTCATAATAGTTAAAAAGGAAAGTTCATTATGTATTGTAAAACCAACATATCTGACATTTGATTTTCTTAACCGCCAAAGTTTGATTTAAGGCAATTTATAGGCCTAACTGCACTATGAGAAAAAAGTACACGAAGAAAAAAGACTGAGAAGGAAAAATGATGAAGCTCCCTCTTCTGATGCAAATTTACAATAGTTATTAGGGATTCAGCTGTAAGCTTTCATTGTTCACCTATTCTGTTTATCTCAGTAATGTATCTCTCCTTGTATTTCTTGACGCGTTTTTCATTTTATTCTTCAAATTCAAATAAGGAAGATCAACAACATCAAATTTGGTCACTATATCAGTTAAAAAAACAGTAATATTAATAACTCAAGATAAAATTCCCACGGTTGCATGTGTTCAATTACTTGAAGTGCACCTTCAAGTGCTACAGTTTGAGAGTGCGATTACCACCCACACTTGGAACCTGCAAGTGAGCTCTCATTCTTAGAGGAATTTGAAGCTGCAAATTTATGTACCCAACATGGAATATAAAAAGTACAAAAAGTAGTTTTTCTCAAGCTCACAGGCAAGGACAAGTTGATAATTCTAAGTAAAATTGAAAGCAACAGATGATAGTTAGCGTCAACAAACTCTAAAGAAATTGGCATACCGTAACATCTGAAAAAGCCAACAAAATTATCGAGCTCTCCAAAATGAGCTTGAACAGGTGCTTTAACTTGAGCTGGTTGAGAATTTAGTTTTAACTTTCTCGTATATTTTTTTTCTTTATTTTTTATTTTTTATTTTTGTTTTTGCTTTTTTGCTTTTTTCCCAAAATTGTCTTCTTTTTTGTGTGTTTTTTTCATAATTATTTTTGTTAATTTTATTTTTTAAATATTAAACTGGTTGAGAATTTAGCTTTGTAGTTTTTCTTTTAAAACATTATTGATTGATACAGTGTTTCCTCATATGGTTTTTTTTTTGTTTTTTTTCTAGAATTATCTTTGTCAATTTTAATTTTTTTCATATTGAGTTGGTTGATAATTTAGCTTTGTAGTTTTTTTTTTAAAAAAAAACATTGTGGATTGCTACAATGTTTCCCCACATAATTTTTTCTTGCTGCAGTGTTTCTCCACATTTTTTTATTGATTTTTTCCCCAAAATTATCTTTGTTGAATTTATTTTTTCCATACTGAGCTGGTTGAAAATTTAGCTTTGTAATATTTTTTTTTAAAACACCGTTGATTGTTAAAGTGTTTCTCCACATGATTTTTTTTGTTATAATTTTTTTCAAAATTGTCTTTATTGATTTTATTGTTTTTAATATTGAGTTGGTTGAAAATTACAACTGTAGATTTTCTTATGAAACACTATAGATTGCTACAGTGTTTTCCTACATAGTTTTTTTCCCTTTCGTTTTTTGTATGATTTTTTCTAAAATTATCTTTATTGATTTTATTTTTTTAATATTGAGTTGGTAGTGAATTACAATTGTATATTTCCTCATAAAACACTATGAATTGCTACAGTGTTTCCTGATTTTTTTCCCTTTTTTTAATGAATTTGTTTCTAAATTATCTTTGTCTATTTTATTTTTTTAATGTTAAGCTGATTGAGAATTTAACTTTGTAGTTTAATTTTTCTTGAAAATATTTTGGATTGCAATAGTGTTTCTCCATATATATTGTTTTTAAATTTTTTATGATTTTTTTTACAAATCCATGACAATGCATAAGCATGCCATAAGCTCGTGGCAACGCTCGGGCATGTCAACTAGTAATATCTAGATGATGAAACATGTTTTAAGGAAATACATGATATTAACGATTTGAGTTATAACTCCGAATGAGATTAATGAGTTAGTTTTATTTTAATTAAATGATAAAAAAACAATGATATTTATCAAATATTTTTTTTTAAAAGATCACGATACCTTGAAAAAAAAACATAAGAATTTAAAATAAAAAATGGTAATTAAAATAATGAGGGTGAAAATTGAAATAAAATATAAATTTGGGGGAAACTATTTTTTTTATTGGAAGGTTAAATTGAAAAGAAAAATAACTCAAACAAAAAGAAAACAAATAAAGAAAAAAAATAACACACAATAAACTTGGATTGAAGGGTGAGATTAAAAACCAATAAAATTTTTAAGAAAGAGTTAAGGAAAAAAAAAGAAATCCAAAGACAAGACAAAATATAAAAAAGAATATATGAAAAATGAAAATTAAAGGACAAAATTGAAAATAAATAATAGTTATACAAAAGGAAAGAGGAAAAGAAAAAGAAAAATAAATTAAAAGAAAAAAAGGACCCAAATTTTTATTTGGAGGGTTAGGAAAAAGAACTCCAACAAAAAAGAAAAAAATAAAAATTGAGAACCAAATTGAAAACAATAAAACTAAATAAACTTGAATTGAAATGCAAAATTGAGAAAACAAAACTTTTATATAAAGGTCAACTAAAGAAATCATGAATCAAAAGAATAAGAATGAAATTTAAAAGCATAATATATTACAAATTGAGATTGAAGGAAATAAAACTCTTATTAGAGTCAAGGACAAAAATAAGTAATTAAAAGACCAAAGACCAAAGCACATATACAAAAAATAAAGAAGATCAATCTGCAATTTTTAGGGATGGAGAGAGAAAAGAAGAACAAAATCTCATATACAACAAACCACTCAACCATTAATGACATATGCTATACCAACTGAAAAAGGACGCAACGACATATCTAACTACATGGTAGATGGACATGTTTAACCACTAGGTGCGCGTGATGCGAATCTCATGATCACATGGTCACACAATTCACAATCAAGATTGAGATTTGATTCTGGATAACTGAATAGGTCTGTAGGAGGGGTGTGATACAATGAGAACTTACCCCAAGGCACCAACATTATTGAAATGAAGTCGAATGACATCACGAAGCTTGGTTAATTTTCGATAAATCAGATTTAGTTCATTCAAGAACCAAAGAATGCAAAAATTACTCTCACATGTTAAAATTGAAAAATTCAGAAATATTATTCATCAATGACTGTCGAAATTTAGATTACATGTGTTTAAATAGTTTTTGAAAAAAATTAACCTTAGTGGATTGATTTGTTCCGATTACAAAATTGACCCCAAAACCTTAAACTAAAACTCATAACCTGATCCAAACAAGCCTTGAATTCTAGTTGAAAACAAAGTATTAATTAAGTCTAAATAAGCCTTGAGCAGTAGCTAACAAAATAAAATAAAACCCATAATATTAAATCCTTGTTATGTTGTGAGAAGAAGAGAAGGAAAAAAAATATAAAAGAACTGATTTAAAAGCTTATTTATAGCCTTCCATGCAGCCCATTAATCCTAGAAACTAAAGAAAAGGTGTCCATGATGTTTCCAAGTTGTGATATGATTCTGATTTTAGACTTATGTTTTTCTTTTTAAAAGGAAAGTAATTGCTGGTATTAATTTCCTTCTTTTACCGCCTCTTAAGACCCTTCTAATATTAGAAAACACAATTGAAGTTGCTATAATAACCTCCTTGTATAATTAGGAAGCTTTGCCTCCACTTTGTTTCACAAAATAATAAATCCTATTACATAAAGAAAATAATTAATGTTTTCATACATAATAGAAAGTCCAAAACTAATTAGGAATCCATAAAACACATAGAAACATAAAAAATACAAAACTGGTTGAAAATTTAGAAAATTGGTACTCTTGTTGCCGAAACGTCATGGCCTATATAAAGTTGGATTGGGTTCCTCTTGTACATGGATAATTTGTACTAAGGCATCCTCTTAATACTTCAATGGACCCTTCAAATCTGACTTCGTTGAAACTTTTAAAATCAATACTAAAATGCCTTTTTCAATGTTTTTATCTTGGGCCAAGCTATTAACTTATTTAAAACATGTAATAAGTCTTTACTAATATTTGTAAACCGATCTACATCAACACGAGTGTCTCCCACGTACTGGATTCGTAAAGATATTATAGCATTAGTGTTGGGTTTGGTATTCGAGCTCACATGAAACCTATACATTTTTTTTCCCCTGGCTTCGAGCCAAGTCTAGATGTTCATGACACTTCACATATATTTCACACTACTTATAGAAAAAAGTACCTTAGTTGATATCACAAGTTGGTATTCCTCGCATGCTTCTATTAAAATTCGAATTAAACATATAATGAGAAGTTAAAGTCCATACATCTCAAGTGCTTACCTAATTTTTATTTCTTAGCACATCGAATCTATATTAGTTTTCAATGTTGTACTTTGCTTCTTTTTTTTTCATCCCGAAGTGATTCATTCATATTTTAGTGATTCATTCTTTATGTCTTGAAAATTAATTGAATACATATTTTAGTATATATATTAATTCTTAGTTTTCTGAATTTTATTCAGGGATTTACATAATACTCGAATATCAAGTTGGGAAATATATTAGGTTATTAGGCTATTGGATCAACTGGGATAGATTATTTTAATTAAAATAATGCTGTTTTGTTATATTTAGAATTGATCAAATGGAGTTTGGATAGGGTTTGATAACAAAATTAGATTAGTAAAAAACCAATAAGGTTAACAATGTTTTATCGAGTTAATATTTTTCTAATTAACTAGAAATTCAACTTGGATTAGACTTTAAATTGTTGGTTTCCGAATAACTCGCCGAGTGGGTTAAGTTTAATAACTATGAATTTATATCCATGATCTTTAAAAATATATAATTTAAGCTTCAAATTATCTATCCATGAAACCTTGCAACTTCTTTTCCATAGTTCGGGAAAAGTAACATCGAATCATGTCTTGTTGTTTGGTCAGTAGCAAAGCCATCCCAATTCTATTCGATTAAAGACATCTTTGTAATTTGATTTAAAAAGAATAAAATTAATTTTTTTAGGTGTTTTTTAATGATTTGATGTGCTGATATTAAAAATTAAAAAATTATTAGTTAAATATATTTTAATTAATATTTTTAAAAGATATTTACACTAAAGAAAGCACATGCAAATCTCAAAGAAATGGTATATATAGATATATAATTAACATACATACAATCAACTGTCTGATGACTAATTAATTTTCTAATTTCAAGTTGTTACTTTAAAAATAAGAAATTATAGACTCAACTCTTTTATACAGCTTAAATTTTAATTTTTAAGTTTGGTATTATGATGTAGGGTATTTTTAAAAAATAGTTTTTGATTAAAAATATATTTAAATGATTTTTTTAGATTTTTTTTATTTTTGTTATTAACACATTAATATTATTATGAAAAAAATATTTTAAAAAACATTAATTAAATTTTTTTAAAATGAAAAACAATTTAAAGATAATTAAAAGCAAACACAATGTTAAATAGACACAGTTGGTTCTACACCCTATTAATTCTTCTTGAGCATAGCAAATTTTTTTCGCGTCCTTTCCCATTTCATTAGTTTTATCTCTTACATAGTTGTTTATCATATATATATATATATATATATCACAATAAATATCATGAAATTAAAATCCTAAGAGTACACCTATTACGACATATTCCTTTTTTTTTTAACTAGTTTCTGCCGGTAAAATATTTTCCTAATTTTTTTTCTATATTTTCTTATAAGATTATGTTTTATCTTGTACTTTTAATATTTTATATCTGTAATTTATTTGACGAGGTTAAAATAATAAGAAAGAGTTAGAAAAAAAATAAAAAAAAGTTGAGAGAAAGATAAAAAAGATTTTAGTGTGTGTGTGTGTGTGGGGGTGTGGTGGTAAATTAAAGAAGGTAGAGAAATAGTTATATAGGTGCAACAGTAGGAGAATAGGAAATTTCCTAATTATTTTTCATATTGTAATCACATAAATCAAAATGTTTTCAACAAGTCATCAAGCATTTAAAGAAAACAATTTTGGCATGAAGTAAAAAAAATCCTCAACCGGGTATATTTGAGAGTGTAGTTGCGGTTATTTTTTAAAGTGTTTTTTCACTTAGAAATGTATCAAAATAATATTTTTTTTTAAAATTATTTTTAATATCAACATATTAAAATAATCTGAAAACACTAAAAAAATATTAATTTGAAATAAATAAAAAATAAAAAAATTTAAATTTCTTTTTAAAAACACTTTTGAAAATAATTAGTCACTTGATTAATTAAAAAATTCCTTTAAATTTTTATTACAACTTTATTTGAATCTGATGAATATCTATTTAAAACTGATTTGAATTATTAATATTTTTGTATAATAATTATTTTGAATTGGGTATGCATATTCAAAATTCTTACATAAGGTATAAATATTATAAAAAAAACCTAAAATTTTATTTAAATCTAACTAAAAAATATACAATAGTATTACACCCCCTCTCTCTCTATATGTATATATATATAAATTTAGTATTCAATAAATAATAAATAGAATATAAAATATAAATACTTTCTTTAATATAAATAAAATTATAAATATAAAAGAATGAATATACGAGAATATTAATTTCTAGGCATTACCACAACAGGCAAACCCAAGGAAAAACCTTGTTGTTTCAAAGTTGTTCGGGATCTCTACGGACCCTGACTTGATCTCGAGAATGGTATTCTGGTATTTTTAGAATTACATTTTAAATATTGTTTTATGAAAATTTAATTTTTTTATTTAAAATTACTTTTTTTATTTTTAAAATCATTTTAATATACTTATTTCAAAATAATTTTTTAAAAATCAAAATTTTTTTATTATATTTTCAAAATAAAAAATATTTATAAAAACAATGCATCTTACATATACCAATTTAAAAACTAATAACGGTTGTTTCAAGTAATTTAACACTTATATCTTTTAAATAAAATTTAAATTCGAATCTTGTAAATAAAATATACCATCACCGAAGAATTTTACCCATAATGAATAGACCTAACTTTACCGGATATGTAAGGATGAAATGAACTTTTAAATATCGAGATTTTATTTTTTAAAAAATATCAATTTAGAAGTCTTGCGTCTTACACCAAGAAGAATACAGAACACGCAAGCAAAACACATCACTTGCGAGGAATGAAGACAAAAGAGGGAAAATTATCTCTCTACTTCCCCTCCACAA
>Ga0325400_1000752_pt1 | contig 25112 bp, 20 predicted proteins | sample PopdelMetagenome_2_FD_205662 | JGI IMG/M metagenome (GOLD analysis project Ga0325400, IMG submission 205662) | Populus deltoides microbial communities from Bellville, Georgia, United States - Xylem-PdKOR-R1 | ecosystem: Host-associated > Plants > Phyllosphere > Stem > Wood/Secondary xylem...
GATCAGCCTCCCTCTATAAAGAATGTCCTCGCATGGTCCGTTGATCAAGGTGGGCTTATATGTAATGCTGCTGCACTCTGATATATAAAAAGTGGTAATGTCCGAGGGAGGTGAGAACTACAAGGCATTGCAATCGTCATCGTCATATGAAGAAGATATTAACATGTCAATTTTCTATTCCTTGCTTCTTTCAAAACCATGGCTGTCAAACCTGCTACTACTTGGTTCTGGTACCACATCTGATTCGAAAAATAATCTAAATAATTGGATTATTCAGTTGATTTGCAGGCCACCGAATCACTTCAAAATCGGATTAACCATTTTTATTAAAATGATTTTGCTAATAACCAAGCTTGGTTAATAAGATTTTATTGGTTTAATATCTATTTTTTATTTAATTTAAAACTCAATAGGTATTGGATAATGGGATTTTCAAGTAAACCTATTGGTTGAGTTTAGCAGACCATGATAAAAACTAAATCTTCAATTATTTCTTCCTTGGACAGTTTTATTTTGAAGTAGTATTCTATTTCATTATGAACTTAGTGCTTGCCGTACGAAATTTCATGTTTGCATTCGGATCTTGACTGATGGGGGCAACCCGCCATAACACATTAAAACACTGCAAATATTTGTTGAAGACTTTTTCTGTCTTATATAGTGTCCGTTTAGAATGATAGAACTGCATATCTGTACAAGTGAATTCAGTTGAAACCTTGCCACAAAACCAGCAGTCTCAATTCCCATTGCTTTCTACCCCACTGTGATCTCCTAGATCAGCAGCCATGGTTGCAACTCCATTGAATGTGATTGGAATCTTGAGGGAAGCCATTACAATATTAGCAAGAAATGGGAAGTTCATGCTCCAAGTCATGCTTACCATACTCTTTCCTTTCTCTCTTATTGGCCTGCTTCACTATCTTTTAGCAGGCTTTTTAATTGAAAACGTCGAGGATAGCTACGAGAAGAATTCTCCTCTTGGTCAAAAAGATGTAAGAACTCTTATTGGGCTTGAACTTGCTTTTTTTGCTGCTTTTTTCTTTGTATGATTCTTCGGAATTATGCTAACGATCCATGCATCAGCTTCTAGCTATCTTGGTCACAATATGGGGCTGAATGATCTGATTTCGTCTATCCATTATGCCTGGAAGAAACCATTGATCACTTGGCTATGTGTTTCTCTTTTTACTTTGACTTATGCTGTTTTAGCCATAGTCTTGATCAAATTGGTCAGCCTGCTTGATCCTAACAGTTATGCTATTTATCTGTGGGGTTGGTTTTTGACAATTCTGGCTGCCCTTTTTTACCTTTATCTTGATGCAAGTTGGACTCTTGCACTTGTGATCTCAGTTTTGGAAAATGATTCTTGCGGAACAAAGGGGCTGAAAAGATCAGAAAAACTTATCAGAGGAAGAAAAATTCAAGGGTTTCTCCTTATGTTCATTTTAACTGCACTTGTTGTCCCAATCTATGTTCTGCTCTATGTTACAGCAACTGATGATGATGATGAGCTTGGTCCCTTCGCTCAGTTTGCTTTTAGGTTTGTAGCAACAGTTCTCTTCTGCCTCTCCAAGTTCTTTGTCTCTGTGGTTTTTACTGTGTTCTACTATGAATGTAAGCAGAGTGAGGGGGAGAGAGTAGTTATGGAGTTGGGAGTTGGGTACAGTTTAGCTCCTCATAAACTTGACGTTGAATTCTAGTTTTTCTTTAGATTTTGCGAATGGGTTACTCTTTCATTGACTTTTGTATTTTGTTTTTGTTCCTACTTCTTTACATCTGAGGAGACATGTTGATTCAATACCCATTCCAAGATCTTGCGGATCGTTCTTTTAAAGCTCTCATTGATATTTCCAATTAGTCAGCCGGTGCCCTTTGTCTCTTCTTGTTTGTTCCTATATTACAAGGACCAGGATTTTTCTTACCTTGAATTGTAAGAAGTGTTGCTAGATGAGAATGGCTGCATCATGCAACAGTAACAGTCTGAAACGTATATTTTCAATGGATAGTAACACATGCATTCCTTTCAACAGTTCAGGCTCTGTATATAGCAAGAGTACAGAGCATGGATGGTTGGGACCATAACTTTTATGGATAGACAAAAGAGGATGGGTCTAAGAAAGAGATCTTAGAGGACAAAAGAAACAAGAAACAATCATGTGTAACACAGAGAGATCATTTTGAGTTTAAGAATTTGAGCATGCTTTAGAACAACTAAAATAGATATGATGCAGCACATGAACACTTGCCAATCAAATTCGTAATTTCAAAAAATTTGTCTGAATGGATGGGTCAATCTTGAACCATCAAAAGTATGGACAATAAAAACTCAGCAAAGAATTGTCATTAAGGGCCTCCTATCATAGTATCTCACAAAAATTATGAAAAATTAACTTGTTACAATCCCTTGTGTGTTATCTGCTTTAATTGCTGCACCTTCTTAAAGTTCAGCGTCTGATAGTTTTTTTCCACCTCCCAAGCAAGCTGTGACATGCCATTGAATGAGGACTTGGCACCCTTCACATCAGTCACTTCTCTTGGGAAAGGAATTCGGACATCAAACGTGCCTTTCTGAGGAGACCAAAGACGCATGTCAAAGCCTAGCCTATCAACCCATATAATCTTCGCTTCTGACACCTGTCAAGCCAATTGGAAATTAAGAACAAGTAATCTAATAAAAACAAACCTTAGTAAAACCTCAATACGTTGGAACAGGGATGAAGCAGGCACGATTTTTGCACCGATTTTTTTTGTATCATCAAAATGCATTTGCCCCAAAAAGGTTTTATTCTTTTTATTTATATCATGCAACCTGGGATAAATTGCAGGTGCGTGTAAAAAATTCAAGGTACATTTGCTTTCTCTCAAGTAAGCAATTGTGCAGGTAAACTGCCAATAGCAATGAAGATGATAATAGTTTTGTTGGCAGCAAACCTGGAAGTCCAAATCAACATATACATTGCAAAAGCGGCTAACATCTTCCATGTTCTTGTCATTGATCTCATTGGCAAATGCTTCTGCAAAGTCTCGGAGTGGATCAGGGCTAGCATTTTTATAATCAGAAGATGAGACCCATACACCATCCTGAAATAGGTAAAGAGATCAATATTTTCCTAAAATTATATAAGCCAAAAGCAATTACCTTCAAAAGACAGAGCAAAGAAACCAGTATTCGGCAAGAATTTCATAACACAGCCAATCAGCAAGAAAAATCCCATCATACCTCCATGAAGTCTTCCATTTGAAGTACCCGCTCCATGGCCACAACATAAATAAGTTCATCCTTAACTTCTTCTCCAAATCTCTTTTTCCACATTGAATGAGCCCGCTGAAAAGAAAGGCAAATTCCAGTAAAAGTTACGGACTAAGAGATCATAGCACAACCATAAACAGAGAAAAATAAAGCATGCATTCAGTTAAGTAGACATCATGTTGATAAGGACCAAAATCTGCTAGCTTCCATGCTGTGAGGTGCTTAGCCATGCTTATGTTCCATAGGAGACCTAAGTGCAGCGATTTAATCAGCCCAAATTACCTATTGTGTGACCCATTTTGCCCAGTCTCTAAAAGCCACCAGGCATGTTGGAGCCAAGTTCAAAGAGATGATGAGAAAAATCAGACTTCCTCCGTGGCAACAGCAACCAGGGTAGGACTACAAATCAGGTTCAGGTTTTCCATTTGAGAAACAATCAGTATTCCCTCTCAAATCAAGGTGAAACTAGGAATTCAATCAAATTTTGCATTCAGCATCTTAGCTGGTCAGGTAGCTTGACTACCTTGTTCCTCCAGCTCAATTTAGGTCAAAAAAAGATGGTTGAATCTCAATTTATAGAAAGAAGGTGGGTTCCCACTAAACATTTTGGAGCTAAGCAATTGTAGCATGAACAATAAAGCACACATTTAGTTACCTGGACATCATGTGCATCTAGGACACATCAAAACCTAACAGCTACTTTGCTATGTTTGAGCTTAACCACACTCGTACTAACATCCAAGAAAGACATGCAGCAAATTAATCTGCCCCTGTTATGGCAAGCCCATTTTCCCCAAACCCAGAAAGCACCATTTCTAAAGAGTGCAAAAAATCCTGCTCTAGGCAGCATTGAGGAGCAGATAGATAAAGATGAAAACATATTCAATTGAATTAGCAACCATGGGGATAGAACTACTACACATCATGTCCAGGTTCTCCATTTGAGTAAGAATCAATCTCCCCACCTCCTATCAAGCCCAAACTATTAACTTGATCGCTTTTTTGCTACTCAATCTTAGCTGCTAAAGCAGCTTGATTAGCATCCCCTCCAGTCCAAAATGGTTCCAACAAGATAACCGCAACTTGCAGTGGGAAGATGGCAGTGATCCGGATGGGTTCTAAATATACTCCCATTGCAACTTCTATTTAATCAATGATTCAACTAGAGGGATTCTAAACTTATAACTACATATTTTTTATTCCAGAAACAAGAAGAATATAGCTTGCTGAAAACACTTCCATTAATCTCGATTACTTCCACAAACCACACGTTAATAGTCAATGGTGTTCCATTATTAGCAGACAATCCTTGTTCCATTGACAAAATTTTACCAATCTTTCCAAAACCAGCAATCAAATTTACTTCAAAGTCTTCATCTTAGTGTAATGTTCTACCACAAACTGCTAAAACCAGCTAAACCCACAGTGCTTATGCAACAAAAATCACTACAAGCAACCAATAAAAATGAAAAGAAAAAAAAATTACCTTCAAAAGCTTTGTGTCCTCAGGCTTGTCAAGGCTTCCTTGAATTGTGCACTGAGGTGTCCTCATTCCAGATTGCTCTAACTAATTCCAACAATCAAACATGTTTAATACATAAAGATTATATCCTTTTCCATTTTGAAGAATCAATGGATTGAATTGAATTACCTGAACATGAAGACTAGACCTTCTATCAACAGAAAACTGTCTATGAGAATCACTCAAGCACAAAATAGGAGTGCCATCATCATCAACAGCAAACCTAACACCAACACTCAAAGGCCAGCCATCTGGGGTCAAAGTAGAAAGAGTGCCAACTGAAGATAACTCCATGATTGTTCTTGAAACTTCAGCAGGAAAGGGCTTATCATTTAAGGATCCAACAACATGAGCAGGTGGCTCAGCTGATACAGTTGAAAGAGAGCATTTTAAGGAGAATTGGGGAAATGGTTTTTGCTGCTTTAGAGGTGTGAATTGGTGGGGCTTTGTTGTTGTTGGTTTTGGGAGAAAGAGAGAAGGGAGAGGTAAGTTAGTGGTGAGAGATTGGGTTTGGAGATGCATTTGTGACTTGTGAGAGAGAGGACAACTTGGGTTTAGGAATTCAAGAACCAATTTTTGCGGACAAATCTTGATGGCCAAACAATGGACTGATAGGAGTAACAGTCTTTTGAGAAACCAGAACAGAAGACATGGATGATGTTGATAATGAGCCCTCAAAGTGAGAAATGGGAAGGATAGTTTCTTTTTACATTCACCGCCCCAGTATTTGTAAAATTGCAAAATGCCCTTGTTATGTCCGATACATTGCACAAGGTGTAAACTCGACACGATCCCTCTCCGAATTGATTCGGAGTGACCTAATTGACGAATTAAATCTAGTTTTAATTTAAAAATAAAATAATATCTTTTTAATAGATCTGAATCAATCCATCCAACTCAAATTTAATAACCTTGTTGCACATGTTCTCTTCCAACAACATGAAGAAATTAGCCTGACCTCAGCAAAATCATCACTTGAGATTTTGCTGTGTTGTCCTAAACTTTTCCCTCTTCAAACGTTACATGAAGTTGAAATAAAGAAATAATGCTTCAGTAGACAGAAGGGCACTTCCCTGTTTTGAATTTTCGATTCACACAAGAATTTCAGCAATGGCTGGTCTCAAAAAATTAAAACTTGCTGTTTTTTTTTTTTCCTTTGAGAATAATAAAATGTTGAATCCGTGGTAAGAAAAGAAAGATATGGTAGTGAAGCTTGGATTTCTGTATGCGCACTGCATCTACATGGCGCCGTACTCCAGGCTACTTATCAACAGCATAGCATACACATAAAACTCCTCTTTCTCCCTTTGATATTACAATTCATAGATGACAGAAGCCAGCTTCAAGATTCTGTAACAGAACTAGACGAGCATTACAGAAACTACACTTCTTTTCTTCTTCCATGACCATTTCAAAAGCTTGTCATGGATTGTTTCTAGTGATTCTACTTGAGGGCTCAAGATCTGATCAGCTGCTCTTGATCAACAAATAAGGAAATAAACACAATTTTTATGGATATTCTCTGGGTGGTGCATAATCTTTAACCATCAAAATCTCATCACATAACTTCTGAGGAACTTGCTGTAATTCCTTCCCTTCTTGCCATGCTTGCCCCACTAGCACCCCAGGTCCAACGTGACGAATATATATGACAACCTGATCATCGAAAGGGTACGGGTGTTTTTCTGCAAAAGTAAAGACACTCTTTAAGACTAGTCCAAACATTATGCGGAAAAGGAAGGAATGTTAAATAGAACTATACACATTATATCATCAAATAGAGCTGTAAATAATTGTCAATTTGTCATAAATCATGTCTATTGAATTTTATTTTTCAGGTAAGCTTATGGTTGCTTGCATTGGCACAAATGAGATCAAATTTCTGCAAGGGTGAGAGTAACATTATTTATAGATAACTATCACGGAGTCCTGTGTCCCCTGGCATGAAATTGTTAGATGCAAATGCAAATCAGGGCCACACGAAGTCAAAACAGTGATGGTGAGGAGAAACTCTACCAACTTTTTCGCATTTCAATTAGAAAAATAGTCATCTGAAACTATAAATCCTTTGCACTAGTACAATTCTTAGATAAATCCCACCTGGTATTGGAAAGTGTCGTGGATAATTACAGAGATCCAAGTGCCCATCTCCAAATTCATATGCTAAATCACAGGGCTGCTCTGTAGACATTACTTCCTTCTGCTCCACGACCTTAAAATACAATGGACTAAAGGTTTTTGTGATTTGAGCCAGCACTGATCCACCTGTTCAAGCATTATTGTTATCAGTTAACTAAGATTAGGTCTGAGCTAACCATCTTCATAGTTCATCAAATATATATACTATACACAGGGACAATTGAGTGCTTTTAAAGCCAGAAACTAAAAGGCAAGATTTTTTAAGAATATCCATTACAGATTTTATAAAAAAGAATCAATTTTTGAGACAACTGATCAAGTCTCAAACAACTTAGAAACAAATCATTATCTGTCATGCCCATCACTTAACGGATTCAACTCTTCTACAACCACCTCCACCCGCCCCAAGCTTTTAAGTTAAATATGCATCTGTCTGTGGATGGGGAAACCAAATTTCAAATACTGAAAACTTTGCTTCTGCTATTTTTCACAGCATCTTTCCATTTTTTTCTGCCTTACTCCCATCCCTACCCCTCCCCTCCAGTCCTCTACAAACTCACATCCAATAAACACATAAACAAATACAGACATTGAAGCCTTGCTCTTTACAGTGTAAAATACAGTATCACAACGAAAAAAATGCAGCTGAACTTACCAATAAATCTCCCATAAACCTCCCCATTATCGCAACGGAAAATAACCTGAGACGTAAAAAAAATGCACCAATCATAGACATCTCATCACATGCAAAAGGGAACAAATTATAAAAATAAAAGCACTTTAGATCTCACCATCTTGAACGATTTCATCCAAGAAACATCCAAACCACCTAGTTCACAACATCCCACATCAAAATCACATTACCACCGAAACTTCACAGCGCACACTCCACACACACACACACACACCCCTACATAACCGAAACCAACAATTCAAATAATTTACCTCCATTACTTCTACAACTATAAAACTCAACTGACAATTCACTATCTTCAAAACACAGCAAGTCAGACCCACATTTCTTCGCTAACTTAGCATCCTCATATCTCATGCCAGCTATCTCCCAAGCTCTTGATATTAGCCTACGCATAAATTAATTCCCATTCAAACCAAATCCGTGAAAAAATCCAAACTTTACTACAACCCTTTATAGTAAACATCAAATTCTTAAACTTGAAAAATTAAAAACACAAGTAGAAACACTACCTAGGTTGTTTTATCAGAGACAGCAATCTAAGACGCCTTTCTTCTGGTATATCTTCAATTTTGCTCCTGCAATTCAAAATCAAATCATCAGTCAGTGGGCTGCAGCAACATGTTGCTGGTAAAGTAAATGACAAGTCTTTCACCGAAACGAACCAGAGGTACGCAGCTGGATTGTAAGTGTCAGGGTCAAGAGGGATAAGCTCCTTAGGTGGGTCAAGAAATGTGACAACATCTTCTTCTAGTAACTCATATGGCTTCTCATCCCAGATAGATGACAAGCGTCCTCTCTCAACGGCTCTGATTGCACCGCTAGAAGAAAAGAAGGAGAACAGTGGACCCTTGGAGATTGTGAAGCTAACATGTGGCAGTTGGTGTTGGTGAGGGAGGAGGAGATGGTTGATTTTTGGAGGCGGTGAGAAGAAGAGATTGTGTAAAGCTGTTGCCTTCATCTTGCTCACAGAGAAGCAGAAAGATTGGTGGGTTTTTGAAGGGGCTTATAGCCACTGTTGTAAAACGCAGACCGGAACAGCGGGTTAATCTCAGACATGTTTAATCCGGGGCTAAGACAAGTTTATGCTGAAGAAAAAACAAAAGAAAAAAAATGGAAAGAACTCGGCTAACACTGTTAAAATAACATATTTTTGAAAGCTAGTCTGAATATTTATATTAATAAAAAAAATAGGTTAATTTGTTAATTTGTTTGTTAAATTTTTTGAAAAATAGTTATTTAAAAAAAAATTGATTCAGGTGGATCTTTTCGACCCGGACTTTACTCGGATTGAGTTTTACATCTAAGCTTTTAGCTTGCTAGTTAAAATTTAAAATTGGTTTGTTATAATTTTAATCCCTTTAGTATATTAATTCTGTCAAATTGACCCTTATAATTGATTTTAGTACCGGTGCTTGGTGATTAGCTTTTGGGATAAAAGATTTATTTGGGCCAAAACTAAGCCCACAAGAGAAACTAGGTCAGCACAAAGAACAGTAAGTAAAGTTATGGTATCATCTCTTGACAGAGAAACCGAAGAGACGAGAAGAAGAGAGTAAAAGCGATGGCGTCGAATGCAGCAGCGCCGTTTTGGAGGGCCGCCGGCATGACCTACATAACATATTCCAACATCTGTGCTAATCTTGTCAGAAACTGTCTGAAAGAACCATACAAGACTGAAGCTCTTTCCAGGGAAAAGGTTCATTTTGCTGTTACCAAGTTTGTCGATGGAAATCCTCAGAAACCCGGTAAGATTCCACTCTTCCCTTTCTTTCTAATTCCCTCCTTGTATAAAGCTGTCCCTTTTATCTCGTTTTTAGATCTGGGGTTTTTGGATTCTGTGCCAATGATGTTTGTTACTCCTGATTTCATCGAATCTGATTTGGTTTTGTTTAAGTTTGTGATCATTGTTAATCACCATTTGAATGATGATGTAGAAGTTATAGGCTGAATGGATTGTTTTTCTCTAACAATTCTGTCAGGATAGAAGTTTGGGGTAAAGATTGAGAGCCAATTTCTTGACGTTTGAGCTTGTTTATAAGAACTATGAGGAGCCTTTAGTGCGTGGTGGATGTGGTGCTTTGGTCTTAGGTCCGCTGACGTATTTGATTCGAAGAGGGGTGTTCTGATATGTTCTAAGTTTTGTAGCATTAAAGGGCTGTGAAAGAGGAGTAGATTTAATCTATGCTAGTAACTCTCCATGTTTGAGTATTTAGCATTTCAATGACCTCAGTTTCAGGGCTCGCGGTATAGAATGTTTTCCTACTGGTTTCAGTTTTGGTGGGATTGATTGCATGTCTATTGATGAACCGGATAATTAGAAGGGTTTGGAAGAATCTTACTTTCATCCATGCCTTGGAAAAAAGTGAGTGTTATTTTTGTTATGGTGTGAAGAAGCTAGCTGTTTCAGGGGCTTGGTTCAGTGCAGTCTTTTCTATCTTAGTAATTTTGACTTAGGCTGTGGTAGTGATATTAAGGTGCCTATAAATTGGATGAAGGAGCTTGGAGACTGAAATTTGGCTGATGATTTTAGAAATGCTGCAAATCTCTTTTGATTTGTTCGGGTCTCCTTTATGGAATGGATTGTTTAAACTGGTGTTTATTTCGTTACTTTAGTGGGGAGAGGCAATCTCTATGACCAGCTATTTTTGTTATACACCATTTATTGAATTGTTTCGGATGTTCTTATGAACCGTTTGGTACCCAGAAAGTAACATTCTTGCACGTTTGATGTGGCTTTCTTTGACTTGGAAAAGAGAAAAATAGTGTTGCAAAAATGATGTATTGTTTGTTTCTCTGAAGGATTTAATCCTCATTATAGTTGTATACTCATTCACCTGTTTATAATTATATACTCATCTGACAACTTAGTGGTCTAATTAATAATGGTGTCATGGACTTACCTTCTTTGAGGGTGAGAGAGAGAGAGAGTTGTTATGGTCTTCTCCCTTTTTGGCCCTCAATTTGTATATACTTCTGCACATTACCTTGCATTTTTAACCTATTCCCATCACTACTTTTCTGTTACATCAGCTCTCAACTGTGCATTCTGATTAAATATTATTTTGGTTCCTTATTAACAGTTGTTCGTTCGGATTCTGGGATTGAATGAGTTGAGGAGCTTGATCCCTTATATGCCCATTGGAGGATCTTCCGCGATGAACTTTCTTCTATTTGTCTGTCTGGTAGATTGGAATTCGTTGGGTATGTAAGGCATAATTTCAGACAAGACTTTGGATTTGCCCGGTACTGGAATTGTAATAAATGTAACCGGTGCATCATTTACCTTTCTTTGAGGATCTATATAATCCTGTGTTTTGAAGTTGTAATGACCAAACGTCCCCGCAGAGTAACAATGTCAACTACAGCTTTTGCCAGAACAGTTACTGTTTTTGATTAACAAATCATGGTTAGCATTCTATTCCACTGCTGGGAAATAATTTTGCCACTTGTGTCAAGTGGGATGTCCTGAGCCATCATGAGATAGTGGATGGTGCATCCTTGTTTGTTTTCCTGGTAGACATAGCCAGTGTCAGGACATAAAGGGAGTATCCCGATTTGAAGATGAGGAATGGTGTTTATATGGATGTTACCCGTTGCATTCTGTTGAGGGACACTGTAAAAGCCCTTGTCATGTTAATTTCAGCTCTAGTATAAGTTACGGTTAATGTTAACTGGAAAATGGCAAGTCTCTGATATTTAAAGCAAAGCCGAACTTCACCCAAGAATCCAGTCATGAGTAACGTACTGGCTTCAGGCCAGGTGTGGAAGTGTTCACAGGCTCAGTTAAAGGCCCAGAATGTAATTTGTCTGGGATCCAAAGATATGAGAACCTTTTTTCTTTTTCTAAAACTTTGCAATAATGTATTATCCGGCATGAAGCATTAATTAATAGTCAGATAATAGGTGATTTTTCGAGGGTCCTTGATGGTTCAAGCTGTTTTTAAATTTTTTTTTGTTTGATTAAGATAATATTAAATTTATGTTTTTAAGTATTTTTTATGGTTTTTGATTTGTTGATATTAATATATATATATATCATTTTAATATATTTTCAATAATTTTTTTTTTTTGAAAATCACTATACTCAATATCACTGAGCACACATGGAAGCAAATTCTAGAATTGTGTCACTATACATTCATAAATTTTTGAACCTTGCTCCAGAGAGGGTATAATTATCTGATTTAATTTAGGAATTGACTCCGAAAAAAATCTATATTGTTTGATTATTGGATCAACCTGTTGATCAAGTGGTTGGTTGATATAGCTCAATTATTTTTATTGAAATAAAGTTATTTCGTTCTTTTTCTAAAATAAATACTCAATAATTGATCTTGTCAAGTTTAGAGATTAAGTTTGGTTGAGTTAACCAAAACTCTAAAAACCTGTAAAATTAACTATGTTTTGGTATAGTTAATAATTGGTGTCCTATCAATATAAAATTCCGTTGCAACCACTGAAAATGGCAGACCAAACCCATCACCCTCTCCCCACCAAGAAGGTCCCTTCCAGGTATGGTTTTCGTGCCTGCTGCAGTTCCTTCACCAACTGGGCACTACCCCTTTTTTTTTATTCTTCTAAATTATTAAATTTACTGTATGGTTTGTGCGCATGGTGCAGCTGAACCACTAAAGCGTACAAGAGTCCAGACAGCCAGAAAAATAAATAAAACATGCCGTCCTTCCTTGCACACCTCCCTCCTCTTAATCTGATCCGGTATCATCTCCTCGGTTGATAAAGTTAACTTTTAATAAAAAAATAGACAAGTATCATTTTAATTTTTCATAAAAAATTAATTAGTTTTAATCTGAGTTAAGCCAATCAATTTTAAATTTTATTTATTTTTAAAAAAGAAGTACATCAGATCATGAACTTATCTGATTTAATAAAATTGCTTTTCATAAATGTTGCACTTTATGTTTTTGATATGTCGATCTTTAAATTGTATTTATGCCGAAATAATGTTATTAGATTGATTTTTTTTTTATGATTTTAATATCAAGATAAATACTTTAAAGAATTAAATTAATACAAAAACACGCATTGCTTTTATGTATTGACCGGGAAGGAAAGGCCAGCTAGATCTTCTCCAATCATTTCTTTTAGAGGCTGCTGATCTTATCCAATGACGAAACTGCCATCCCCATTTTCGTTCTGATGAGATGAGAAGAAGAAATCATTCACTAATTGATTGCCAGGATGGTTAATGCTTGGATTAATTGCCAAGAATAACATTCGATTCTAATTATCTATTACATGAGAAATTGACAGGTGTCTTCTGCTTATAGCATTGTTAGATGTCACACGTCACTTCCCTCCTGGAGAGAATTACAAAGCTAACCTCCTTCAACTAAAAACATTATTAAAATAAAAATAAAAAAAGAATTTTGTAAAACAACAAAATAATAAATAATAACATAGCTAAAGTGGATCAACCCATTTAATTTATGACCATGACTTTATACCGGGATTAAGTTTAATATCAATGATGAATGGTACTATTTATATACATAAAAACAATTTCATAAATTCAAGATTCAAGTTTTTTACCCGGAAATGAAATTTACCCTCTTAGTTTTAGTTACCCTTTTTGGTATACCAAATGTCAGTTACTCACTACCTTATTGGCCAATTTACCGCCTTGGTCAAGATCACTTTAAAGTTTAAACAAAGAATAGTCGCAGTCAAATCCAGTCTGCTCTCTCTCTCAATTTTTACAGTGACATAAAAAAAACGGAAAAAAGAAGAAGAAGAAGAAAAACACGGAGCCGTCTGCTGTGCTGTTTCCTCTAAACAAATCCTCCTTTCTCCCCTCTCTCTCTCTCCCTCTGCCAAACTCTCTCCTCCTCCATCCTCTTCTTCTACAGCACCACCAATGATTGCTTAACTCCACGTTTGCCCTCAGATCCACTTCTTAATTTCTCCTCATCAGCCGTCTGTACCCACCGTTACCGGATTCTTGATCGCATCTTCATAAACAATGGCTTCAGCGAAGACGAGTAGTCGTTCGCGAGGGACGTCGGTGAAGGAGAACGGCACGAAGCTCGAGGACGGACTCAACGTGTTCAAGTCCGATAGATTCGACGCCGATTCTTATATTCAGTCCAAATGCTCTCTCAACGAGAAGGTTCGTTAACTAGTAGTCTTTTTTCTTTTTTCAATTTCTAGAAAGGATAGAGGAGACCACTAGTCCTTTTTAGCTTTTGACGATGATAAATGTGTGTTTGGTTGTGATGAACAGGAAATAAGGCTGTTGTGTTCGTATCTTTTGGATTTAAAGAGAACATCTGCTGAGGAAATGCGGAAAAGTGTTTACGCCAATTATGCTGCGTTTATAAGGTAAATTAGTTCTTCGCGTTGTGGAAAATTTCGCTAGTTTTCTTGGTGTTTAGGAAGTCGTGATTGAATTTGTGGTTTAAAATTAAGTAATTTGTAGCTAGCTTGAAAATTTTTGTTGCTGTGATTTGTTAATCTGGATGTTAAGATTATTGAATTGCGATTTTACCACTGGAAATGTGTGTCTGTGTAGTGTGATTGCTTCCCGTGGTGTAAAATTTGTGAATTTCGTGGGCTGTAGGAAGCTGTGATTGAATTTGTGGTTTAAAACTGTGTTTCAATGTGATTAAGAAGCTGTTAGGTATTTTATACTGGGAAGGCGTATGTTTTGTGTCTGTAGTGTGATTTTGAAGGGGTGGGTTCTTTTTGCTTATCGTTGACAGGACATCGAAGGAGATATCAGATTTGGAAGGGGAGCTATCATCTATAAGAAACCTGTTGTCCACTCAAGCAACTTTGATTCATGGTTTAGCGGAGGGAGTTAATATTGATTCTTTGTCATTAAAAGCATCTGAAGGGTCCATGGTAAATGAGTTGTTATCGAATGTTGAAGATAGAGAACCATCTGATTTGGAGAAATGGTCAGTTGAGTTCCCTGATATGCTTGATGTTTTGTTAGCTGAGAGGAGAGTGGATGAAGCTCTGGCAGCACTTGATGAAGGAGAACGTGTAGCTGCTGAAGCAAAAGAAACAGAATCATTGAGTCCTGGTATACTTAGGTCTCTGGAGATGGCCATTACTGAACGCAGGCAAAAGTTGGCTGATCAGCTTGCTGAAGCTGCTTGCCAACCTTCTACTCGCAGTAGTGAACTTCGTGCGGCTATATCAGCTCTTAAAAAGCTTGGGGATGGGGCTCGAGCTCATAGTTTGCTCCTCAATGCACACCTCCAAAGATATCAGTATAATATGCAAAGCCTACGCCCGTCAAGCACCTCATATGGAGGAGCGTATACTGCTGCACTGTCGCAGATAGTGTTTTCTGCTATCGCTCAAGCTGCTAGCGATTCTTTGGCTATTTTTGGCAAGGAACGAGAATATAGGTCTGAGCTTGTGATGTGGGCTACCAAGCAAACAGAGGCCTTTGCTGTTCTTGTTCAAAGACACGCATTAGCATCATCAGCAGCTGCTGGAGGTTTAAGAGCCGCAGCAGAGTGTGTTCAAATAGCTTTAGGTCATTGCTCTCTGTTGGAAGCTCGTGGCTTGGCACTCTGTCCTGTGCTCATAAAACTCTTTAGGCCTAGTGTTGAACAGGCCTTAAATGCTAATATAAAACGAATTGAAGAGAGCACTGCTGCTTTGGCTGCTGCTGATGACTGGGTACTTACTTATCCTCCAACCAGTACTCGACAGTCTGGCAGGTCTTCTGTTACATCTCTTGGCAACGCAGCAGTATTTCAACATAAACTTACAAGCAGTGCCCATCGCTTCAATTTAATGGTCCAGGTAAACACCCTTCCCCTTTGATATCTGATAAACTGTAACGTTATACACATCTTCTCTCTATTCAAACATCAATTCATGAACTAGTCCTTTCTACTTGCTCCTTTTAATTGCCACTTCGCTGTTCATTTGGTCTCAGGTTATTTTCTTACCCTTGTATAGCCCTTACATGGCACATGCACTAACTCATATATTGTTTTCCTGCCTTTGAGCTTACTGCTGGATATATTCTCTTGAATTCTCTTTTACAGTTGGTTTACCCACTCTTCAAATGTCTTGAATGTTTTTGAATATTTTCGTGAATTCTCTCTTACAGTTGGTTTACCTACTCTTCAAATGTCTTGAATGTTTTTGAATCACTACTCTTCTATATGATCATCTGAGCACATGTTGTTTGTTCTCACAGTTGTTCAAGGGTTGATTTTTTAATTGTTTCTTCCTTGAACTTTTGGTGGCTGGTTAATTCTTTCACTAAATTGCGTTATTGCACAACTTGAACATGTAGGACTTTTTTGAGGATGTAGGACCGCTCTTAAGCATGCAGTTGGGAGGCCAAACACTGGAAGGTTTGTTCCAAGTATTTAACTCGTATGTGAACATGCTGATCAAAGCTTTACCAGGTTCGATGGAAGAAGAAGCAAACTTTGAAGGTTCTGGAAATAAAATTGTGCGAATGGCTGAGACCGAAGCCCAGCAAATTGCATTGCTGGCGAATGCTTCATTATTAGCAGATGAACTACTGCCACGTGCAGCCATGAAACTTGCACCTCTGAATCAGACTAATCACAAGGATGATCCACGTAGAAGACCCTTAGATAGGCAGAACCGTCATCCTGAGCAACGAGAATGGAGGAAGCGGCTTGTGAATTCAGTTGATAGATTAAAAGATACTTTCTGTCGACAACATGCACTGGATCTCATTTTTACAGAAGATGGTGATAGCCATCTTTCTGCAGAAATGTATATAAACATGGTTGGAAATGCAGATGAAGTGGATTGGTTTCCATCCCCAATATACCAGGTATTATTTCTTAAATTAATGATGCCTTATATATATTTGGTTAGTATAATTTAGGGCTGGGAAAAGATGATGAAGAATCCATCTAGAGTTCTTAATTTTTTCAAGTACTATGGTTTAAGGTGGACAAGAAATCTAAGAAATGAATGCATTTTGAGTGGCACGTGCAGCACTGTTCTATGTTTGCTTCTATTCCCTGCAAGAATGTTGACTCGGGAAACCTATGCTATTTGTTTTGGAAGGTCATGTTGACAGAAACTCTCAGGTGTCTTGTTAAGGCTCCCTTGATTAGAATCTAAGCTGTTTCACTCTTTGGAGAGCACCTGTTTCCTTAACTTTGCCCAGGAGCATTTGGCAACAGTGAATTGGAAGGTCATGTCAATAAAGAAACTCTCAGGCGTCTTGTTGAGGCTCCCTTGATTAGAATCTAAGGTGTTTCACTCTTTGGAGAGCATCTGTTTCCTTAACTTTGCGCGGGAGCATTTTAGCAACAGTGAAATAAACAACTTATTTCTGGCCATACCACATCCTAGGGACCTCTGTTTATTGAACTTCATGCCACGCCACCTATAAACAGCTCATCACCCTTCATTCTAAGAGGTTTCTCTCACCATTCACAGAGTTTTCTCATTGCCTCTTTTTTACAGCTCTTCCAAGGCTGCTCATTCTCACCCCCGCTCATCTCTTTTTGTTCTTATGCTACAAGACACCGCACCTGATTTTCAACTAGTAAGCCTATCATTTAGGTGGTAGCTTCATTGCTCTATCGACTCAAACAAGTTTTCTATTCATGTAATTAATGCATTGTCCTAGGTGTTGCATTCAGGAATATCAGCTACAATCACCTAATTGATTGTGGTAGGTCTTTATCTACCCAAATAAGGTTTTTAAGTCTTTATCTACCTGATTAAGGTTCTTACTTATCCTCCTCCTACTTGATCTGGTTTAACTGTTTAGGTTTGAAATTTTTTGGGGAAAATTGGGTATTGAACAACTAGTTGGAAGCTCGTTTGTGTAAAACTGTAACCAGATTAAGAAAAACTGTAAGTTGGCTAAGTTATCAGTGAGATTGGATTTGGCACGTGGGAATGACATGACTTGAGCTTTTGATAGATGGGAAAGGCTTGTGAACTGTAATTGTTTGTAGCGATCTTAGATATCCATTGTCAACATTTTGCATTAAACATGCTCATCATTCATAAAATCTGTTCTTGGATTTGATGTACTTTTCTGTTTTGGAACTTTCAGTTCAAGTTCTTACACTTTCTTGTCACTATGCTACCAATTCAGGAGCTTTTTGTAAAACTGAACGGCATGGCTGCTATAGCAGCAGAGATGTTCGTAGGAAGGGAAAGATTTGCTACATTGCTATTGATGAGACTCACAGAAACAGTCATTTTATGGCTTTCGGAAGACCAAAGTTTTTGGGATGACATCGAGGAAGGCCCGAGGCCTTTAGGCCCTCTTGGTCTACATCAGGCATGTAACTCTGAAATCATTTCATTTATAGTTATATGTCATGAATTGGGTCATTGATATACTTATTTGTTTGTAAACATGCAGTTCTATTTGGACATGAAGTTTGTCATGTGCTTTGCTTCCCAAGGACGCTACTTGTCACGAAATTTGCATCGAGTTGTCAATGAAATCATTTCAAAAGCTGTGGCAGTACTCTCTGCAACAGGGATGGATCCAGACAGGTAAACTAGTTTATTTTTTGGTCTTTGACTGGCAGCAGTTTCATTACATATTCTCAACATAATCAGAAAGTATGCATAAACATAACCAAAGCTAGGGTAAGTTTATATTCTAGTTTATGAACTCTTCTGAAATCGAGAATTCATTTATTACATGGTATATGGGATGCGCAAATTATTGGGGGAACCAGTTTCCTATGACTGCATGATAGATTCATGTGAATCTATTTTAACTCTTTAGTTGTGTTTGTCAACAAGTGTTCAACTCCTTTAATTGTGTTAAAAATGCTTAGGAACATGTTTGTTTCTTGATGTACATGTTGTGTTTGGTAAAACTTATATTGTCTTGGAATGCATTTCCTTCTCCTTTTCTTCCCTCAATTTTTTTTTTTTTTTTTTTGAATATTATGCACTACACCAAGTTTTGTTAACATAGTGGACTTTGACGAGATGAAAACTAGGTGTGAAACAACTTTGACTTATGATGGTTATTGCATATGTTATTGGGAATTTTGAAGATTGGGAGGTCTAGATTATTAGGATTGTAGTTATCCCCAAGACCCTTAGCTGGTTATGTTGTTTTATTTTTGTTAGGAAGTAAGCTGGATTTAATTTATAACTTGGTATGTAGTTTTGAATCTTTTTATCATTACTACATTTGTTGGGAGGCTTTTGCTGAGGATTAGCAGAAGCAGTAAGATCATGGTGTTAGATACAACTTACAATATCCTTGTCTGGATGTCAGCCTTTGTGTCGTGACCCATGAGTTGCTAAGCAATTGAATTTCTAATTTTGAAATTAGAAAGAAAGTCAAGTAAAATCAGCTACAAGAAGCAGACAGATTGCAAGTCTTAGGCGCGTAATTTATAAGGGTAAACAAAGTCCATTCTATTATGCATTAATTATATATGCCATCTGCTGCAAACTCGTGTCTTTGGGGTAAAATGCGTTCAAATAAGCTGTTAAGTGCGCAGGAAAATAGCCAGCATGCGTGCCTTCATTTATGTTTTAATCATTTCATATCAAAACACTTGGCTTTTCTGGAGCTGAGATTTCGTTTTTTTTTTTTTTTTTTTTTGGTCAGGGTGCTGCCAGAAGATGAATGGTTTAATGAGATTTGCCAGGATGCAATGGAAAGATTGAGTGGAAAACCAAAAGCCATCGATGGGGATAGAGAAGTTAACAGCCCAACAGCCTCTGTCTCAGCACAATCAATTTCATCGGTCAGATCTCATGGAAGTTCGTAAGGCACACCCCTCCTGTATATTAGAGATTGAACAGTTTCTGTACCTCCCATTTTCTTTTCGTTTCTATTTCTGCTGTCCCTGTTCATCATTTCTTTTTTCCTCCTTCCCAACTTTAGTGATCGACCCTTCTTTCCCTATTATAGGATGAGGTTTGCATGAAAGCTGGGAGTTCAAAGCATTTGAGTCTGTACATGTTTTCAATCATGAATCTGCATTTGTTGTATTCATTATTCTTTTGAAAACTCATGGTAGTAACATGTTATTGATGCCTCGGTTTCTTTCTTCGAGTGAATATCTCTTGTCGTCAACTCCTTGCGGTTTTCATCTAGTTCCTTTTTCTGGTTCGAGAAGCATCTGATCATTTCAATTCTAACATGATAAAGTAAGTTGATGGCTCAACTTGCGTCCTTCATTAATGCTTAGTGATTCAAAATTGCTAATGCGAAAGAAACACAAAAAACTTGCTTAAAGAGATTGAAGTGCCTGTATAGTAAGGGGCTGTGGGCCCGTCTTCCCAAGCTCCTTTCTATGGAGATTGCTCTCTTCTTCCATCACACAGGACGAAGTAGTTAGGCAGCGACAATGCTAGAAGACTGAGATCTCAGACTGTACCCTCTTCCAAAGCTTCCGAACAGCTCACTCGTTGCCCTTCACATCCATGGTTATGTGCATCACCCTACCAATTTAGACCAGAATTAAAGTGAAATTAGTGTATTAACAAGATACAGGAGGACAGGGCTGATGATGCACATGCACGTAGTGGTGAGAACATAGTAGACTTGGTAGTCAAAGTAAAAGGTAGGTTGGATTCTCAAATAGTTCCGTTGCTTCTTTATTTTGTAGTAGTTGTGCTGGTCTGGCTGATGAACGCTTTAGGCTACATGGTGTTTTATAGTGAGGTGGGTATCTTTCAAAGCAAACTCTAAAGTGAGAATAAAACATTGCACCGGTAATCATAATCGTTAAAATTTGAAATGGCTGAGAGCTTGACGTACCTCAGCATCCACAAGAACACCATCAAAGCTGGGAAAATCGTTGCTGCAGAGTGATTCTTGTTTTCCCACAGCCTGCACGCACACCTGGGCCTTGATGTAGCTTGTTTCTAGTATAGCTATTCAGTGCATCACCGTTCTTGTCTATGAGGATTTTCATTTTCTATCCTTCCTGATAAAATTATCAACTGTTCTCTGCTGAGCCTACCTGGTACAAATCATAAGCAGAGATCCATGGATGGTTAACGCATATCGGTGCAGATTAATCCAAACTCGTCATGAGAAAATAAATGCCCTAAAAAGCTTTGCATTCCACAACAGAGCAGCTGGACACGAAAAATAGTGAAGCAGGAACTAAAAAATAGGCAAGCCCGCTTATACAACACACAAAAGATCGAAAACAATCATCTGTGATGACCAAACACACCATGAAACTCGAGTTGGCACCCAACCATAAGAGAGACGTCTGAAAATGATTAGATGACACAACCAGATACCGTGAAGGTATGAAAATCATAAAGTTGTAGGTCACTCACACCAATGATAATTTTCGTTCACCACCCTAAGGTACAAAACAAAAGAGATACAGAAACGAATAACAAACTCACCACCCTAAAGAACTAGATCAAACCACCACTTTAGAGATATAGAGTTAAGGAATAAATCCACAACTCACAAAGAAGATACAAAACTTAATATTATGCAAAAGGCCAAGTCAAAAGACTCTTAATTCAGATTTTGCTAAAACATCCAAATACATTATCTGATTCAACTTTATATACTTGGAGTAACCCTTCAAATCTAGGAAAACACCAAGATGACATAATAAAAACCCAAATAAATTAGTTTGACAAAAAAACTAGACAAATAATAATCATCACTTGTTTTTGGCTCATTAGAAACACAAACAGACACTTGGAAAGCTTAAAAACTAAAACAAAAATAACTTTATGTAGAAAACTCCAATGCAATGCATGGCTGGACAATATGTAAAGATTACATTTTGAAATTGAAAGCCACCTAGGATAAGATTATTTTAACATACAATAAAGAGATGAAAATGCAGGCTCAAAGTTGGCCCAGGGGCTGACCGTAAACAACAGCAAAAACTTCATCATTTTGCATTGCCAACCCAAACTCAAGTAACCCGATATCAAAAGAACCATTACGGGACACACAACCATAAACTATTTCTCAAAGAACCAATTGATTGTAACACAAACATGTTAAATCAGTGAAGCAGCACTGGGAAAGTACCCAACACTGCACAGCAAGCCTGCAATACGATGAAGAGAGAATGTATAAAAAAATTAACAGCCCCTGAAAAGAGCAAAATGAACATGCTAGGAAACAAAGAGAATGGAGAAAGCAGAGGAAAAAGGACAGAAAAGAAAAGAATGGAGATGCACTGATCACATTGCAGCACTGCACACATGAGAAACATAGTCTAGACCCAGAAAAAACAATCACCGTTCAATCATAGGAGGCAAAGAAAGAATGATAAAAATGCAGTGTCATAAGAACTCGACCACATAGGAACGGGTATACCAAGAAGAAAAGCTGATATTTGTAGGCGAAAAATGGCTGTTTCCGCATAGCAAACACCATATCTAATGATATCATGACACAACTGGTGCAAAAACTGAAGACAACACCCCAAAAAAATGGAAAAGTAACGAAAACAATTCAGATAACCTATAAAAAGCAATAATAACCGCAAAGTATTGTGGCAATCCAGCCCAAAGACCACAATATATGAAAAAAAAAGAGAAAAGTCAGCCAGTGAATGAAAAGGAAAGGAGGGGAGTTACTCCCCAGTGAAAAACAGCAGTGAAGAGAAGAGAAAGATGGAGCAAGAAAGAGAGGCTTTAGGAATGTAGGGTCAGGGTTGCATTCGTGCTTGTCATGACATATTCCAATGAACTACTTGGAAACCTTCGTGGCACCGTTACACTTGCCTAGTGCAACAAGAAGAGCAAAGAACTCGTAGTTTGGAAAAAAAGAACCACATGTGAATATCAAGCATCATGATTTGGATGTTTTGACAGTTTCGCAGATGAAAATTCGAGGGTTTTCACTTGTCGGAGCAAACTTGAGATAAGTACCTGGGAAATGGATAACGCGACTACAAGGGAACTCTGCCTGCACATTTCAACTGCTAGCATCTGATAGTTAATGAGCATCGGTGCTGTTGTGTTGCCTGCAACAGTTTTCGATGCAATTAGAGATATTGGGTTGGGGGGGGTGGGGGGGTATGATAAAATATAGAATATCGCTTACATTTTGGCAACATCAGAGAGGTCCTCATTAGTGTCCATATCATCCATTCCATTAGCAATCATTTCAGAGCAGATGCTCTGGGCCTCTTGCAACCTCCCTTCCTTTCTAAGGCCAGTGGATAGCTCATTGCAGATGCAGACATTAGGAAGGAACCCGTTCTCAAGCATTTCTCTATACCAAACATATGCTCCATTAAAATCCTTCAGGTCACAATGTCCCTGTATCAGCAAGCTATAGGTATCAGCTTCAGGGATTAATCCTTTAGCCTTCATGTCATCAACAAGATCCTTTGTTTCCGACAACTTCCCCTCTTTTAAGTGGCCCAGAATCAAACTATTATAGGTCTTGTTATCAGGACGAACTCCCATGTCTACCATCTCTTTTTGCAAAGAAAATGCCTTTTGAACATGCCCAGTCTCTTGATAACAGTGAATCATAGCATTGTACACAACTCGATCTGGGGACAAATTCATCTGCAACATTTCATTAAACAGTGTCTCTTTGAGCTCTATCCCTTCCTTGCTGCACCCGCTGATTAGGGGATGAAATGTATTTATAGTAGGTTTTAAGCCTAACTTCTTCATAGTTTCATATAGCTCAAGACATTTCTGCGAGTTTCCAGCATTTGAGTACCCTGAGATTAAGGAGTTGTATGTGATCACATCAGGACAGTGACCCGTACTAGTAATTAGGAAAAACATCTCTTCAGCTTCCTTTAACTTTCCCATTTTGCATAGCCCTTTAATGAGGGAATTGTATGTTACAATCGTTGCGCCTATCCCATTTTTCGACATCTCATCAAAGAATCTCAAAGCCTCTCTCAACTTCCCCACTGTACAACTACCATCAATAAGCATATTATATATATTTGCATTAGGCAAGACCCCTCTGCCTGCCATATCCCTGAGGACCATTTCTGCCTCAAGAATTTTCCCATCCTTGCATAAACAATTTATGAGAGAGCCGTAGCTTATAACATTCGGCGTTTCCCCATTTTCCTCCATTTCTTCAAGAATCTGGAAACACCTAGAAAAAACACACAGCCTTCCATAGCCATCAATAAGGATATTATATGTCTCCACGCTTGGGGCTATTCCCTTCCCCACCATCTTCTTCACCCATTCCTCCGCCTTATCTATCATCTGCATTTCACAAAACTTATCAATCACAGAATTAAAAGCAATACAATTTGGTCTCAACCCACGACTTTCCATTTGCTCAATAGTCAAAATGGCTCTATCCATGTCGCCTATTTGGCAATAACCATTCACAATAGTGTTATATATCACCTCACCTGGAACGAGCCCGTGTTCCACGAGGGACTTCAACACCTCCTCTGCCTTTTCAACTTTCCCTTCTTTACACAATCCATTCAACAGAATACTACAAGTGTAATTATCAATCTTGACTCCCTTCCCAATTGCCTCCCGATACAAATCCAAAGCAGCTCCCGCCCCGTCATCCGACTTCAATAGTCCATCAAAAATTATGCTGTAAGTAAACCCATCAGGCACAAAACCATTGCATTCTATCTCGTTCAACATACACCTAGCCTCCTCGATTCTCCGTGCCTTACAAAGGCCACTAAGCAACGAGTTAAAAGTAATAATACTCGGCTCCACCTTCTCCTTTTTCATCCTTTCTCTCAAGCCAATCGCCACATCCACCTCCCCTGCCTTACAATATCCATCAATAAGCGTATTAAAAGTCACCCTATTTGGCACCAAATTCCTCACAGACATTTCACCAAACAGCTTCTCCGCATCCCTTATCCTCTTCTCCTTACACAACCCACCAATCAAAACATTGTAAACAAACACATTAGGAACAACTTTCCTCCTTTTCATGGTCTCAAACAACTCCATAGCAAGCTTCAAATCCCCCAATTTCACCGCGGCTAGCATTGCTCTCCCATAAACAAGCTTATCAGGTCTAAAACCCAAGCCCACCATCTCCTTAAACAAATCAAGAACGTTATCAAATTTCTTGGATTCCACCAAAGATTCAACAATCATCCTCACATAACCAAACGAAGGAAGCCGCCCCTCTTGCCTCATGAAATCGTACAATTCTGAAACTTGACTGTGCATCTTGGACTCAGAACAAACAGAGAGCAACATTTCGGAGAGAGTAAGATTTAAAGAAGCATCATCAGAAGAAGAAGTGAAAAAAGAGAGAAGGTGAGAAGGTGAGGAAAATGAAGATGGGCTAGAGAGAATGAGAGATTTGGTGAAGTTATAAGCAGTTTCGTTGCGGCCTTGTTGAAGGAGGACACGAAGCTTGTGGATTTGGTCGTTAATGAGGTGGTCTTGGCCATCTGCGGTGGTGGAGTTTTGCGGGTTTTCGGCAGAGACAGTGGTAGAGAAGGGGATAAACGAAAGCTTGCTCGAGGAAGTAAGAGGACGGTACTGTAACTTGGAAAGGCGCCTTGCCATCTCTCTCTCAAATGTCTTACTTCGTGTTTTCTTCGAAGCTAGCCCTTTTATACACACAC
>Ga0325400_1000753_pt1 | contig 25087 bp, 10 predicted proteins | sample PopdelMetagenome_2_FD_205662 | JGI IMG/M metagenome (GOLD analysis project Ga0325400, IMG submission 205662) | Populus deltoides microbial communities from Bellville, Georgia, United States - Xylem-PdKOR-R1 | ecosystem: Host-associated > Plants > Phyllosphere > Stem > Wood/Secondary xylem...
ACCCCGCCCCCCCCCCCCCCCCCCCCCCCTCAATAGTCATTATCAACAGTCCACTTCATTTTAGTCTACTATAGCTCATAAGAGGCGGTGATTATTAGCTGTACAAGCAGAGATGTAGTTTTACAGCTTACAGGGTCCATCCTATGCGGGATCACTTCCCTTGGGAAAACACTTTATTGTACATTACCAACTAACATATGCAACTAAAGTAGTAAAAAAGTTTTCCAAAGTTTTACCACTCATCTGGTAGAAAAATTATGATTTCCCATATTATCCCTTTTGGATGATCTGGATTTGCAAATACTGCGATTGCCTGTCATAGTTAGGATTAGTTGTCTTGTTGATATTATCAGTGCTTTGGATAAGCATTTATGCTAACTTGTACCTGCACTGCCAGGCTATTTGCCATCAGCCAATTCTATTTTCTAGGCTAAAATAACATAATCAGACCAATTTTCAGACATTAAAGGATTGGTACTCAATTACAGCAAATTAAACAGTTTGAGGACTTGTATAGGCAACTTTACTGATGCAAAAAGGACAAAAGCTAACGGAGGAAATCACAGTCACCATAAGTGCAAATGGGCTGAAGTAAATGGTAGATTTCTGCGCTTTTCCCCTAGTCATTTTTTCACTTCAATGAAGCAGCTGACGACGTTGGAATCCATTAAAAAGAAAAAAAGATTTGATAAGAAAATCCCATTCAAAGGGAAGGAAATGGAGCTTGGCACTTTGACTGGCGATTTTAATTACAAGCAAAGCCAGTTTTTCACGTCTAATAGAGCCCACTTTGACTGACTATAGTTTAAATTATGGAGGGATTATTACTGGGGGATAAGGGGATGGGTTGAATGAGTGGTGGATGGAGAAAGAGAGAGGTCCTTGGATCTCTGCATGCTTTTTCCTACTCCATTATTGTTCATCAATGTTTGATTATGAATTATAACTTTCAACTATCGCTTTTGGAAACTTATCATGGCTGCAAATGAAGCACGGAAAAAGTTAAGCAATAGAAAAGTAATCCAACACGCACACAGATTCCATTATTACTCTTCACTGCTGATCTTTTCTAAAAGCGTCTTTGCAAGCTAACTTTTGATAAAGGGGTAAGTTAAAAAAAACACGGTGAAGTGATGTAGATTTAAAAAGATTTGTCGCATTTACAAATAACCATATTCGATAAATGTTATGTTTTCAAGATATTACAGAGAAAATTTTTAAATTACCAAAATTAAAAGTGATTCAACAAGAGTTCTAATATTTAAAAACTCGAAGATCTGCGTAGCGATACAATAATTATTATGAAGAAAATAACTTTTAAAAACTCCTATAAAAATTTAAATACAATTTAATTGTAGAATCAAAATTTATGATTTTTTTGAGTTGTTATTCTAATTTGGCACAACAAGACTTTCTCTTGAGTCTAGATCTACCCCACTAGTCTATAAATGCATCTGTTAGGCCATCCATGTAATTTGTTTGGAGTAAATTCTCATTTAATTATAACAGACTCACATCTGATTATTTAGAATCACTCATTATTGTATAAACAATAACTTTTTGAGATTTTGCCTATAGTTTATTTTTAATCCAACAAATTAAATAAAAAAATATATTTTACTTTATAAAATATATTTTAAAAAAAATTCTTAAAATTATAATTTTTGTATAAAATGATTCATCAAATAATATAACTAGATCCAACCGATAAATTTTAATAAAAAATTAAAGTTTAATCATGTAACGTTTTTAAAACATGAAAGGACTAAATTATGCTATTTCACTTAAAATTTTTTCGAACTTGCATCAATCCCATCAATTTTTTTTTTAATTTTCCAGCTAATTTTTTAAAAATTCCAATTCCCATGTAGACACCATAAAGGAAGGGAAAAAGTAGAAGTTACCGTGCAAGCAGGCACAGAACAGCAGTGCATAATCACTTGTATAAGCTTGCATTGAACAATAATGCGACACCCCGACTCCCACTTTGTCACTGATGGCACTATGACTTTTTATTGAGTTCAGACAAGGCTGTCTGACTATGAAGTCTACAATGTGCCAAATTTGCTGGTGTGTGTTATAGTCGCACATTATTTGGAATCTGCTACATTTTTAACACATAATTGAGCGTCCGCCACTAAATATCGATCTTTCAGGGAAGGTGCCTTCAGTGCATCTGTCACATTTCCACTAGTTAACAGAAACCAGAATTGCAGCTCAATTTTGATGATCCCGTTAGCGTGAGAAGATCAGGCACAATCTCAAGCTTCTGTTAGTTTTATCCTTTATGATTTCGTTTAGTGCGGAGTATTTCCACCATTGAACACGGCACAGAGCTGCAAGTGCGGCTTGACAACTGATATTATTCTCCTACAGACTACAGTAGTTAATCTTTCCAGAAATGAAGCAAGCAAAGAGGCAAGAGTAGTTAGGTTTTCAAATTCTTTCACCTTTACTATCGTCATGCTGAAACTGAAACTCCAAGCCTTGTTGGCTTTGGTCTTTAGACTCTCTTTTGTTTAATTGCAAGTGGTTCTAAGTTTTTCTGAAGTTGTTTGCTATTAAAAAAAAGTTAGTCCATAAAAAATGTTTTACAGTTAGAAGAAAAACTTGGCTGGTTTTTTAAAAATATTTTATTTTTATTTTTGTTTTTATTTTTATTTTTATTTTAGATGGAATACAGTGCTTTTAAAAATTATAAAAAATTTAAAAATACAATATTATTGGTTGATTATATCAAATTTAACATTCAATCGTTTTAATTGCTATATATTTTTATTTAATTATTTTCTTGTTTTTTTTCAATTTTTTCAATTTAGAATTTGATTTTTATATCAACTTTGATCATCATTCTTTTTATTATTTTTTATTTTTCTCTTATTTTTTTAATTGATATTTTTTTATCTATTAGATTTCATCTTTGTTTTTTATTGTTATTTATTTTTTTTTGAAATAATTTATAGAATTAGATTTATTCTTCAATTTCATTCTCTTTTAATTTTTTTATCCGTTAGATTTGATTTTTTTTTATTATTCTAAATAATTTACGATGTTGGATTTTTTTTCTTTTAAATTTTATCTTCCCTCAACTTTTTTATTCATCAAATTTGACCCCTATTTTCTTAATAAATTTAAAAAAATAAATTAAAATATTAATAAGTTATTTTTAAACTTATTTTAATACCATAACTAAATACTGAAAAATATTTTTCAACTTATTTTTCATTATACTAACAAATATCTAAAAATAATCTACTTTTTAAAAATATATTTTCCATAAAAATAACCATACAAAATAAAATTATTTTTCTGCAAACAAACTAGAAAATTATTAAATGCCGTCCGTTTAATATACTTATGAATCTTTGATCTTAAATTTTGGGCAGAAAGGTATGATCTATATTCCCTCACATTTATGATGTTTCTTCGGCAATTTATATGGACTGTCTTCATATATCATGAAAAAAAAAAAAGGTAATAGACAAGGATTGTCATCAACACAAACCGAATTACTACGAGAAATCCCCCTCTATTTATTTACGTATTATTTTTATTTTCTAGTTATCAGATTTCTGTGAAAATAATACAGCATGCAATAATAACTTCAAATCAGGGCTCTCTGTTTCAGAAAACAGAGCTTAAAACTAGAAAAATTTCGTCAAAGCAACTTCTACCCAACTTCGAATTAAAACCAGATTTCTTCGTTAGATGGGACACATGATCGCCTTTTATTTACTAATTCAACCTAGATACATGTATTCTCCACGCTAATGAGGGACTGACTGTTCAATTTCTAACAAGAAAACCAAAGTAGCAGTGAGGGTTTGCTAATTGTAGTTTGAAATCTACAACTTGGCTAGAATTAGAAATTATGCACCTCAATCCTCTAGGAAAAGACTCGACAGTACCAGCCTGTTAGTGAGATACGTGAAACAAATTACAAGAACAAAAACTCTCATCCCCCATCTACCATTCTGGGCAAATTCCTAATGTTTGCATGGAAAGTAACTGAAGTTGTGATTATTCTTTGTCAGCAAAGATGACTCAAATAAGGCCCCTGGTAAAAATAGCAAACAAATGGTAATTCTTCAACTAAATGCAGAATCTGCTACGCTTCACCAGTACTAGTAAGCGAGGTAAGAATTTACGTGCACATACTTGGGTGAAATTTCTTATCATGAAAAGGCATGCCAGCAATATGCTTCCATGCTGAATATATGGTAACCGATTCTACAAACTACATAGTTGAAGCGTTTCCTTCTGAAGCTAACAAAACGTATCTTGTATAGCTTTGATGAAACAGATAGCTTTGTCTTGTCATTGACATCCGCCTAAAAAATTAGTACTTTCTTAGAAATCCCTGCACAGACAAAGCATCACTCTCCGCCTGCGGAGTCCATTGCACCTCTACGGCTTTATAGGAAAGAAAAATAACAAGATACATCTAGGATACAACATATGAATAGTTGAGATTCCAATATTTAAATATGTTTTGTTATACCAGAAGCCTGGAGGATATAACATCCGCAGATATTGAGGCTTCTTTTTCTTTTTTTTTTTAATTTCCACGGTGTTTTCGATGGCAGGAACTTTATGTGCACCTTTAGCAAACACAAGGATGGTGACCTGAGAATAAGATGAGCAAAATTAAGAAAAGAAGTGATGGAAATAGTGATATTTAGTATCTTAGAAATATTATATGAATTCAGAAGAGGTAAGCTGATAAATATCCCCACGCATAAGATTCAAGAAGGACTAGTAGCAACCGGACCATGAAATGGAGGGGGAGGGGACGGAAGTCAATTTAATGTCCCTTTTACGTTTCCCTGATAAGCATCCGTTTAATGTCATGGCTCCTTAAGGATGCAGACGATTACATCATAATCATCACACCAGGTGTTTGATGCAGATCAATTGGCGAATGTTGGTCAGCAATAGCTTAGAAGGACAATGGCAAAAGGGGGAAACATTAGCAAAATGGTCAGCAGATAATGGATATCATCGACTGCCTGGTTTATTCATATTTTTGATCCATTTGAAGCTACAGACTAAAACACTTGCACTCCCTTATCCAAGTTAAATACCTGATCAATTCGCAACATGGAACACCAGATATAAAGCCAGAAAGAAAACAGATTGAAAATCAACAAACCAGTAAATGTAAAAAGGGAACTTTCCCTGTGTGCACTAGTTTTCTGATCATAATCCTTTTAGAGTTTTAATACAAGTGTTTGGCAACTGATTTCTCCTGAAATTAACAGGCGAGCAGTCTAAGACTAACGATATATCACGGCTGTTTCAACTGATCAGTCTGAACTCTTGAGTTTTTAATTTTGCAAGTCATGACAAAGATTTTCTTTCGGTGATTTCCAGGCTGAACTCTTGAGTTTTGAGACTCTCATTGACGCACAAACCAACCTTGTCATTGATCAGCACTATGCATTTTCAACAAATCAAAAAGGGAAAGCCCCAATGTTTACAAGGAAGCTAAAGCTGCAAACACCTCTGAAGTCTCAATTGCTTCAGTCATCTTACGGTCAAAAGAAAAACAATTCTACTCCTCCTAATCAACCTGCTAATGATAGATGATCAATCTGCCAGATTTGTGATAAGAAAGGACATGATGCTCTTGACTATTATCACCGTTTCGACTTTTTTTTTAGGGACGGTTTCCACCTGGTGATATTGCTACAATGGCTGCTGAAGTCAACAATTCTTATGACCAACATGTCTGGTATATACGGACAGTGGAGCAAATGCTCATATAACTACCAATGCAGGAAATTTAACCAAAAAACAGTCCTACAAGGGTGATGATACTCTCCAAGTTGGCAATGGCTCAGATTTAGTTGTCAAAGAAGCTTGAAATTCAACTCTAAGCTTTGACCATAGCTCTTTCAAACCCACTAATGTCCTGTATTATCCTAATACTTCTGCAATTTTTCTATCTATTAACTAACTATTCTGGATAATGATTGTTATTTTGCACCAACTGATATTGATTTTTTGTGTAAAGGAAAACAAGATGGGTCGCATCCTGCTTCAAGGACCGATTGAAAACGAACTTTATCCATTTACTGGTCACGAGAGCTTCTCTAATAAACCGTGTTGCCTCACTGCCATGCTATGAATAAAAACTTCATTGGGACACTGGCATAATTGCCTAGTGCATCCTGCCAAGCCCATCTTCGATCGTTTACGTAATTATTTATCTATTTTTTATCCTTCCAGACAGTTAAGTTTCCGCAGCTCTTGTCAATTAGGTAAAGCTACGAAACTTCCTTTTGCTGTTTCAGTAGACAATCTATAAATCCCTTGCAGCTAGTTCACACTGATGCATGGGTGTCTCCGATAAATTCTGCTGGTGATTGTCGCTGTTGTATTCTTTTTATCAATGATTTTATTAGATTCACATGGATGTATCCTATGCATCTTTTTTTTTATGTATTTGTTATTTTCCAAGAACACAAATCTCTGGTTGAAAATGTATTCTCTTCTAAAATTCAACAATTGCAATCAAATAACAGGGAGAATATCTTTCCAACAATTTCAAATCTTTTTTTGCAGCGCATGAGATATATCATAGATTAACTTTAACTTGCCGTTGTACTTTTAGAATATAATTAGTAATACAATATTTAGAATATACTCATTATATTATTATATTATAAAGAAGTTAAATCAAAATGGGTTTGCATGGATAGAACAGCATCATATTGGACTTTTTAGCTTGAAACAATATCGTTTTTGTAAAAAAAAATCAAGTGGCTTTTTGGATTTTTATTAAATAGTTCTTAAACTTTATTCATGTTAGAAAAAAATCCCTCAATGTAAAAGAAGGAGAGGGAAGGTAAAAGAGAGAGGGAGTTTTGTTTTTTATATTTCTAGGTGTATGAGAACATGTTTTAAGTGTTTTTCAACGAAAATATTTTTTGTCAGAAATTTATTATAACGATTTTTAAATTCTTTCATATCTTATTTATTTTTAGTATTGTCATGGATGCTATATATTAGATTTCACGACCCGGAGCCGGATAGTTCTAATCAGACACTCGCGCATGCAACCCTCGAGAGCCAAACAGAGCCCATACTGTTTCACTGCCACTGCATAAAACCCTAATAATAAAATTTCTTCATTTTCCACTCCGTCCCCGAACGCAGCTTCGCTCAAAATCATAGCTTAGCGGCGTCAAGGAGAGGAGAAACCTGGTAGTTACAGGCAACCATGTCAGACAAGGCTGTGACTATTAGAACAAGAAAGTTTATGACAAACAGGCTTCTTTCAAGGAAGCAGTTTGTGAGTTCTGTCTCTTCAGTTTTCTTTCTTTCTGTGTTTTCTTTTTCATCCCGGTATGTTTGGTTTCTAATTTAATGCAGGCTAAGGAAATGGATTATAATCTAATTATTGTTTTTGAAACAGATCATTGATGTTTTGCATCCTGGGAGAGCTAATGTTTCTAAGGTATATATAGTTAGTTTCTTTTTTTCATGTTTTCTTGTCTGTTTTTTTCTAATGATTTTTGGTATCTGACATTGGTATTCTATGAAGGCTGAATTGAAGGAGAAACTGGCAAGTTTATATGAAGTGAAAGACCCGAATTCGATTTTTGTGTTCAAGTTCCGTACTCATTTTGGAGGTGGGAAATCAACTGGGTTTGGGCTGATTTATGACTCTGTGGAGAGCGCCAAGAAATATGAACCAAAGTACAGGCTAATCAGGGTAACTTCCAATCTGCTTTATTCCATTGTTCTTGTTTTAGAGTGATTGCTGCCTTCACACATGAGACTTGTGTAGTCATGGCCTATCTTTCGTGTTTTAGTGTGTTTGTTGATTGTCTAGTTGTTTTGTTTGGTAGATGATTTCTAATATACTTACTCTGCTAGTGTCTAGTTGTTGGTACGCAGCTGCAATGATTTTGCTTCACACGCAGTATGTTTGTTAGACCTTTCCTTTATTCAAGGAAAGAGTGAACAAGAATAAGAGGTGTCAGATTTTCCTGCATTGTTAGATTAAAGGCAAATCTGCATTATTTGATCTTTTGCTTGGTTTCTGATTTTCCTTGGTTTCTGATTATGTGTACTGATTGTTTTGTACTAGCTTGAGATTTGTTTCTCAGAGTAAACAAGCATAACCTGTTAATTCAGATTAGCAACACAATCATGTCTACTAGAAGCCTACTCGTTAAGCAAACAAAAAAACAAAATCTATTGTAGAATAGACATGGCCTGGACCCTTCACTATGCTTTTAAACTATGAACATACCAGAGCCTCTTGTCATGATCCAAGTTACTCAATTCACCCCGAAACAATTGTGATTTACATCAACAATCCCTTCTCAGTCTTACAAGTACTTTGGGGAAATCAATTCTTATTTACATCCATGTTATATATATAGGAGTAGCCCATGGAATTTTCAAGCCAACACCTTAAAACTCACCTTTGAATGCCTTTCAACTATCAGCTAGAATCCTGAGAGCCTGTAATTGTTTTTTCTAAGGCACATATTTATTAATTTTCCTATATCTTTTTGCACAGTATTCAAGGGGAATATTGTCTCCATTTTTTCATGCAGAAGTTTAGGTGCATTAACGATTCTAGGGTAGCATCAATTTCAATCGGGAAGATGGTTGGAGGAATATGGGATGAGTTTCATCCTAAATATCCATCTAGTCTTCACCTAATTGAAAGAGTATTGAAGTATCTGCTATAGAAGTCCTTTGCTTGCTATTTGGATCACTAACTTATCATTTTTCTTGAAAGTCGTCTCTTGTGTAATGGATCTAGAGTCCAAATGTTCTCTTGTGAGACAAAAGCGTAGGAAACATGCCATATAAAGGATTTCAATTAGGTTCAAGTACATGACCTGGATTCAACATTTGCTTACAACTTTTATGTTTTTTTTGGCACATTTTCTAAATACAATTCGAATATTATTACTGAATTTATTCTAGATGAATGATGAAGAATAGCCAGTTTTCGAGCACCAATAACTATTCTAGGTGAAAGGAATGTGTTTTTTGCCAATGCAACAGAAGCTGCTACTGACAAGCTTCTGTGTGAAGATGCTGAATGGTTTTTTTATTCCTTTTTAGACTTGTCTCACAAAAGCATTTGAGATCTCACATGCCATGTGAAGAATTTTGATTGTATTCAGACAACTCAGATTCGATATTTGCTTGCACCTTATGTGTATTTGTTCGAATAACTATGTCTGCTTGTATTTTGTCAGTCTAACTTCATAAACATTTGCATCTTAGGATATATGCTACTTGTTAGCACTGGGACTGGAATCATGTTTTGTCATACGACCACCACATATATTGGGGAAACAACAATCTAGTGTAGTTTTCTAAAGTTCAACTTGGTTTTGTTATGTGTGCTCTGATTACTCTAGTGCATCGGTTTTAATTTGTGTTTTTATACTGAATAATTGCTTGTTTTGATGATAGAATGGACTCGCCACCAAGGTGGAAAAATCAAGGAAGCAGCTAAAGGAAAGGAAGAACAGGGCAAAGAAAGTTCGAGGTGTAAAGAAGGTAACGTAGCAGTTTTCTTTGGCAACAACATTCCTTATTGTTGGATTTTTCTTAGCCACTACATACAAACTGTTGATCCCCAATGTGTTTCTTCTATGTGCAGACCAAGGCTGGAGATGCTGCAAAGAAGAAGTGAGATCTGAGTGAGCTAGCTACCTGTCACAGTAATACGACTGGGAACCTGGATGTTTCTTCCTCGGATCTTATCTATCTATCCTCCAATGAAGTTTTGTTAAGATTTTGTTTTGAGATTGCTTTTAGTTATGTTTGCCAGCTGACTGAACATGTGCCTGTAGAGGTTTAATATTTGAGGAATCATTTGTTGAAGTGATTGTGACAATTTTGCACTGTGGTGTCTGCTTTGCTGTGATTCTGATGCTACTGATGCAATTTGTTCTTGCTGGATTCTTTGATCTTTTGCAATGCTTATGCTCCATCCAGGATTAAGATTCCCCCCCCAAATTTCCAATTTCCTATTAGCAATTCTTGATTTTGAGCCTGTGTTGCTCCAATACTCAAATTTAGCGCAAGAGGAGTTAATTTGCGGAGTGCCGCTTTCCCCCAAGGTAAAAGGTTTCATGTCTTGGGTGTGAAATTCTAATCTGAATTTGCCTGGTGCCAACGTGGATAGTGTGGACGCAAACGCGTTGCAGCTGGATCGCATGTGTGCTGCATGGTGAATACGAGTGTCCACTGTCCAGTGCCTCCCTCGTGCGGAAGCTGTAGCTAGAAATTGGAATAAAGTTGACTTCAAGACGATGACATTCGGCATAAAACTGCAAGCAGACGCAATATTTGATTTCCCAACCGATCACTGGGGTACGTTTCTATTTTATATCATACGCATTACTATTCGATAATACGAATGCTCACTCGTCAAGTGCCTGTGATTCCATGAGCTTCACAATGTTTTTTTTAAAGAGTATGTTTTATTTGGAAATATATAAAAATAATATTAATATTAATATATTTAAAATTATTAAAATAATTTAAAAACATAAAAGAGTTAATTAATTTTATAAAATAAATCACAAAATACGGTTTCAACCTAATAAACAAGCATCCCTGCTGTTTGTTGGCCAACCAAGTATACCGGAAAGATTCTATTACAATAATTTGTAGTTACATCATACGCTGCTAGAATGATTAATCAAGCATCCATCATCCAGTCTAGAATATCTGTCATGAACTGTATTTGGTATGTCATCTTTGCTCTCCTCTGGGAAACTAATTTTTTATTTGTTTTTCAAGTTGTTATATAAAAAAATACGAAAGAGCTGAAGCCGTTCTCAGAAACAGAGTTGTTTTTCAAACAGGGTTGACGAGGCTCGACATGAAAAAGCTGCGATGGAAAGCCTTTATTTTGTCCGGAGATGAAAGGAGACTATCCACTTGTCCAAATTACAAATTTCAAGAATTAGACCACGAACAATTAACAAAGCACCTGTAGTGTTACGTTGATACACAAGGGAGGTGTTTTCCGCTGCATTTGCTTCTGTTTTTATGTGTGTTTTTCAAATGTTTCTGGTTTTAAAATATATTAAATTGATATTATTTTAGTATTTTATAGTAATTTTGATTTATTAATGTTAAAAATAAAATAAAAATTTGAAAAAAAATTATGTATTTTTAAGTAAAAAACCATTTCAAAATATTCTTTGAACCACAATCTCAAACACATATATTCTAGTAATATACTTGTGCTACTCGGTTATTTAGTTATAGGAATGTGCTATTTAATTGCGGCGTGAATAATTTTTTTTAATATAACAAAAATATCTAGATCATAAAGAATTATTTGATATTTTTATTAAAACTAACCTAACTATTCAACTTTAAATTTTTTTATATAACTCTTTATTTAGCTAGATTTTAAAATAAAATAATATGAAAATTGTCTTGGTATGACCTGATTGACTTAGTTTTTTCAAAGGTAGCATGATAGACCGATCAAAAAAGCCTGAGGAAAAAATTGAGAAAAAAATAATGAAATTAACTTAAAAAATCTCTTGACTCAACTTCTTGCCCAGCCAAATTTAAAATTAAACTGTAGAAGTTGTTTTAATGTGACCCAATTAATTTAATTGGTTCAAAATTTTTAAAAATAACATGCTTAGTAGAAAAAGTTTGAGAATAAAGTTGAATAAACAACAAAATTAAAAGAAAAAACTTTTGAGAAGATTCTTTCCTTGGCTCAAATTTAAAATCAATCCATGTTTACCTCAACAAGATCCAATTTTAAAAACAATATCGTTAAAAAAAATTAAGAATGAAATTAAAAAAGGATATAATTAAAATAAACAAAAAGAGAGGAAATGGAAAAAAAAGGTTGAATGGAGATAAAAAAAAAAAAGCTGTTCATGATGATTGTCGCTTTTTTTAGTATATAGAAGTAATCCTTCACAAAATATTGCCGGCCACTCCAGACCTTTCACACCCGCTGCTGTTTGGCCTTATTGGAGGCATCAATTTGGCACTAGTCGTTATCAATTGTTCCTAATTTTGTTCAACACCAGAAAATGTATTTAAACTCTCAAAATAAAACGTCAGGTTTGAACTCACGGTGAAAAGAGACAACTTTGTAAGAGAATTATTTATTTAAAAAGGGAGCAAGATAAAATTCCGAAGTTCAGACTGGTTCTTGCGTTTTCTTTTTCTTTTTTTATTCTGGGTTCAAAGCATTCTCAAACGGCAAATCATGTTTTAATGATTGAAAACGTGGTTAAAATTATGTATTTTTTTATTTATAATAATTATTTTTTTTGTTTATATATCATTTCTAACTGAAAAAGATTTTGAGAACTGGTAAATCTTTTTCTCAAATGTTTTCTTAAGTTCAAACTTTGAAGGTGTTTAAAAATATGATAATAATTATTTTTTAAAATATTTTTTGTTTTGAAATACTTAAAATAATAATATTTTTATTTTTAAAAAATTATTTTTAATAACAATGTGATAAAACAATCCAAAAACATAAAAAATATTTATTATTTTTTTAATTTCAAATTATTATGACCAAACAAGCCCTTACTTGTACATTCATGGTGTAACGGTGCAGAATAGACAGCAAGTACAATCGTCGTGGTCAAACCTTTCTAAGGCGAAATAACAGTAAAGGATGTTTAGTGAGGAGCGCTTTCATTTCACACAGTACACACGTGTGTGTGTGTGTGTTTATTTTTATGTTTAGTCGGTGGAAACGGATGAAATGAGGAGGAGGGTAAATCTTCCACCAAAATGAGGAGAAAAGAAAATGCGGGAAGGTGTATATATAAGAAAAAAAAAAAAAAAACTAGTTTCTACCAATTGAAACCCAGAACAACCTGACTCATAAAAGGAAACAAAAAACCAGGTTCTCTCCACCTAAAATCCACCCAAGATACTGTCGTCTCTTCCACTCCCCACGCGCTTAACCTCGCAATTCTACCTCACGTCTCTAACAACTAGACCACCAGCTTGAGTCAACCCTCTCTGATCTCGCCACGTCGTAATATACCGGGCCCTATTCTACCTTGCAAGATCATAGTGGTCATGCCTTGGTGAAGAATTGGAGGGAAAACTGGAAAATAATTAGACACGCAACAAAGAGAAACGTAGACACAAAAAAGAGAGATAGGAAAAAAAAAAGAAAAAAGAAATAACATAATAACAGTGACAGAGAGAAGAAGCTAATGACTTCGTGGCTTTTTTGCTTATATTGTTAAGCAGGCTATTCCTGAAAAAACCAGGTAATGAAAAAAGACAAATTAAAATCCCCCCCTTCTCGCTTTCTTCACCGGAAAGTTACGTCATCAATTGCTGATACACCGCCGTTAAATTTCCGTTAATAGAATCCCGCAAGGTACTACTATTCTTTCCCTTGATAATACGTTAGAAAACTTAATTTCTTGGCTTCTTTCTGTAGTTTTTAGCATCAGATCTGGTGGGTCTTGCATTGATTTTGTGATTTGGGAGATATTAGGGTTTACAATCTGTTTCTATTGAAAATATTTTATATCTCGGGGATGATTTTGGAGGGAATTCGGGAAAGTTAGGGTTTTTTGGGTGTTAGTTATGGAAGAGGGAAGGAGATCTGGTGGCCCATCTGGATATATAATGAAGAATAAGAGCTCTTCAGGTTGTTTGATTGTGAGAAAGAAAGGTAATGATGGTGTGCGGTCTTCTGGTTCACATAAGGTTTTCGAGTCAAAGAAAGAGAAAAAGAGGCTTAGGGTGGAATATAGTGATTCAGGGTCTAGTGATGAGTTGTTAATGCCACGGCATAGAAGGGTGGGTCCTGAAACATTGAGGGCATGTAATGGTTTGAGTAGTTATGAAGAGAGTGATATTGGCAGGAAGGGAAGCAGGGGGGAGGATATTAGGCGTAATGAGGTTGGTTTGATTGTTAGGAATGGGAAGGATTTGAGTGAAAGGAAGAGGAATAAGTTGGATGTGTTTGAGTTTGATGAGTATGATGGGAATGACGTGGAAATGTTGAGGAGGCAGCGGTTTGAGGATGGTGGAATGGAAGGAAGGAGGTATGTTGGGCCAACAATGGCGGGGAGAAGTGGCACTGCGAGGGAATATGAGTCAGGGTCCAGGAGGCATGCTGTTGTTGATAGAAGAAAGTGTTCATATTTTGCAAGGTCAGGTGGGTTAAGTCAGGGTGGAGACAGGGGTGGAGCTCGGTCATCTATGTCATTTTTAAGGGGTAATTATGATTCCGATGAACCCATTAGGGTTCAGGGGAAAAATGGCGTTTTAAAGGTGATGGTGAACAAGAAAAAGAAGGCTGGTGGGTCTTTGAATAGTTATGATCGTTTGGAAGCTGAGGAAAACAGAAAGGGTGTGAGAACAGAAGATACTGTCAAGAGGAATGTTCTAATGCGTCCTCCAGTCCACAACGATCCTAAAAGTGTTGACAAAGCTGGTTCAGTTTCTAGGACAGAGAAGAATCCAATGAATACGAAGAAATCAGTGTCAACTAAGAGTGGTAAAGTCACTGATGGGAACTCAGAAGACAGTGAAGCATTGTTGAAGTCGGGGCCTAAGAAAGGGGAAGCTCGTTATCTTATGAAGACACCATTGTCAACAAAGAAAAGCAAAGACCGTGATATGGATTCTGATGACAGTGACACATCTTTAAAGCTGGGAACGAAGAATGCTGGGGCTCGTAAATCAGCAAAGGGAACTGGTAGTGGAGGTGAAAAAACCCCTCGCAGCCAGCTCCCAGAAGCTAAAATCAAAGAAGGGAAAGTTAAGCGAGGTAGTGGCACGGAAAAACAGAAGTTGCGTGAACAGATAAGGGAGATGCTTCTGAATTCAGGCTGGACAATAGACTATAGGCCTAGAAGGAACAGAGACTACCTGGATGCAGTTTATATAAATCCTACTGGGACAGCTTACTGGTCCATCATCAAGGCATATGATGCACTTCAAAAGCAAACGGATGAGGATGAGGCAAGATCCAGGGCTGATGGTTCTCCATTTACACCTTTAGCAGATGAGGTGCTCAGCCAACTAACAAGGAAGACAAAAAAGAAGATCGAGAAAGAAATGAAAAGGAAGAAAAGAGATGTCAGCGACAGTGAGGATGCAAGAGAAACTGCTGCAAGAAAGTCTTCAAGTACCAGGTATGATGAGGAGAGCCTGGACAGTGGTAGCCGTGAAGAGAAACTAAGTTCCTTTCTAAAGCGGGGTGGTAAGTCATTGAAGAGCAGAACAGGTGGCAATGGTTCTGTCAGTATAAACTCAAAAGGTGAGAGTTCCACACATCATTTACATGACAGCATTGAGAAACCACCATCTGGGTCCAATTCTCACCAGGGAAGAAAAAGTAGAAAACTTGGCAGATGTACCTTGTTGGTACGGAATTCTAATGAGGGTACAAACTCAGATAGTGATGGCTTTGTTCCATATTCTGGAAAGAGGACACTCCTTTCCTGGTTGATTGACTGTGGAACTGTGCAGTTGAGTGAAAAGGTGCGCTACATGAACCGTCGACGAACAAAAGTAATGCTGGAAGGGTGGGTTACAAGAGATGGAATTCATTGTGGTTGCTGTAGCAAAATCCTTACTGTGTCAAAGTTTGAGATCCATGCAGGGAGCAAACTGCGCCAGCCATTTCAAAATATATATCTAGAATCTGGTGTATCTCTTTTGGATTGCCAGATTGAAGCATGGAATAGGCAGGAGCCAGGTAAACGCCTTGGTTTTCAAGCTGTGGACGTTGATGGTAATGATCCAAATGATGATACATGTGGCCTCTGTGGAGATGGTGGGGATTTAATATGTTGTGATGGCTGTCCGTCAACATTTCATCAGAGCTGCTTAGATATAAAGGTATGTGTACATTATTTTAGCAATGCTGGCTTATTCTTTACATTGACTTTGTGATTATGTTGGTGTTTCTGTTTTCTCCATGATATCCCCTTGTAGCCTCTTATTTCATCCCCTAGTTTTGATTCGCATGGAAAGAGAGGGGATTACAATTATACTGGCTGCAAAAGTTTTTTTGTTTTTGGTTGAGGCTCAATCTTTTCATACTCTTAATTATCCTCAAGTATCCTCAGTGGTGGTGCCCCATAAATGGCTCTCTTGAAATAAGGTGCAGGCTCCAAGCTTCTCTACATCCTATGAGTTATAGTTGGGATGTGCAGAAAGAATAATGATATATGTTTTCTATTAGTAGGAGCTTTACAGATGTATTTGTTATTTCATAGATAGAAGATCTACCTATTCTTTATCTCACAGCCCGGTCTGAGATCTGTCAATTGTCTGCAAGCCTCATTGAAGTCGCACCAGCCATTTTGGTGACTCATTTGGGGCAATTCTAGCAATGGCAAACCATCTTAATAGATGGTTGGGAACTGGAAAAAAAATAGTTGCATAAAATGAATGATATAAACCTGATTTATTATATGCACACCAAGATATTCTGAATGAAGAATTCATACAGCATTTAGCTTTATACTTCTGTGCTGGGTGCAACTTGCACCTTAAAAGTAGGGGAGCGAGTTTAATCCAGCTTGCTAACAACACAGGAATTTATTGGTGACACTAGCATTTTTGTTTAATACTGTGCTTAGTAGCTTTGTTTTTCTCTAATGGTTTTGGTCTTAGCGCTCAATGCACTCATACTTGTCTTCTCATTGCAGATGCTCCCCCCAGGCGATTGGCATTGTCCAAACTGTAGTTGCAAATTTTGTGGGGTAGCGAGTCATAAAAATTTCCAGGGAGATGATACAACAGTCTCCAAGCTTCTCACTTGTAGTTTGTGTGTGAAAAAATGTATTCTTCCTTTTCTTCTTTGGATTGACACCCATCTGTTTATATGCTTTTCTTTGTTTTTTTTTGTTGACATTGACTTTCCACTTCTATGTAGATCACAAATCTTGCATGCAGGAGATCAACACTCTTTCCATTGATACCACTAATTCAGTTGCTAGCTTTTGTGGGAAGAAATGCAGAGAGGTAATGTTTCAGGGGTTTGCTTAGCGTTCATAATCTTTTTCAGCAATTTCCAGGAATTTAACCTTTTAATTTCATGACTTTTTAGAGTTTAATGATTATTAGAACTTTCAGCTTTGCAAATCAATATTAGCTGGTAATTTTATGAGTTTTAAGATTTTTGGCTTCACTATTTCAGCAACTTTATCAAGGCATTGGTCAGTACCAATGGTAAATCAGGAAGCTATAGAGTTTTTATTTTTAAAATCCTGCTCCTTTTTGCTTTGTCTGTTTGAAAGGATAATAACTGATTTTTGAATCATCATGAGAGTCTTTTTGGAAACATCATTGTTTTCTGAAAGGCCTTCTGGCGATTTGCGTCATGCACCTTATTGATAGATATGCCAGATTTGGTTTTGGTAATTCATTATTCTATAGCATACTGCCTCCCAGCTCTAAGCTTGGTCTAGAGCATTTCTTGTTTTTGGAAATTAACTTCCAGTGCAAATGAACTTTCAGATTTCAAGTAAAACCTTTTAAAAAAAGTTTTATGGAAACATTACTCTTCTTCGAATCTTTTTGTAGCTTCAAAGAATTTGAGACCTTGGAAGATATTAAATCTAGGGACATCTGATACAGGAACCTTTTTTTAGTTTTTCTTCATAAAACAGATCTGGTTCTGTTAGTTGGCTACAAATTATTTTCTCTTCTTGGTTCTTCCTTGCTACCTTGTTTTCAATGATATTGTTGTATTAATATGCACTATATTGATGAATCCATTTGTTGCTTGTACAGCTCTTTGAACAGTTGCAGAAATATCTTGGGGTCAAACATGAACTAGAAGCAGGGTTTTCTTGGTCTCTAATTCATAGAACCGATGCAGATTCAGACACTTCTCTCCAAGGACTTCCTCAAAGGGTGGAGTGCAATTCAAAGCTGGCTGTTTCTCTGTCTGTCATGGATGAGTGCTTTTTGCCAATTGTTGATAGGAGGAGTGGGATCAATTTAATTCAGAATGTTCTTTACAACTGTGGGTAAGTGTTCTCAATTCTTGAATGACATGGAATGAACATTGTTAGATATCCTACTTTGATGGGATATAGTGGCATTACACTTGCGAGCATGGATGCATGAGGCATTTTCGGGTAAAAGTAGTATAAACTCAGAAAACTTGATTACTGACAATTGGCTTGGTCTTTGAGGTACGGTTTTTGTTGAATGCAGTATTTTGGATTTTGTCACAGTTCTCATCTGATTTAAGATAAAGTTGATTTATGGAGTTAAGTTTGTGTTTTCATGTAACATGCACATAGTATTCTTGGAAATGAATGCTCAGTTCTCATATTGTCTAGCTATCATGTACAATCATTGACAATTTTTTTTTAATGAAATTACTATGCTATGAGATATTATTATATGAAGATTGTAGTGAGTTGCATCGCTAGTTGTTCGGAAGAAGTATGTCTGTCAATGAGACTGAACTTCCTTGCATTGCATGTTCAGGCTGTATATTCTTTTTGCATAGAATGAAAAGTCAGATGCACCGTTATATGAGGTGGTACTTTGCTACACTTAGACCAGCAATGGCACAGATGCTACAAACTCCTTGCATGTCTGATGTAAAGGATTTTTCATGGAGCTTCTTTGGCTTGATTGTTTGGTGTTTTTGGCTGCCCAAGCTCACTCAATCCAACCTGGAGCAAAGCAACTTCTAAACGAACTTGCAAGGAATTGAATGCGTATTGTCTTATCAATAGCATCAGGCTGAGATTTGCTAGGGCAGATGCATGCATACGCACTAGTGGTATTGGAATCAGTCCTAGTCTTAACTTCTGCAGAAAAAATAATTCAAGCCTTTGAAACTGATCCCAGTAGCTGGTGGCAGTTATATCCATCTTTTTCTTTCATTGCACTCTATTTTGAACATGTTCATAAATCAGAATTATCTTATGTCTTCAATCCAAGCCACTGTTAGCCTACCCCTTGACTTTTTTTGTCTCTTGAACTTCAATGTAGTCTCTCTCTCTCTACTTGCCGGGGCATCTAAATCTCTGCTAGTCCTATTATCATGCTCACATGGTTCGTAATTCTTTATAACCCAAGTCAACAAGATGGAGTTATGATCTGGCAAGACATTACTTCATATTCTGAATCATGTTAAAAAACTTGTGCAAGAGTTCTTAGTCTAAAAATAGATTCCTAGGCATCTGTGATATCTTGTGAGGGTAACAAGGGGATGGAAAATAGAAAGAAACCTACAGCTGCTAATGAGAAAAAAAGGAGGGGCAGGAGCATGGGAATTTGAAATCTTTCTTAGCAGCTTAAATTGCCTTTGCATTGCTGGATTAATGCTGGTGCAGTGCGTCCACTCATTCACATGCCCGAGTGGTATCTTCATGTGACACTATTAGAGGTGGAAATGCTTCTACAACTTAAGTGGAACGGTCCAGGGATCGCAGTGCTAGACTAGAGTTATCTGGTAGTGTCTTGGGGTATGCGATACCCTTCCTTAATTAGCTGAAGCGACTGGAGAATAGCCAAAGAAATGGATAAGCTTCCTTGTCTTTCCCTCTCTCTCACTATGCAGCTCTCATAGAAGAGAGAATTGAGAGGAAGGCTCCTTGCGTGAATCATCTACACGTTATAAACCAATTTAGAAACCACAGCTTATCTCAATCATTGCTCATGGTCTAGCCATCTTAAAACCATTCTCTCAAATTGGGTGCCAACTTGTATGTGGTCATGTTTAGTTTAATGGAAACGCATTGATTTGTGACCCATTAGCTCTATTTAGATTGTTCTTTTTTTCTTTTTCCTTGGGAGGTTGTTAAGCTTGGCTGATTGTTCAAATTCTCTTTTCTGTTAGTCTATCAGGATCATGACAACGTAAGTCCATGAATATAATGAATATATTCATTTGATTGCATGAATCATTGAGCATCCTAGGAACATATTTGGTTAACCTGGAAGCTTTTTTTTTTAATTCATGTGCCCAGATACTTTGTTTGCATAAACACGCTGCATGTCTTTTTATAAGATGTTTTCTTAATTTTTCTGTCATTCATTAATTGTCATTATTTTTTTCAGATCAAACTTTAACCGGCTGAATTTTGGCGGCTTTTATGCTCTTATTCTGGAGAGGGGCGATGAAATAATATCTGCTGCATCCATCAGGTATGGAATTTTTGGTCATTTGTTTGCTCCTCCTAGTGCAATTTCTAACTTTTGGATGGAGTTTTGTAAATTCTGTTAAAAAGTGAGTTCAATTTCTGGAATCAGATTTTCTTGTTAGGAAAATGATAACCACGTGTTATGCAGGGAGCATTCTCTTCTTGAAACTACCATTTGTCTTTCATTGATTTCCTTGTTATGGATGACTTTGAGTTTATTAGTCCATACATTTTTGGTTCCGCTGTCTATAGCAAATACTTATGTGGGCACCTAAGTTAGGTTTTGGTATGGAGGACTTCCTGTTCGGTCTGAATACAACTTGGGTATTTATATACACTTGTGTGTTTGAGTGTAGATTGCATGCAGTTGAATTCTGATAATAACACTCCCCGTGCTTGGTTAGGTTCCATGGAACTCGGTTGGCAGAAATGCCATTCATTGGAACGCGCCATATGTACAGGCGTCAAGGGATGTGCCGTCGGCTTTTTTATGCTATTGAATCGGTAAGGAATATGAATCATTTTGCTAGTTTTTGCATGTATAAACTACTGAAACTACAGTTTTTATTTTTCTTGCCTTCAGTTTGGTTTCCCCTGCTGCATGTCCATAGATACTATTAACCTTTTCTTTTCCTCTCAGACACTCTGTTCTCTGAAGGTTGAGAAACTGATTATCCCAGCAATCTCTGAACTTATGCATACATGGACAGAGGTTTTTGGTTTCACAACTCTTGATGAATCACTCAAGCAAGAATTGAAGTCTATGAATATGTTGGTGTTCCCTGGTATAGATATGTTACAGAAGCAGCTAGGGCAAGAAAATACCGATGGAAAGAGGATTACCAGCATAGGTTTTGGTCAAATGTTTTGTTGAATTTTCCCTCTTAAACTTTATGTTCATGACTTGTTTTGTAAATCTAATTTTCTTTCAACAGTTGCAAATCAGATGGAGTTTGAAGACAATGAATGTATTAAAACTGCAGTAGCAAATAAATCTGATGCGGATTCTCCAGCTGGGTATGATACTCATGATTGTGATAATGGTGGTTTGGAATCTTCCATTGGGAAAAATGAAGTGGCTAGTGCAAGTTCTGACTCCCAATGCCCTGACGTTTCCTTGAACAATGTCTCTACAATGAATAGTTCTTTAGATGCATTTCATGGACTGAAAAGTGCTGCGTTGCCTGTGGAGACTGTACAGACAGATTCAGAATCAGATGACAAGTTGGCTGAATCTCCTGTGGATAAGAAAAGTGAATGCATCTCCAATACAACTCATGATGTTCACGAGATGGTTAAATCCAAATCAGATTCTTCTGTTGAAGATACCTCACTTACTTGTATCAAGGGAGAAACGGCAGCTATGAATTCCGATTCCCAAGTTCCAGGTGCTTCCTTAGGCGATGCCTCTGTGATGAGTGGTTCGTTCAATGCTTCTTGTGAACTTATAAATGCAGTTCCTTTTGATGGGGCTTCATGTACTGATTCTGAATCAGGGGGCAAGATACCTGAGTCTGCTTCTATAATGATCTTGGATGTGTCTGGTGAGCGGCAAGAGGAAAACATGTCAGAAATGGTTTCTCTTGCTAAAGGCAAAGATCATTCTTGTAAAGAGGGTGAAGTCAATCACGTCCATGTGGTAATGGAAACTAAGCTGGTATCAGATTCCTCTGTTGAAAACAATAATGTGTCTTGTAATGATGGTGATTTGGATGATGCTCCTACAGCTAGTGTTGATATGGTATCTCTCGAAGCTGACCCTTCTGCAGAGAAGACAACTGCAGAAAATTTTGCTGAGAAGGTTGATGAGATCTCAGGTATATCTGTTTCTAGATTCAGTGGTGCTGAGGAGAATAATGTCCAAATGGATTCCGATCCAAACAGTGAAACCATCCATGAGAGGGGAACCAAATTAGATGTGGTTTCAGAGGCTGTTTCTGATGCAGCACGTTGCAGAGGAGTTGCTTCACATGTGCCTGAGGAGAGTTCTCTGATTGACTCGAGTGAAGGGAAAACTGAATCTGGCTCGATCTGATGGTGTCGCTTCCTCAGCATTCCTGCTTAGTGTTTCTGTGCTCAACTTGCATGCATACTTAACCTGGAATGCTCCAACTAATTCATGATTATTAGGGCAATGTTGTGGTGGCATAAAGAAGCTATAATTCATCTGAGAAGTACTTGGTGCTGAAGCCACTTCTTAGTATGATTTTCAAGGTTCTGTTTTTACTTTGGAAAAGCATCAAGATAAGTTTTGATACAAGAGTTTCAACTTGATCTCTTGCTGGAATTATCTGGTGCCACACCTGCTTGACGCAAGAGGAGAATCTACTATTGTAAAAAGTAGGCAATGGAGAATAGACGGCAGATTTTTGGAGATCTGTCGAGTGTTCGGACTTTCTTTACAAGTCTTGTATCATTTCATTTTTACGTGGCAACATCTTCATGTATGTTAACCTTGTCACATGACCTAGGCTGTTGAAAAAAGGATTTTGAATTCTATTTTTCATGTAATTATAACTTACTTTCTTTTTTCTTCTTCCCATAACGCCTGCACTTTATTCATAAACTTTATATCTGTTGTAAGTGGCCCATCTATTTTGAGTTTGGTAAAAATAGCATATTATTCATTAGATGATCTTGACAGAAACCAGAGTTTTAGAGGCTTCCTTTCAGCCTTACGATGGAGTGCTGCTCTGTGTGGGAGCAGCTCAGGTTATATTTGCTTGGAAAAATGGCCATTGTGAAGCTGGCAGGGAATTTTCTACTTTCCCTGCACGAGCAGTTCATAAAACATTCATGATGTTATTTCACTGGGATAGTACCGCTTCTTTCTTTCTTTTTTTGTTTAAAAATTAGCATACCCTCTAATATTTAAAAAAGACTTGGAAACAGTATAAACTAATGGAGTTCTTTCATTAAAAAAATGAACATTGATTGTTTGTGAGCGTGTTAAATGATGTTTTTTAAAATATAATAAAATAATATTTTTTTGTTTATTTTTTAAATTTATTTTTAACATAATAACTAAAAAGTATTAAAAAAATTAATTTGAAATATTTTCTTTAATTTTAATATAAAAACAGCTCTAACTTAATTTCAAAAGGATCTTCATTTTTCCATGTGATATAGTAATAAGTATCACAAACATAAATTTATGAAATAAATCTATTTATTAATAAGTTATTTAGTCAATTTAAAAAGTGTTTAAAATATAGTAATAGTTATTTTTTAAAATATTTTTTTATTTAAAAATATATTAAAATAATATTATTTTTTATTTTAAAAAAATTATTTTTTACATCTGAAAATACAAAAAATAAAAATAAAAATAAAAAATAAAAATGTTTTAAAATACTTTTAAAACACATAAATGATTCTATCCCAAACCATTTTATTAAGAATGTTTTTTAATCTGAGTTAAAAAAAAAAAAAAAAAAAACAGAGAAGAAGAATAAGACGATGGTTATAAAACGACGCCGTTACGGTAATGGACTCTGATCGCAGCTGGCGCGTTGGGTGTGTGTGATTGAAGTTAGGAAAAGCGCAGCGCTTAACCTTGCAAGCAAATCCCAGTAGAAGAAAACAAATGGAGGTCTCAGGAGTCCCAAGCCGCACCTCTACTTTTTCTTCACTAACAAAACCAAGAAGGCTACCCACACCCACCATCTCTCACACAAATCTGGTGCCCACGCGCATTCACTACCCTAACCCAATCTTCTCATCAACTCCTTTGCTAATGGATTTCCATACTACTACCACCACAAAACCACTTGCCACTCCACTTCAGGCCAACGGTTCCTCTCTAACCACCTCTTCTCCCATCGAATCCGGTACAAATTTCTCCCTTCTTCATTTACTCTCTGATTTCAGCCAGTCTCTTTCCGGTGCCAATTTTGATTGCCTTTTTTCAGGAAGCGCTCGGATTGGGGAAGTGAAGAGAGTGACTAAAGAGACAAATGTGTTTGTCAAGATTAACTTGGATGGAACTGGAATTGCTGATTCTTCTACTGGCATCCCCTTCCTCGATCACATGTTAGATGTGAGTAATCTTTTCTTTTTATTTGGATTTTATTAGCTCTAGTTTTTGGTTACTGTGAGATGTTATGCTCTCTCTAATTATTTGGTTGGTTTGTGTTTTTAGCAACTTTCTTCGCATGGGCTTTTTGATTTGCATGTGAGGGCAACTGGCGATATTCACATTGATGATCATCACACTAACGAAGATGTTGCCCTAGCTGTTGGAACTGTATGTGACTATTATTATATTTTCTCTCTCTCAGTTTCCTTTTAATCTACATCTTGATTATTATTATTGTTATTGCTACTTAATTTCTTATTTTGTATCTTGTAACTGTAGATTTAAGCATTAATCATCTGTTTTTTCTTTTTTAATTATGCTCTTGCTTGTGTAAAACACTCTCTCCCTTTGGTATCTACGAGTTTATGTCTCTGGAAATGAGGGGTAATATGTGAGAATTTGCCTCTGCAGGCTTTGCTGCAGGCGCTTGGGGATAGGAAAGGGATTAATCGTTTTGGTGACTTCTCAGCTCCTCTTGATGAGGCATTAATACATGTTTCCTTGGTAAGTTATACACGGTAATTGTCATTATGAGTATCACTTTGTAGCTACTAACCAAACACCTCTACCTTTTCCCCCCACTTTCAAAGTATCGCCACTTCGAAAGCTTACCCATGCTACCCTCTAAGCAAATCACACAGTTATCAGTATGCGGTCTTCATTCACACATATGCAACAAGCATGGTGAAGATTGCACAGTTGCATCACTTGCAACTTTGCTAAGGATTGTCTTGTTTTGGAAAATGGAGAAGAATGGCACTAAATGAGGTCCTAGGGTAGGATTGAGTGGAAGTTTGGAAGAGAGATACTAAGCATAGTTGTGGCATGACTGCAATGTCAACATGCTTGTTGAGTGCCTTGGAGCATGGTTATG
>Ga0325400_1000754_pt1 | contig 25082 bp, 17 predicted proteins | sample PopdelMetagenome_2_FD_205662 | JGI IMG/M metagenome (GOLD analysis project Ga0325400, IMG submission 205662) | Populus deltoides microbial communities from Bellville, Georgia, United States - Xylem-PdKOR-R1 | ecosystem: Host-associated > Plants > Phyllosphere > Stem > Wood/Secondary xylem...
GTGGGTGCCCGCGGCGCACGCCTGGAACAGCTTGGGCGAGGTCTTGTCGACCCACTTCACCAGGCTGACGTCCTGGAAATTCGCCTTGCCCGCACCGCCGCCGGTGCCGCCGGTGCCGAACGAACCGGTGTTCGACGCACCGAACGAGAAGGACTGGATGTCGATCTCGGTCTTGCGCTTCTCGGACTCGCCGGGGATCTCGGGGATCTTGAGGAAGAGATCGACTGCCACTGCTTTTCTCCTGATCTATCGATTGGACGTGAGAACCAAGTCTGATGCCGGCTACGCGCCCTTGGGCAGACGCGACACCATGCTGAGCGCGATGTCCATGCCCTCGAGCTGATAGTGCGGCACGAACATGAACTTGCCCTTGTAGAAGCCCGGGTTCTCGGGATCGGGAATGATCTCGACCTGGGCGTCCTTGAGCGGTAGCCGCGCCTTGGTCGCCTCGCTCGACGTTTGCGGCGAACCATCGACGTACTGCATCACCCACTCCGACAGGTCGCGCTGGAGCTGCGGCGCCTCGCGGTTGCCGCCCACCCAGTCGCGCACCATGCACTTCAGGTAGTGCGCGAAGCGGCAGCTCGCGAAGATGTAGGGCAGCCGTGCCGACAGCGCCGCGTTCGAGGTCGCGTCGGCCGAATCGAACTTCTTGGGCTTGTGCAGCGTCTGGCCGCCGATGAAGGTCGCCTGGTCGGTGTTCTTGCGGTGGACCATGGCGAGGAAGCCGGCGTTCGACAGCTCCGCCTCGCGCCGGTCGGAGATCGCGATCTCGGTCGGGCACTTCATGTCGGTGCCGCCGTCGTCGGTCGGGAACATCGCGGTCGGCAGCCCCTCGACGGTGCCGCCCGACTCGACCCCGCGGATGCGCGTGCACCAGCCCCAGGTCGAGAACGCCTCGGTGATCCGGGTACCCATCGCATAGGCGGCGTTGAGCCACAGGTGGCTGTCATGCTCGCCGTCGGTCTGCTCCTCGAAGTCGAACGCGTCGACCGGATCGGTCTTGGCGCCGTAGGTCTGGCGACCCAGGAAGCGCGGCATGGTCAGCGCCATGTAGCGCGCGTCGTCGGTCTCGCGGAAGCTGTTCCACGCCGCATAGTCGGTGGCGTCGAACAGCTTGCCGAGATCGCGCGGGTTGGACAGGTCCTGCCAGCTCTCCATTCCGAACAGCGACGGCGCGGAGGCCGAGATGAAGGGGGCGTGACTCGCCGCGCCGATCTTCGACAGACCCTTCATCACGTCGATGTCGGGCGCGGAATGGTCAAAGTAATAGTCGCAGATGAACGCGCCGTACGGCTGCCCGCCGAGCTGGCCGAACTCGGACTCGTAAATCTTCTTGAACAACGGGCTCTGGTCCCACGCCGCGCCCGGGTACTGACGGAACATCTTCTTGAGCTCGTCTTTCGACGTGTTCATGACTCGGATCTTCATGTCCTTGCCGGTCGAGGTGTTCATCACCATGTAGTGAAGGCCGCGCCACGCCGACTCCAGCTTCTGGAAGTCCGGATGGTGGATGATCGCGTTCATCTGCTCGGACAGCTTGCGGTCCAGCGCGGCGCGCATCGCGTCCACCGTCTGGAACACGTCGTCGCCGATGATCGCCGCATCCGACAGCGCCTGCTGCGCCAGCGTCTGCACCGCCTGGGTGATGCGGTCGGCGCGCTTGTCGTCGTTCGGCTTGAACTCCTTTTGGAGGAGTGCCGAGAAATCGTCCATCGCGAAGTTCTCGGCGAGCGGCAGCCCGCCGGACTGTTGAAGTGCTTCGGCCATTTACCTACCCCTTGAACCTTGTTTGCTTGAGCGCAGCGTGATCACTCGGCGGCGGGCTTGTCCGCTGGCTGGTCGCTGTTCTGACGGGCCGAGGAGATCGCCTGCATCAGCGACGGATCCTTGAGGACTTTGTCGAGCAGGTCCTGCGCCCCGTCCTTGCCGTCCATGTAGAGCATCAGGTCGTTGAGCTGCTGGCGCGCCTCCAGCAGTTTGGCGAGCGCGGGGACGTTCTTCGCGACCTCGCCCGGCGAGAAGCTGTCCATGTTCTTGAAGGTGAGGTCCACCGCCAGCTTGCCCTCGCCGTTCAGCGTGTTGTCGACGTTGAACGCCGCGCGCGGCGCGATCGCCTCCATCCGCTGCTCGAAATTGTCCATGTCGAACTCGACCATGTCGCGGTCCTTCATGGCCTTCTTCTCGACATGGCTCTTGCCCGACAGGTCGGAGAGCACGCCCATCACGAACGGCAACTCGACCTTCTGCTTCGCGCCGTAGGTCTCGACCTCATACTCGATGTGCACGCGAGGCGCGCGATTTTCCTTGATGAAGCGCTGTCCGCTCTTGGCCGCCATGGTTGTTCCCCTGAATCGATCGGCTGTCCGGATCGTCGACCGGCCGCACGCCGGATGCGGCCGAACCTACAAGCGGGCGCTTGGATATCAATAGCCCGAATTGTCCTCTTCCTGCTGGTCGGCTTTCGACACCAGCACGTTGCGCGCATCCTCGACGCTGCCGGGGACCAGGTCGGCCAACACCGCCATGAAGTCCATCGTCACCCATTGCCGCGCACGCCGCAGGATCACGGGCACCGGGCTGGTGGGCTCCCTCAGCCGGTAATAGTCCGCGATCGCGTCCAATGCCTTGACCACGTCGTCGCGCGTCTCCACCCGGCCGCCGATCCGCCCGCCTGCCGACGCCGGTGCGACCGCGCCGCCGCCTTGCGAGACCTCGACACCGCCACCGTCCTCCGCCTCTGCCGCCGTCTCCGCCGTGCCCGAGAACGGCACCAGCAGTCGACGGAGCTGCTCGATCGCCTGATAGGTCGGCTGGAAGTTGGTGGAGGTTTCCGCGCCCGAGTTGGCGGTCATGACCTCGTCGGTACGGCGCAGGGCGTCAGCGATCGAGTCGAGCCGCTCGATCGTCGCCTCGACCACCGTCTCCAACTCGCCGTTCTGGCGCAGCTGCTCGGTGGCGGCGCGGAACAGGCCGTAATCGTCCGCGCCGTCGCCTTCCTGCGCGAACCGCTCCAGGTCCTCGCCCGTGAACCGCCCGAGGCGACTATCAATCAGGGTGATCCGCTTCAACGGATTGAGGAAGTCGCGATAGGCGGTGAGCGAACTGCACAGGTTGGCGCGTCCTGCGAAGTCGTAGTCTTCCAGCTTGGGATGCGCCTCGTCCCAGAAGCGTTCCACCAGTCCGGCCAGCAACTGCCCGCCCTCGTCGACTGTCCGCAGGTCGCCGGCGCGCCCGCCCGCCTCCATCAGCCGCACCGCCACCCACATGTCGCGGGTCTGTCCGGCCATGCCTTCCAGCTTGGCGACGACCCCCGGCCATTCGTTCGCCGCGACCTCGGCGGAGTCGCGGTCGAGGATCGACTGGACCTGATCACGTTCGGGCAAGTCGTAACTTTCCGGCCCGACGGGATCGTCGTCGGACACCGGCTCCAGACAGGCCTCAACGTCCACGACGGCAAGCCCCTATCACGCCAGCGACGCTCACCAGCTCAATCACACGCTTCCCCCGACGCGAGAAAAAGGGGCCGGAAGCCGGCCGCCGCCGACCGCAGCGGTTCAGCCGATCAGCACCGCCTCGACGCGGCGGTTGGCCTCGGCCCGGGCGGAGCGGCCGGGCAGCGGCTCGTCCGGGCCAACTCCCTTCACCTCGACCCGGTCACGCGCCACACCCTGCGCGATCAGGAAGTCGGCGACCGACTGCGCGCGACGACGAGACAGGTCGACGTTGAAGTCGCGATTGCCGCGGGCATCGGTATGCCCCTCGATCAGGAACCGCTTGCCCGCCAGTTCGGGCATCATCAGCGCCTTGGCGAAACCACGCGCCTTGGTTTCGGCCACCGGGGTCATCCGATCGGAATTATAGCCGAAGCCGAGCATCAGGTCGGCCCGCGTGCCGGCACCGACGGTCGGCGCCGGCCGGGCCGCCGCATAGCCGGCCTGAGCCACCGAACGCCCGGCGCCAGCCGCGAGGCGACGACCCGGGCGCGTGTTCCTGGCCTGCGCCGTCGCCGACTGCCCGCCGAGACGCAACCCCTTGGTCGCGGGTGCCGCCGCGCCCTGCTGCGATCCTGCCAAGCGGAACCCCTTGGTCGCGGGCACGGCCATGGTCGGCTGCGACGGCCCGGCCAGCCGGAACCCGCGGGTGGTCGGGGCGGCCATCGTCGGCGTCTCCTCGGCGGCCGTCTCGCCGTCGCACTTGCCCGCGAAGGTGCACAAGTAGGAGCGGACGCTGGCGTCCGCGGTGTCCTGCGCCGTGCCGTTCTGAGCGGCGCCCTCCTGGGCCGCCGCGGGGATCGCCGCCGCCATTGCCGCCACCGCGGCAGAGATCATCAACCGACGCATGTCGAACCCCCTGTGAACCTGTTCCGGCACGACCAGATAGTCGTTGTGGCATAACGCACAATGTTGCTCGTCGCAAGCTGGTCGCACGGCGGTCGCGTGGATCATCGTGGTTTATCAAGCCCCGATGCGCGTGCTAAGGCCCGGTGCGCGCCGCACGGGCGCATCAGCTAGGGGACCGGGCCGCGATGGCTGCAAGCAGCGACATGCGCCAGACGACCATGGCCATTGATCTCGGCGGCGAGCAAGTCGTGCTCGAACGCATCGAGTGCAGCGAAGGTCTTGGTAAACAGTTCACCCTGTCGGTCGACATCATCTCGACACTGGGCGAGATCGACCTCCTGCCGCACCTCGGCAAGCCGGTGGCGTTGAAGGTGTTCGAGGATGGCCGCTTCCTGCGCAGCTTCCATGGCCTGGTCACTGAGGGCGAGTTCGTGGAGGAGTCGCAGACCGGGTTCCATTACCGGTTGATCGCGCGGCCCTTCACCTACTTCCTGTCGCAGAATCGCGACATGGCGATCTTCCAGGACCAATCCGCGGTGGACATCATCAAGAAGGTGTTCGCGGCCGCGGGGGCGTCGGACGTCGACTATGCCAAGCTCACCGGCAGCTACCGTCCCCGCACCTACTGCGTCCAGTATCGCGAGAGCGACTTCGCCTTTCTCACCCGGCTGATGGAGGAGGAGGGCATCTACTACTTCTTCCGGCACGAGGCGGATCGTCACGTGCTGGTGCTGTGCGACGCGCCCAGCGCGCATGCCGCGGGTGACCCGCCGCAGCTGACCTACAATCCAGACGCCGCCTCCGTCGGGTTGGTCGCGTCGGCCGATCGGACCACGTCCGGCGCCCAGGCCTTCTATCTCAGCAGCTGGCACGAGCGGGTCTCGACGTCCGGCCAGCAGAAGGTCACGGTGCGCGATTTCGACCTCAAGAAGCCCGAGCGGCCGCTCCAGGGGATCGCCTCCGACGACGGCAAGCACGCCAACGACACGCGCGAGGTCTATCTCTACCCGCTCGGCTTCACCGAGGAGAGCGCGGGTGCGCGCCAAGCGCAGGTGCTGCTCCAGGCGATGCGCCACGACCGGCAGGTCTATACCGGCGAGAGCCAGGCATCGGGGCTGGCATGCGGCACCAAGGTGAAGGTCGCCAAGCACCCGGTCACCCGCCTCGACGGCGACTATCTCATCACCAGCGCCTATCACAGCATCCTGTCGGAGAGTTACCGCTCGGGTCACGGCGCGGGCGGCGACCAGCCGTTCAACGTCCGCTTCGAGGCGATCCCCGCCGCGACGCCGTTCCGCATGCCGCGGATCACGCCGCGCCCGACAGTAGAAGGACTGGAATCGGCGATCGTCAGCGGCCCCGACGGCGAAGACATCTTCACGGACGAATACGGACGGGTGAAGGTCCGCTTCCACTGGGACCGGGGCGACACCACGGGTGAGAAGGCGACCTGCTGGATCCGCGTCGCCCAGTTCGGCGGCCTGGGCAACATCATCCTGCCCCGCGTCGGCCAGGAAGTGATGGTCGACTTCATGCACGGCAACCCCGACCACCCGATCGTATGCGGCTGGGTGTTCAACAACGCACTGAAGCCGGTCTACTCGCTGCCCGACAACAAGACCCGGTCGGTGTGGCGGACCAAGCGCTACAAGGCTGCGGGCCAATACCCCAACGCGCAGGCGCTCGACACCAAGGAGCCGGGCGCCAACGAACTCAGGTTCGAGGACAAGGGCGGCAAGGAGGAGGTGTTCCTCCACGCCGAGCGCGACATGAACGTGCGGGTGCGGTTCGAGGAGACCCACCATGTCGGCGCCGCCCGCCACACCAAGGTCGGCTGGGACCGCACGGACGAGGTCGGCCGCGACGAGACGCGCGAGGTCAAGCGCAACCAGAAGCTGACGGTCACCGGCAACCAGACGGAGGAGATCAAGGCCAAGCGCGATATCACCGTCACCGACACCGACACGCTCAAGGTGACCGCCAGCCAGAAGATCGACGTCTCGCAGACGATCAAGATCACCTCGGGCACCGGCATCACCCTGACCTGCGGTGCGTCCAAGGTCGAGATCCTGCCGGGATCGGTCAAGATCACCTCGCCGATGGTCACCACGGAGGCGTCCGGCGTCAACAAGGTGGCAGGCAGTGTGGTGGAGGTTAACGGGTCGGGCATGATAAAGGAGCAGGGCGGCGTCATCATGCTCAACTGATGCGTACGACGGGGGTTTGGCGAGACATGGACGGGTGGGATCAGGTCCGCTGGACCGAGGCGCGGCAGGTTGCCGCGCTGATGCGGATCGACGAGGAGGCGTGGCCTCCCGCGGGGATGACGCCGCGGGCGCATTTCCACGCCCTGCGCGAGGCGGGCGACCGCCCCGCGGCGATCGCCCATCTCGGCCACGCGCTGCCGCGCTTCGAGGCGCTGGCGTGGAGTTGCACGGTCCTCGACCGTGAGGCGGCGGGGCGGACCCTGCGCCCGCACGACCGACGCGCGCTCGATGCGGCACTCCGCTGGCTGGGCGATCCCGGCGACGCGTGGCGCCGTGCCGCCTTTGACGCGGCGGAGGCGGCGGGCGAGCATGCGCCGGAACGGCTGCTGGGGCTGGCGGTATTCTTCTCCGGCGGGTCGATCTCCCAACCCGACCTGCCGCCGGTGCTCCCCCCGCCCGAGACGGCGGGGGCGATGGCGGCAGCGGCGGTCACCGTGGCGGGCTATCGCAGCGCGGATCCCGCGGCGGCGCTTGACCGCGCGCTCGACCTTGGCGACAAGATCGCCGCCCGGGGCACGCGCGCACTCAAGGAAGCATGACCCTCACTCTCGCGATCCGCAACACCGACCGGCTCGACAACGGCGCTCCCACCGAACTGGTGCTTAACCGGCGCGGCGCGGTGATCGGCCGTGCGCCGACGTGCGACTGGAGCCTGCCGGACGCGCGCAACTACATATCCTCAAGGCACTGCGAGGTCGCCTACCGGGACGGCTTCTATTTCGTCGCCGACGTCAGCACCAACGGCACCTTCCTGAACGGCGCGGGTGCGCGGATGGGCGAGCCGCGGCGGGTGGTCGAGGGCGACCGCTTCCTGATCGGCCAGTACGAAGTGGTCGCGCACCTGTCCGGCGCCGCCGCCGCCGCGCTCGACCGCGAGCATGAGGAGGCGGCCGAGGCGCGGCAGGCGAGCGAATGGGGCGGCTGGGACGCGCACGGCGCCGCTGCCCCGCCGGCCGCGCCCGGGTCCGGGTGGGACGCGACGCGCTCGGCATCCGGTTCCGACCTGGGCAGCCACGCCGCGCCGCTCGGCCAGGGCGCTGGGTGGAGCACGGGCAGCGATTGGGCTTCGTCGCCCCCGGCCGCGTCCGATGGCGGCTGGGGATCGCCGCCGGCAGGCGGCGGAGGCGGCTGGGCCGAGCCTGCGGGCCCCTCCGCCGGTGGTAGCGGCTGGAGCGCGCCGCCCGCCGATGCGGTGTCCGATCCGGGCGGCTGGGCTCCCAAGCTCGGCACCCCCTTGGCGCGCGAGGCGGAGCACCTCGCCCAGGGCCGCGCGGCCGCCGGTCTTGGGCGCGCGGCGCCCGCCAGCAGTGACGGCTGGGCGACCCCGGCTCCGGCAGGTGGCGGATCCGACGCCTGGGCGGCGCCCGCCACCCCGCCGCCTCCCCCGCCCGGTCCGTCGACCTGGGACGCCGCCGCGCCGCCCGCGCCCGCCGCGTCGGGCTGGTCGAGCGCGGCGCCCGATCGGCCGCCGCCGCCGTCGACGAACGACGTGTGGGGCGCGCTCGCCGCAGGTAACGTCGTCGATTGGGCGAACAGCGGCTTCGGCCAGCCGCTGGAGGACAATCGCGACCCCCTCGGCCTCGACAAGCCCTCGGCCCCGGCCCCGCGCGCGACGCCATCCGCCCCGCCGCCCACGTCCCCCGCGGCGGACGCGGGCTGGTCCGCCTCGTCGGCGACGCACGCCACGGGCATTCGGCCCGAGCGGACCCTACCGCCATCCGATCAGGCGGCATCGCCGGTCGATCACGCCGTCCGCTACGCGCAGGCGTTCGCCGCCGCCGCCGGCCTGGCGCCGGGGCAGATCAAGGCACCCGCAGGAGCGACGCTCGACCGGGCGGGCCAGCTGCTGCGCCGTCTGGTGGGCGGGCTGGTGGTGATGGTGGAGGCGCGCGCGCGTGCCAAGTCGCAGATGGGGGCGGAGGCGACCAGCCTCTCCTTTGACGGCAACAACCCGATCAAGTTCGCCCGCACCCCGGAACAGGCGCTCGCGCAATTGCTGAACCCGGTCGAGCGCGGGTTCATGGATGCCGACAAGGCGATCGACGACGCCTTTTTCGACCTGCAATCGCACCAGATGGCGACGTTGAAGGCGATGCAGGGCGCGCTGCGGGCGACGCTGGACCGCTTCTCCCCCACTGCGATCCGTGCGCGGGCGGAACAGCGCGGCCTGTTCCAGCGGATCATGCCCGGCGCCCGCGAGGCCGCGCTCTGGCAAGCCTATGAGCGCGAGTTCTCCGGTGTTGCGCAGGGGTCGGACGAGGCTTTCATGGACACCTTCGCCAAGGAGTTCCGCCGCGCCTATGAGGAGCAGACGCGCGGCCGCAAGCGGTAGCGGATTTCACGATCCGAAACCTCGTCGCGGTCGCGCGGATCGGCAGCGGACGGTTTGCGCGTGGGCGTCTCGCAGGGCGGCGCACCGGCCCGGTCAAATCTGAAGCCATGACCTCCAGGATCGCCCGCGTGGTGGGCAAGACCTCGTGGCTCGCCTACTCCTTCACCTCGTCCACCGACTTGAACCACACCATGTCCGCCTGCCATCCTTGCGCGGCGGCGGCGGTGACGAACTTGTTGGTCCAGTCCGGTCCCCGCGCGCCGAGCTGGGGCGCCACCAGCTCCCTGGGGAAAGGCCCCTTGCCGGTGAGCAGCAGCAGCCCCGACCAGCCGAGATGATCGAGATCGAGCGCCAGCCGGTATCGGTCGCCGCCCAGGTCGGTGACCTGCCCGGTGCCCGCCTTCACCGCCGCGGCGAGCGTCTGGCGATCGGGGAGGACATCGGTGATGAGCCCCGACGGCTCCATGCCGACCAGCGCGAAGTCGGTGCCGGGATCGCCGACGTTGACCGTGACCACCGCATTCGCCGCCTGCTGGTTGGGGTAGGCGGCGGTCGGCGGCTGCATCCGCATCTCGAAATTGCGCTGCGGCACCCCCAATCGCTTGGAATCGGCGGTGCGGATCTGGCGAAAGGCGTCCAGGGCGGCGCAGCCCGACTGGGTTATCGGCGACACCTCGTCGAAGTTGATCGTCGCATCCGTGATCTTCTGCGCTTGGAGCGCACGGCTGACCTCGTTCTGCGCGGCCGACGGATTGCCGGCCACGCCGGTCAGCGCGATGGTGATCTTGCCGCCGGGCGCATCGACCCTGACGATGTTGAGCCAGGTGCAGCTGACGGAGGGAAGCGTCGCGTTGATCGTCTCGCGCGCGCGATCGACCGGGCTCCGCGATAACGCGACCACCCCGTCACCCTTCCCCGCCTCGTCTCGGCCGCCATCGAGCGCGACCAACGCACCCGCCGCCACCGCGACGATCGCCGCGCAAATCCCGGCGAACAACGGCACCTTGGAACGGGCCGGCTTGGCGGCGGGGACGCCCGACGCGTCGATCGCCGCGATCACCGCGTCCATCGAGCGCAGCCGCTCCTCAGGATTGGCCTTCAGCATGGCCGCGAGGATCGGCCGGACCTCGTCGGGCATCGCCGACAGGTCGGGGCCGGCCCGGCGCTTGTCCACCGCGTCGACCAGGCTGCCGCCCATCTGGACGTTCCGGCCCAGCTGCACCGCCACCATCACCAGCGCCAGGCTGTAGACGTCGGTCCACGGCCCCACCTCGCGCCCGAAATCGCCGAGCTGCTCGGGCGCGACATAGTTGAGCTTGCCGGCGAAACCTTCTCCGATGATCGTCGCCGAACCGGGGTCGAGGTCCTTGGCGATGCCGAAGTCGATCACCTTGGCGCGCGCCAAGTCGCCGTCCTCCAGCAGCACGTTGTCGGGCGACATGTCGCGGTGGATCGCGCCCAGCCCGTGCGCGACCCGCAGTCCCGAGGCGAGTCGGCGCAGGAGCTGGAGCAGCTCGGTCGGGGTCGGCTTCACCTTGCCCAGCTCGTCGGCAAGATTGGTGCCGTCGATGAACTCGGTGACGATGTAGAGGACCCCGAGCTGCGGCTCCTGGGCGAGGACGCGGTAGCTCACCAGCGCCTCGTGGTTGAGCCGCGTCAGCGTGCGCGCTTCCTTGCGGAACATGCCGATGACGTTGGGATCGGCGGCGAGCGAGGGCAGCATCACCTTGATGGCGACGCGTTCTTCCGTGTTGACGTTGGTGCCCTCGAACACCTCGCCCATGCCGCCGCGGGCGAGGAAGCGCTTCACCTCGAAGATGTGGTTCAGGACGTCGCCCACCTGGATCGACTGGCCGTCGGTGCGCGGGGCGAAATGGGTCTGGAAGCTGCCGGTGGTCGCCTGGCGCTCGGCCGCGGGCGGCGGCGGCACGGCATCATCGGGACGGTCGGAGGAAGCGGGCGGCGCGGGCGGCATGAAGACGGTGCGGTCCGCGTCATCCTCGGCTGGCTTGCGGTCGTCGTTCATGGCTGCACCGTGGCGTGAAGGGTCTGGAAGGCGGCGGTCGCCGCGGCAGCACCGACCGCGATCACCGTGACGTTGTCGGGCGCACCGCGCGCAAGCGTCAGCTCGACCAGGTCGCGCACCCGGTCGTCGGCGTCGCGGGTGGACAGGATGCGGTTGATCTCGTCATCCTTGACCCGCGCCGTCAGCCCGTCGGAGCAGAGCAGGAACACGTCGCCCGGTTCGATCTCGTCGGACACAACGTCGACCTCGACCGTCGGCTGCACGCCCACCGCACGGGCGAGGACATGCCCCATCGGATGGCCCACCGCCGCTTCGGGGGTCAGCATCCCGCGGTCGATCATCTCCTGGACCTGCGTATGATCGCTGGTGAGGCGATAAAGCTGCCCGCCCCGCGCCAGGTAGCAGCGGCTGTCGCCCACCCACAAGGTCGCGAAGCGGGTGCCGCGGACCAGCAGCGCGACGCAGGTGGACCCCATCTGGAGGCCGCGCTCCTGCGCCTCGGCCCACACGGTCGCGTTGGCGGCATGGATGGCGTCGCCCACCGCACTCCAGGCGGTGTCGAACGCATCGGGCAACGCCACCGTGCGGATCGCCTCGGCGATCGCCGCCGATGCCCATTCGCCGTTCTCATGCCCGCCCATGCCGTCGGCGACGACGAACAGCCCGTCGCTTGGCCGGACGGCATAGGCGTCCTCGTTGTTGGTGCGCACCCGCCCCTCATGGGTCAGCGCGTCGCAGTCGAACCTCAGGCCCATGCGTTCCTCACGCTCCCATCCGCAGCATGGTGCCGATCAGCCCAGCCGGCATGGCGCCATCGACGCGCATCGCCACCGAACCCTGCTCGTCCACCGTCCACCAGCCCGCCTCTCGTGTCCACTCGGCCCCCGGTGATCGCGGCGCCGCCGCCATCGCCCCGGCCAGCGCATCCGCCGTGCGGCCGCCGGCGAGCGCATCGTAGATCAGCGACTCCGCCGCCGCCGCCGCTCCCCCGACCGTGTCCGCCGCAAGACCCCGCACGGCGACCATGACCGGGTAGCGGCGCCCGATCCCGTCGATGGACGGCGCCATGGCGCCAGCGGTCCAGGTCCCACCATCGTCCCAGGCGAACCGCCACGGCGGGGCGCGGTCGTACATTTCCGCGAAGTCGTCACCGGACCCCGCGCGGGCATCGGCGAGCGATCCCGCCAGCCACGCGTCGAGCGCGTCGCGCTCCGCAGCGCCGAGCCCGCGGGCCACGAAGTCGCCGTGCGCGGGCAGCTTGCCGAACAGGATCGCCCCCGTCATGGCTCGCGATCCCTCGTCACAGCGCGTTGGGGCAGCGGAACGACCACAAGCCCCCGCGGCTGAACGGATTCCGGTCGCTGGGCAGCCTGATCAGGAACGCGACCGATCGCGCGCCCTCGCCGAAAGTCACTCTGATCGCCTGCGCACCCGCATTCTCCTTGGCGCCCTTGTCGACCAGCCGGAACAGCGCCCATGGCCCGTCCGCCTCGAACTTGCGCGCCTCCGCATTGTCGGCGCCGTAGAGCGTCACCGTCGCCGCCGGCGTGCCGCCCGTCGCGGACCAGAGCAGCGGCTTCTCCGCCGCATCGCCGCGCGCGAAGCGATAGGTCTGGCCGCCCGACGAGAACTCGGCCGCGCCCAGGTCCGCGCCCATCGCCGCGACCGACACCTTGAGCGGCAATCCACCCGCCAGCAGGTCGCGGATCTGCGCCGCCTTGGCGAACTCCTCCGGCACCAGCGGATCGAGCGTCGCGGCGACCGGATCCCCCGACTTCCATCGCCACACCGGCCCGCCGGTGTCCATCAGCGAGGCGAGCCGCTGCTGCGCGAAGCCGTCCAGCGTACCGCCCATGCCGAACAGGCGCAGCGTGTCAGGAACCGACGCATCCTGACCTGAGCCCCCGAAGAAAGGGTAGCGCTCCTGGGCAACCCCCTTGCACGCCGGCATGACGACCTGGGCATAGGCGTCCGACACCGCGCCTTGCGCGGCGGACACCTGCGCGCCCGATCCACCCTTGGCCGCGGCCTCGACGAACGCGGCGAGCTGCGCCGGCGCCCCGGCCGCGGCGGTCTGCACCTCGGCCATGGCGGTCGCCATCTGCGCCTGGGTGGCGTCCGACCCGCCGCCGCCGCCCATCGACTTGGCCGCGATCACCGCCTGCCCCGCCGCCTTCACCGCCGCGACGAACTCGTCGATCGGCGCCGGTGCCTTGCCGTTCCCGACGAAGGCGTGGAGCTGCGCGAAATAGTTGGTGATCTCGTCGCCCGCCGACAGGCCGGACGCGCGACCGGTGGTGACGTCGCTGGCGTTGAGGCCCCGGTACGATGCCGTGTCGAGCCGCCGGCGGACCATCGCGCTGACCCCGTTGCCGAGCCCGCCGGCGAAGATCGTGTTCTTTCTGAGCTCCAGCAGCACCAGTTTCAGCGGCGAGGGCATCTTGGTGAACGCGCCCAGCGCCGCACGGTCGTTGAAGTAGGATGCGGGCTGCATCGCCTTCACCACCCCCTCCCAGGCCGCGATATAGTCCTTGGCGTAGAGCCCGGCGACGCCGCCGCGGACGTTCTGCATCTCGCCCTGGACACCCGCGGTCGCGGCGTCGCCGCCCAGCACCCACAGGTCCCGCTTCAGGTCCTGCTGCACGGTGAGCAGGCCGGGGGTGTAGAACTTCTCGAACCCGGCCCGAGTGAAGAAATAGGGGATGCGCGCCGACAGCACGGCATCCGGTTTGGTGAAGGCGAGCGCGTCACCCTGGCTGATGACGTTGGCGATCTCCAGCGCCGGCCCGGCGGTCTGCGCACGCTGGCGCATCACCGCATAGGCGCGGTCGGCGAGGCTGAGCGTGCCCACCGCCGCACGCGCGGAGGCGATCAGGTTGCCGTCGAGCGGCGCGCGTCGGTCGGCCCAGCTCGCGGCCATGTCCGGGTCGTCGAGCAGCGCCTGGAGATGCTGGGCGAGCTGGTTGCGCTCCAGCTGCGCATCGGCGCCGGGGAAGACCTCGGTCGCCCAGTCGTTGGTCACGAACGACCGCACCGCCGCCTTGTCCAGCGGCCCCTGGCTGCCGAGCATCAGATAGATTTTGAGCGGTTCGTACAGCTTCAGCGGATCGCCCGCCGACGCCTGCATGTACTGCTCCAGCCGCAACAGCAGGCGCGGCAGCAGCACCCGGCGCAGCGCCTCCCGGTAACCGCCTTCCGCCTCCGCCGACAGGCCCGACTGGAACAGGCCCAGCCGCATCGAAAGCGGCGGCCCGCCGTTCGCGCGGTCGACATAGCCCTGGGGCAGCGTGCGGAGCGCATTTAGCGCCGGCAGCGCCGCGCGCAGGTCGGCGTCCGTGTCGCGCACCTCCTTCAGGTCGACCCCGGAGTCGCGCATCGCGGTCTCGGCAGCGTCGGTCTTGGCGAGCAGGTCGGCTTGGAACGATCGATTGCGCGCGAAGCTGACGCCCCACGCACCCAGCGTCACCACGCACACCGCGGCGATGGCGGCGAATGCCCCGACCAGCCGCGTCTTCTGCCGTGCGCGCGCCTTGGGATCCATCGCGACCAGTCCCGCCTCGGGGAACATGACCTCGGTCAGCAGCCGGTTGAGGAAGTAGGCGCGCCCCGATCCGCCTTGCCCCGACTGGGGCGCGCGGTCGTAGACGTCGGCCATCCCCGACAGGATGCGGTCGAGCGGCGCGCCCTGCTGGACCCCGGAGGTCAGGTAGAAGCCGCGCAAGCTTCCGCCCGGCTCGTCCCCGGCGACGAACGCGCCGTCCAAGAAGCGCATCAGCCGCGCGCGGAGCGACTGGAGCTGCGAGGGGAAGCCGAGCAGCATCGACCGGCGGCCGGTGTCGACCTCCTCGAACAACCGCTTGGCCTGTCGGTCGGCGACCGCCTGCGCCATCTCGTCGAACGCGCGCGCCAGCGCCTCCGCCGACGGCTTCCCCCCGGCCCACGGGAGGGTCGATCCGAGCACGGAGCGACGCCCCTCGACGTCGAGGTCGTCGTAATATTCGGTGAACCCCGCCAGCAGGTCCGCCTTGGTCAGGAGGACGTAGACCGGCGCCGCGACCTCAAGCGTGCGCCGCAGCTCGACCAGGCGGCGACGGATCGCGGCGGCGTGCTCGTCGATCCGGCGGCAGTCGGCGCGGATCAACTCATCGACGCCGATCGCGACGATCACGCCGTTGATCGGCTGGAGCGGCCGGTTCTTCTTCAGGAGCTGGAGGAAGCTGGTCCACCCCCGCGCATCGACCGCCTGGTCCGAGTCCTGCGTGGTGTAGCGTCCGGCGGTGTCGACCATCGCCGCCTCGTCGGCGAACCAGAAGTCGAGGTTGCGGGTGCCGCCGACGCCCTTCAGCGCCTGGTCGCCGACGGGGAAGCGCAGCCCGGAGTTCATGAGCGCGGTCGTCTTGCCCGCCCCCGGCGGGCCGATGATGACGTACCACGGCTTGGTGTAGAGATAGTCGCGCTTCCTGCCCGATGCCGAGCGCAGCGTCGCCATCGCGTCGCCCATCCGCTGGGCCAGGGCGCGGCTCTCCTCGTCGCCGGCATTGGGTCCGGCCAGCTCGGCGGCGATCGCGTCCGCGGCCTTTCTCGCCTTGCGGACCCGCAGGAAGGCGAGCAGCCCCCAGAACGCGACGACGGCCATGAAGCATGCCACCCTGACCCAGGTCGGGCGCAGCGCGCCGACGAAGATCGGCAGCCCGACGCACAGCAGCAGCGCCACCGCGATCGCCACCAGCACCGACAGCGTCCACCAGCTGCTGAAGAACTTCTTCACGAGAGCCCCTTCCCCTTGCGCTCAGTAACGCCGCGGCACGATGACCTCGACGCGCCGGTTCTGCGTCTTACCGACCGCCGTGTCGTTGGACGCGATCGGCACCGTCTCGCCCATCCCCTTTGCCGTCACCCGGTTGCCGTCGGCGAGCTTGCCGCGAATCAGGCTGGCGACCTTGTCGGCGCGCGCCTGGCTCAAGGCGGTGTTGTCCGGGAAGGCGAGGCTGGCGATCCGGTCGCTGTCGGCATGGCCCTCGATCGTCACCGCGCCCGGCTCGCCGTTCACCGCCGCGCCGATCCGGTTGAACAGGTCGATGCGCTCCGGCTCCAGCTCGTCGGATCCCGACTTGAACAGCTGCCCCACCGTGGTGCGGACGCGAACGGTCTGCGCGTCCTCGATCACCACCACCTCGCCGCGCTCGATCTCGGGCGCCAGGAACTTCTTCAGCCCCGCCGCCTGCGCCGAGTCGGCGGGCGCCGCCACCGCCCCGCCCGCGCGCGACAGCCGCAGCCGGTCGTCCGGGAACGCCCCCGCCAGCTTGTCGGACGGCGCTTCGCCGGCGCTCATCAGGATCAGGCGCAGGACGATGTAGACGAGCAGCAGCAGCGCCGCCGCGGCGGCCGCCGCGACCGCGATGTAGGTCCAGAACCCGACCCTGGACACCGGTGCCGTCTCGCCGCGCCAGCGCGGGCTCATCTCCACCATCGACAGGCCCCGGACGTGGCCCAGCGCGCCCTGCAGTCGCGCCATGATCTCGTGCAGACGCCGCCGGCCGTCCGGCATGACCCGGAACCGCCCTTCGAACCCCGCCGCCAGGCAGGCATGGTACAGCTCGATCAGGTCGGCATTGCCGGCGGGGTCGCGCAGCATGTCGTCGACCAACTGCCAGAAACGGTCGCCGCCGATGTTCTCTTTGAAGAAGCCGACGACCATCGAACGCTGCGCCCATTGCGCGCCGTCCGCGCCCTGTCCGGGCAGATTCTGGGCGATGTCGTCGATCGTCGCGGCGAGCGCGTACTTGGCGCGCTGGCGCGTCTCCTCCGGATAGCGTTGCGCCACCGCGCGATCGAAGTTCGCGATCGCCTGGGTCGCCTGGCGGTGGAACTGGGGCAGCGCCGTCCGCACCCGTCCCGCCCGCATTCCCGCCGCGAGCGCGAGCACCGGCCCCGCCTCGGCGAGCATGACGTTCCGGACCTCGCGCGCGGTCGCGGGCAGCGGCACGTCGTCCTCGCCCAGCCGCGACGGCGCCAGCGCGGGGGCGACCGGCTGGTGCTGGCGCGACATGGTCGGCAGCTCGTCATAACCCGTTTCGTAGGTCGGGGCGGGTGGTGGCGGCGCGGCGGCGACCGGCAGCGGGGGTGCACCCCAGCCCTGCTGGGGCGGCGGCGGGGGCGGCGCGCCCCATCCCTGCTGCTGCGGCGGCGGCGGTGCCGCCTGACCCTGCTTCAGCCCTTGGAGCGGCGACGGGCGGAAAACGGTCTTGTTGCCGCCGCCGTTGGGATCGCTCATCGGTTGCCCCTCTTCACCGCCCACAGCTCCAGCTTCAGGTTCGGCCAGTTACCGGCCAAATGGAGGCCCAGCGCCGGCGCGGTCGCGAACTCACGCCAGTCGGGCACCCCGCGGTCGAGCTCGAAATAGACATAGCCGGGAAGCACCCGCAGCTGCGGCGGCGGAGTCGGCGTATGGCGCAACGGCACGCCCGGCAGCGCCGAATCGACGATCTGGCGCATCTTGGTCACCGAGGCGATCTTGGCGACCGCGGGGAACATCGCGCGGATCTCCTCCACCGGGTTGGCCGACGACACGGCGAGGTAGAAGTAGCCGTGCTGGAACAGGCCATGGTCGGTGATCTTGGACACGTAGCTGCCCGGCCCGACATTATCGAGCGGCAGCTGCACCGCCGACCGGTCGAACATCGCCGACAACAGCGACTGGAGCAGGTCGATCACCGGGTCGAAGCAGGTCTGCGGGTTCTCGTGGTCGTAACGCGGGATCGGCGGCGGCTTGCGATCGGGCCGGATCAGCGTCGACAGCTCGCCCGCACAGGCGATGAAGTTCTCGTACAGCCGCTCGGGATGCACCACCGGCAGCCGCTCCAGATGCTGGAGCACCGGCACCCATTTGTTGAGCGCCTGGAGGAGGAGGAAGCTGGCGAACGTCTCCGCACCGCCGTCGGTCGCCTCCACCGCGCGCAGCGCAAGCTCCTCCGCGCGCTGCTCGGCCCGGCCGATGATGTCGGTCAGCGCGCCCTTCAGCCGTCCCGACGCGTGGCAGTCGAGCGTCGGCGGCACGAAGCGGTCGTCGAACATCAGGCGCTTGTTCTGGACCTCGCGGACCCGCACGGTGCCCAGCGTGACCCGCCCGTAGATCTGATCCCGGGTGACCCCGAAGCGCAGGTTGGGGCGGCCGAACTCGATCGGCTCGGTGGTGCGGTCGTCGCTGAACGCGTCGGCGACCTCGCCCTCGTCGACCAGGAAGCGCGCGTCGAGCGACCGGGCGTCGGCGTCGCGGAACTCGGTCGCGCCCACCTGCCGTGCGGGCAGGGTCAGGTGGATCAGCGCGTCGCGCGACTCCGCCGGCACCTCCAGCGGCTCGGGCGGGGGCAGCTCGTCGGGGATGGCGAAGGGCGTGCCGTCGGGCATCACCCCCACCGCGCGCTTGACCCCGAACTTGCCCAACGCCGCCAGATCCTCGTCGACGACGATCTCGGTGAAGCCCCATGGCCATGGCTGGACGCTGTCGACGCGCGCGCGAAGCTGCGCGTCCGCGAACCGATCCTGCGCCTGGAAGTGCTGGGGCCTGAGGAACATGCCCTCCCGCCACGCAACACGGTTCTTCCCCGCCATCCTCAACCGTCCCCCGTTCCGCGCGCCGCGTCTTGCCACAGCTTCCACCCGCCCGAAAGCCGCGTTATCGCCTCGGTCGAGAAGCGTTGGGGACGAACAATGGTCTGGGGGATGCGGCCGTGACCGGAAACGAGAGCGACTCGTTCGATCCACGGACGTGGCGGCGCAACGCGCCCGCGCCCACGGCCGTGTCGCCCCGACCGGCAGGCGCCCCCGTCGCCCGGACGCTGCCCGCGTGGACGCCCGCGGCCGCGTCGCTGGCGGTGCTGCTCGCCGGTGCGGTCGCCGCCTATGCGTCCAGGCAGCCGCCGGCCGCCGCCGCCGCGCCGGCCGCCAGCGTCGTTCCCGCCGCGCCAGTCGCCAATGCCAGCCGTCGGACGCTGATCGTCGCCGCCGCGGGAGAGGTCGCACCGGCGATCGCGGCCAGCGGGGTGCCGGCGGCGGCGGTGGCCGCGATTGACCGGGCGGTGCTGGCCGCGCTGGGCGAGGCACCGGGCGAAGTCCGGATGGAGTTCGACCTCGTCGAGGAGGGCGCGGTCCAGCGGCTCACCCGCCTCGTCGCGGCGCGCCAGGACGGCGCCGGCGTCATCCTCACCGCCCGGCCGGACGGCGGCTACGCCAGCGAGGTGCAGCAGGCCAAGCTCACCACCGAGCTGAAGGTGGTCCGCGGCGAGATGGACGCGACCAGCTTTTACAACGCCGCGGTCAACGCCGGCGTCACCGACAGCCTGGTCAGCGCCTTCGCCGCCGCCTTCTCGTTCGACTTCGACTTCCAGCGCGAGATCAAGCCGGGCGACATCTTCGAGGCCGCGTTCGAGCAGAAGGTCAACGCGCAGGGGAACCCGGTCGGCGCCCCCGTCCTCGTCTACGCCTCGCTGTCCACCGCGGAGAAGAGCCGCGCGCTCTATCGCTTCCTCGCCCCCGGCGAGACGGAGCCGGGCTGGTTCGACGGCAACGGCCGCTCCACGGTCAAGGCGCTGATGCGCACGCCCGTGGACGGCGCGCGCATCTCGTCCAACTTCGGCTTCCGCATCCATCCGGTGCTGGGTTACCAGAAGCTCCACAAGGGAACCGACTTTGCCGCGCCCACCGGCACGCCGATCTACGCGTCGGGCAATGCGGTGGTGGAATGGGCGGCGATGAAGGGCGCCAACGGCAACCTCACCATCCTGCGCCACGACAATGGCTGGCAGACCTACTACCTCCACCAGTCGGTGTTCATGCCCGGCATCGTCCCCGGCGCGCGGGTGCGCCAGGGCCAGGAGATCGGCGAGGTCGGGACCACCGGTCGCTCCACCGGGCCCCACCTCCACTACGAGGTCCATGTCGATGGTCAGCCGGTCGATCCCATGAGCCTCGATGTCGGCGGCGCCCGGACGCTGGACGGGGCGGCGATGACCGCGTTCCGCAAGGAACGCGACCGGATCGACACTAGTCGCGCGGGCTCCGCCACCGGCTGAGCGCCAGCGCCGCCAGAATCGCGAGGAGCACCGCCGTCATGCCGATGCTCGCGTTCAGCCCCTCCCCCGATCCGCCCCACAGCGCCGCGCCCGCGAGATCGCGATCGGCGATCGCGCCGAAGCCGCCCACCCCGGGGTTGGGATCCAGGCCCCAGACCAGCTGTTCGGTCGCGTTCCAGCCGAAATGCACCCCCACCGCCCCCGCCAGTCCCCGCCCGCGCAGGGCGAACAGGCCGAACATCAGCCCGCCCAGGAACAGGTTGGCGATCGAAAGCGGCGCGCGCGCCCCGCCGACCACGTGCAGCCCGGCGAACAGCAGCGCGGTGGCGACCACCCCCGCGGCGGGGCTCCACCGATCGACCAGCGCCGGTTGCAGCCAGCCGCGGAAGAACACCTCCTCCCCCACCACCTGGACCGCGACCGCACCGGCGCCCAGCAGCAGCAGCCCCGCACCCGTTCCGGCGCCGGCACCCGTGGTCAGCGTGCCCGCGATCGCCGCATAGCCCGTCGCGATGCTCACCCCGCCGATCCCGACGGCCAAGCCGATCGCGGCCATCGGTCCGGGGCGGGGTCCTGCCGCCGCGACGTTGCGCCCGACAAGCGCCCCCGCGATCAGCGCCGCGACGATCAGGATGCCGAACACGGCCGTCGCGAACACCGTCTCGACCAGCGCGACGTTCCCCGCATGTGCGCCGAGCAACGACGGCAGCACCCGCTGCAACACCCCCGGCAACACCGCGATGTCGGCGGCGGCGATGGCCGCCGCGGCGGCCAGCACCACCCCGCCGGACGCCAACCTGGGTGTCGTCATGTCCGTGCCTCCGCCGGATGGTCGCCGTCGAACAGACGGCCGGCACGCAATCGGAAGCTGTGCTGGACCCCGTTCTCGCCCTCCACCGCGAACTGGCGGACGCCCTCGAACCACGCGGTCCGCTGATCGGACGGCGCGGTGCGGATGTAGCCGCCGAACACCCGGGGATCCCAGAACCGGAACATCACCAGGTCGCCGTCGGGCAGCCTGACCTGCAGGAAACGGCGCAGGTGGCGGCGCAGCGCCTCGAAACCGAGCGCCGATTCGATCAGGATGCCCCAGTTGCGCCCCCGTCCGCGTTCCTGCCACGCGGGCAGCAGCGGCTCGCGCGGGTCGATCGCGACCAGATAGGGGGACACCGCCGCGAGATCGTCGGGCAAGCGACCCGAGAACAGGCACGCATGGTCCTGCGCGGCGCGCGCCATCGGCGCGATCGCGGGGTCGGAGGCGCCGTCGACCAGCGCGTACCAGCGCGTCGGCTCGTCGCTCAAGACCTGGATCCGCGCACGGCCACCCCGTTCAGCCCTCGGCGCAGCGCCGGCAGAAATAGGACCCCTGTTGGTTGGCGCCGATCAGCGCCTGCGCCTGCGCACCCGGCTGAGCGAACGCCGCCGCGCCGCTGAACGCCGCCAGCATCGCGCCGCCGCCGCCTGCTCCGCCGCCGCCCCCGACCTCCCCGATCAGCACCGTCGGCAGACCGGCGACGATGACGCCGCCGTGCGCGGTGTTGTCGCCCAGCCGGGCGGCGGGCAGCTTCTGCGCGAAGACCCCGGTCGACCCCCGGACGATGGTGTCGGGCGGACCGACGCAGACGCACAGGTCGGTCACCCGTGCCTGCGGCAACTTGCCGGTGAGCACCGTCGGGGCCCCGGGCGCCGAGATGGGGCCGCCGACGTGCGGCACCGTTCCCGTGACCATCGGGCAGGTGTGCATGTCCGTCAGCCGGGCGGCGGGCTGTCCCATGGTTTGTGCGTCGGTCCCTTCAATGCGCCTGGATGCGCGATCGTAGCGGATCGTGCCGTACTGTCACCCCGTGAGCGAGCACGTCCGTCGCGCGCCGGTCGCAGGCGATCATCGCGAGGCGACCGCCGCCGGGGCGACCGGCCGCGACAGCATCATCTTGGTCGAGTCGCCGACGATGAAGTACGGCCCCCAGAAGAAGGGATGCGAGTAGCGCGGGTTGGCGATCAGCGCCGTCTGCGCCGCCTGGAGCGATCCGCCGATGTTGCGCGTCGTCGCCGAGCCGTAGAACGCCTTGATGAAGTCGTCGGTCTCCTGTTCCGCCGACACCGGCCAGAAGGTCGCCAGTACCGCCCGGCTGTTCGCGGTCAGGAACGCGCGGACCAGCCCCTCCAGCGTCGATCCCGCCTCCTCCTGGCCGGATCGCCGCGCCAGCGCCTCGTCCCTGACGCCCGATGCGGTATCGCAGGCCGACAGCACCACCAGGTTGGCGTCGAGCCGCAGTTGCGCGATCTCCGCGAAGCTCAGCAGCCCGTCCGATCCCTCGTTCCCGAACGAGGTCACCAGCGCCGGCGGCGATTTGGCGCAGCCCCACACGCCTTCCTTCAGCCCGTGGGTGGCGAAATGGATGACCTCGTAATCGCCGAGATCCCCGCGCGCCTCGATCGCGGTGTCGGTGAACGCCGCGCCGGTGATCTCGGGCGCATTGGGGATGCCCAGCGCCCGTGCGGCGATGTCCAACTCGCGCTTGTCGATCGGCTTCAGCTGGTTCGACAGTCCGGCGAGGGTGGAATAGTCGACCCGGCACCCGAACCCGACGCTGACCTGGCGATCGCCGCCCGCGCCGCCGCGCGCCGCGGGCTGATGCTGACCGACCCCCAGGAACGCCTGACGCGCGGCCGACGGCTTCAGCGCCCGCGCCACCAGGAACGATCGCGGCGAGACCGCGGTCGACAGCGTCGCACGGGTCGCCAGGAACCGCACCGCGCTGAAATCGAACGGCCGCTCCGCGGCGATCGCCTTGCGCTGTGCCACCGAGGCGGCGTCCGTTACGAGCACGCCCGCCGGGATGTTCTGGAGCGGTCCTGCCGGATCGATCACCAATGCCCGGCTGGCCAGTACCGCGTCGGTCGCGGGGCCGGTCAGCAGCCGGAACAGCGTGTACGAACTGGCCACGTCGAACGGCTGGAGCAGCCCTTGGTCGAGCTTGCCGTCGATCGACGCACGCACCGCGTTGCCGAGCTGGGTCAGCGCCGCATTGGGCGCCGCGACCGGGTAGATGAAGGTCCGGTCGCCGGTGATGACGATGCCGTAGCTGCGGCGCCCGAGCTGGGCGACCTTCATGAACGACTCGCCGGGTCGCAGCGAGGCGCGCAGCTCGGTGATGGTCGCGGGCCGATCGTCGATGCTGCGGAAGCGTTGCGAGGAGCCGAGCTGCGCATCAAGCGCCAGCAGCTTGGCCTCTGCCGCCTGCCGCTGGCGTTCGAGGCCGCCGGCATCGTCGGCGTTGCCCGCGATCTCGTAGCGCAGGCGCGTGATCGTGCGCTCCAGTTCGGCACGGTCGCGCACCATGACGCCGATCGCCGGGTCCGCGCTCACCACCGCCTGTAGCTGGGTCAGCTGGCGCGCCACCGCGGGCTCGCCGACCGCCTGCATCGCCCGGAAGAAGCGTTCATAGGTGTCGGGCCGGACGTCGCCCTTGGCTTCGGCGACCAGCAGGTCGAAATAGCGCTCGATCCCGCCGGGCAGGTTGCCGCCCCCCGACGACCGGTTCGCCGCGATCATCGCGTCCACCGCCGCGTCGTATTCGCCCCGGACGCGGACCGGGTCGCCCCCCTGGTCGGCGATGATGCCGGCGCGTTCCAGCTGAAGCTCGGCGATGGCGGGCTCGTTGCCGGTGCCCGCGGTGGCGAGCGCTGTGCGTCGCAGCTCGGCCAGCGCCCGGTCGAACCCGGCGACGGCGGCGCGGTAATCCTTGCGACGCGCGGCGAGACGACCTTCCTGCCGGTCGATCTGCGCCCCCAGCCACAGGACCAGCGTGGGGTCGATCCGCTCGCGCAGCAACGGGCGGTAGGCAGCGTTGGCGCGCGCGATCGCCGCGGTCGATCCGGGCACGTCGCCCAGCGCGAGCAGCGCGACGCTGCGCGCCCAGTTCGCCTGCGCGTCGAGCACCAGCGGCTCCAGCGCGGCCGTGTCCGGCACCGACACCGAGCTCGCCACGTCGCGGCGCAGCGACTGGTTCAGGAGCCGCACCGTGGCGGGGTCCTCCAGCGGCTGGTCGGCCGCGACCGGCCGGGTGGTCAGCTTGTCGAGCGCGGTCAACGCCTCGCGGAAACGGCGCTGGTTGAGGAGGTCGAGCGCGCGGTAGGCGTCCCGCTTGCGCACCAGGAACTGGCCCCGTTCGCCCGGCACGGTCGCGATCAGCCGGTCGGCGTCGTTGAAATGCTCCGCCGCGGACTCGTCGAAGCTGATGTTCGAATCCGCCAACCCCGCTTCCAGCAGCAGCTCGGCGCGAGTGGCGGGGGCGGCGTTCGCGGGCAGGCGGCTCAGCGCGTCGTTCAGGATGCGCGACGCCTCGACGTGCAGGCCCTTGCGGATCAGCTTGCTGCCGTCGGCGAGCGCGATCGACGTGTCGAACGTCCCGGCACCGGAACGGTCGCCGGCCGCCGGGCCGGCCGCGAGCGCCGCGACATCGATGGCGCTGGTCGTGGTGCGCCCGGTGTCGCTCGACGCGGCGGCCCGCTCCGTGATGATCCGCGCGCCCTCCTCGGCAGGCCCGAGCACCGCCGGCGATGCGGATACCAACACGGTGCGGCCGTCGTGGCGGAAAGAGTAGGCGACCGTCTCGGCGGCGAGGACCCGGTCGTTGCACCGCCTCGCCTGCACCTCGCCGAAGCCGGCCACCGTCGCCGGCCGCGCCTCGCCGCAGTCGAGGTCCGCCTCCAGCCGGGCGACCGTCGCCTGGTCGCCGACCACCCGCACCGACGCGACCGGCCGCGCCGCGGCGACGTTGCGGCAGCTGATCGACCAGCTCTGGTCGAACAGGTCCGGCACCGCCGGATCGCGCCAGTTGCGGGTCGCCGTGCACGGCTCGCCGCCGGCATTGCGCCCCAGCGCCAGCGTGTCGGGACGGTTCGCGATCGCCTGCGGCACCGCGCAGGCGGACAGCCCGATCGCGGAGGCGGAGACGAGCGCTACCGCCCGCCAGCTGTGGATCGTCTTCACTTGGGCTCTCCCGCGTTCTGGTCCCCGCCCCGGCGGCACTGGCCGCC
>Ga0325400_1000759_pt1 | contig 25025 bp, 16 predicted proteins | sample PopdelMetagenome_2_FD_205662 | JGI IMG/M metagenome (GOLD analysis project Ga0325400, IMG submission 205662) | Populus deltoides microbial communities from Bellville, Georgia, United States - Xylem-PdKOR-R1 | ecosystem: Host-associated > Plants > Phyllosphere > Stem > Wood/Secondary xylem...
ATTTTTAATTTTATTTTTCTTAACAAAGTTATTATTAGAGGTGACATAGATCATGAGGATAATGCAGCACTTTGATTGATAATGATGGAGATTACTCATGAGACTCTTGAAGAATTCTATCTTTTAATTATTATTATTGCTGCTTCATCATCCTCCCTAGTGTGAATAACACGTAAAATTATTATTATTTAATTTCACAATAAAAATAGGTATATTTTAAAAAATAATTTTTAATATTACTCCTAAAATTTAAATCTATTTTAAAAAAAACTATTTATTCACCCAATTGTAAGTTAAAAAAAATGTTCGGACTGATAAGTGCGTTTTATTTATAATTTATTCAAAGATAGATGCAATACGGTCCCAATAAAATCAAGACAGCAATTAGTGTAATGTAATTTTAATGTTGCCTCTTATGTGTTTCGAACTCTTTTCATCCAATGCTTCAGCTCAAGTGGTAGAGCTAGAGCAGTTCCCTTGGGTCCTCTTGTTCTTGTTACGTGGGCTTGATAAATCCTGTTGATCAAAATGGAGTTCAAAGCCGCAGAGTGCTGCAGAGTTGGGCTCCAAAGTACATTCCTCCCATGTTTAGAAGGTGTTGCTTGACAGGAGATGGGAAGCGAAGGAAGATGGATCTCTTCTTATTTACAGACAAAGCTCATACATCTGAATTAAAAGCACAAAACAACATGGGATTGGAGAGATCCATAAAACTTGGTTGAAATGTAATGCACAGATATATCTCAAAGCTCTCCATCCCTTTCTTTACCACTACCACCTACTTTTTCCTTAATATACTGTGACTCCTGCTTTGTAGCCTCCAGAGTTTCAGCAGCCTTTTGCTTCGCAGTCTCATAATTCTCTTTAGCTTTCTCCTTGGCCCAGCTTAGATTCTCCCCTGTCTCAGCTTCCCTTTTCTTGTCTTCTTCTGTTGCGCTCTTCTGCGTTTTTTTAGCCGCCTCTTTGGCTTCTTCAGCTTTCTTGACTGCTGCCTCCTTTGCCTCTTCTGCCTTCTCTTTTTCCATACCTGTGGCCTCTTTAGCCTTCTCTTTGGCTTCTTCGGCATTTCGAGCTGTCTTCTCCTTTATCTGCTCTGCTTTCTCTGCTGCCTTTTCCTCGGCTTCACAGGCCTTTTCTTTTGCTGCTCCAGAGGCTTCGCTTGCCTTCTCTTTAGTTGCACCTGTTGTGGAAGCAATCGTTTCTTTCGATGCACTTGCCATTTCGCTAACCTTCTCTTTGGCTGCATTTGCCATTTCTTTAATCTTCTCTGTCGCAGTATCTTTCATGTCACCTGCCCTTTCTGCACCGTATTGAGTGGCTTCTGCTCAAATTTAGCATAACACATATAAGAATCGCTAATTTGGAATGCGTGGATTAGTAAGAAAACCAAATTCCAAAAGAAATCATTTAACTAAAACTTGCATGCACGTTCTTGCTCATAAGGGGAGTAATCAATTCACTAATTAACTAACCAGAAGCTCTGTCTTTGACCTTCTTAGCAGTGTCAGAGGCTGTATCAGAAGCTCTCTTAGCAGCCTCCATGGTATCATCCTGCTTTCGCCCAATGGTTTCAGAGATTTTCTCCTTGGCCCATTCGGCCCATGACTCGGTGGATTCTGTGGCTTCTTTACCATCCTCTTCTGCCTTTTCCTGTGCTTCTTCTGCTTTCTCTTCTGTCTTACCTCTTGCTTCTTTCATTCCATCCGTCATCACTTCAAAATCTTGGCTTTCTTCTGTCGGGGTTGAAGAACGATCAGCACCAGAGTAGCTACAACTGATGGCAAACATCATCACCAGTATCCCCGCCACAAACAAAACCGAGAGCCGACAAGTACCATTCTTGGAAGGCATGATCATCAAGAAAGATACTACTCACAACAGTACAGTACTTAATTTATCCTCTCTTTTAGTAGGTATAACAAAACAACACACTATAGCAATTAGCAAGCAACGAGGAAGATCATAAAAATAAAAGCAAGCAGCGAGGAAGGGAAGTGATGAAAACTGAATAAGGAGCACGATTGCAAGTGGAAGTAGAAGTAGGGGTTGGGGGTTTTTTAAGGGACAAGTTGAGGAGCTACTTGATCAGATGACAGACGCCATGCAACGTGGAAACTCAAGAATTTGCCAAGTGTTTACGTGATTGACATGTGTCCTTCTCAGTGTGCCACGAGTCAGCTTCTTAATGAAAGGCTACGCTTTTGAAAAATTATTTACTCTTGTTCTCATCCGAGACACCAATCCAATCTACCGACGGATAAATTGGAGGGGGGAGTGTCATTAACCACTCGGTTCTAGATGCTACTGCCTAGTTGATCCAATAACTTATATATTCGATGTGTTAATGTATTTTTAACATTTTTATTTTTAGTTTAAATTCATGCTTAAAAGTGTCAAAAGCATAGTTGTAACTTAATATACATAGGTTTAACAGAATACTAGACCCGGATAACATGAGTTTGACTTGCTTCTAGACCCAGCAATTTTGAATTCAGATACACACTGAGCCCAAGCACATGAGTCTGATGATTTACCAGACCTAATATTTTTAAATTCAGCTACATGCTGACCCAGGTATATATGAGTTTGATGAGCTTTTAGACCAATGTTTTTAGGTTCAGCTGCGTGCCGAGCTCAAGTAAATATTGATCTGACAAACTTTCAGACCCAACAACATTGAGTTCAACTACATGCTGAGCCAAATAACATATGAACCTGACTAGCTATCAGATCCAACATCTTTAGATTCAGCTATTCACTAAGCCTAAATAGACACAGGCCTGACAAGCTGTCAGACCCAATATTCTTAGCTTCAGCTACGTTATGAGCCTAAGTACATATAGGTCTAGCAAGCTGCTAGACCCAAGATCTTTGAGTTTAGCTACGTGCTGAGCCTAAATAGACGTGATTCTGACCATGCTTGACTGAATAAGAGCTTTTCACTTTAGAGACGAGTTGTCAAACCTAACATTATTGGATTCAACGACGTGTTGAGCCGAAGTATATATAGGTCCGACGAGCTTCTAGACCCAACATGTTTAGGTTTAGCTACATGTCGAACTCAAATAGATGTAGGCCTGACTCTGTGAGACTCATCACCCTTGGGCTTGACATCATTCTAAGTCAAAGTGGGTATGAGTCAAATGATTAGTATGGACCCTATATTGGGCCACAAGATTTTATTTATTTATTCTTATAGCTTTAATATAAAATGTTAAAATTCAATAATAATCATCTATCTGCATCCCTAGATGTATAAAAGTCTTGTAATGATCACATCAAAGATGAGGTCTATAGTCCTTATATGATAAAAAAAAGATCATATTTTTTCAAAAAAGTTTTGCACACCCTCATCCCTAAAGAGTATATCTTCACAAAGATGACTTTAGATAACTACGGTCTCACAGATCTATAAGAACATGTTTAAAATATGCATACCAACCTTGAGTTAGTAATCTAAGACAGTGATGCTATGTACAAGATCCTCCCTACGACTTTTAGAGGGTTAACATGAGCTTGGTATAACAACCTAAAACCAGGCTCTATAGGTTTCAATGACCTCTGTGCTAAACTTATGTCATGGTTTAGGACTAGTATTCTTGCTAAGAGGAGCTACACAGAACTCTTTAGCATTACTCAATTAGGAGGGGAACCCACTAGGGTATATTTGAAAAGTTTCAACAAAAAAAATGCTCAATGTTAAGGAATTGATTAAGCCAGTAGCTTTAAAGGCTTTGATAAGTAAGTAAGGGAACATTCTCTATAGAAGGACTTGTATGCCCTAACATACATAAGCTCGTTAAAGGTGAAGTAAGTCATAAGAAACTACATATAGGTAGAAGAGGCTAATATGTTGAGAAATGTGCCTTCTTTTTTCTACTAGGAGGTTCAAGATAAGAAACTATTCAAATGAAATCATTCTTTCAATAAAGACAATAATTTCAAGAAATGACAGAAAAGACCCGTGAAGGAACGCATGTAAAACCCAGAAAGGAGATATACAACTCAGTTGAATGTCACCTTTATAAAAATCTTTACATCTATAAAGGGGAAAGATTTCGTTTAGTATCCACCCCTTATGGTATTACCTTCACACACATGCACCTTCAAAAGTTTTATTTGTTCTACAAGGATTTAAAGCATGATACGAAAGATTGCTTCATGCTGAAGAAATAGATTGGAAGGCTGATAACCTAGGGTTATCTGAAGCAATTTGTCAAAGGGCATATCCACATTGAAAAAGACATAGAAAAGCCCAACCAACCTACCCAAGTAATGCCTAAGATCAACATGATTTTAAAGAGTACCTCGGTTAGGGGAGATACTTTTAATGGAAAGAGAAAGTATATAAAACATATTTTGACAATGAATCATCACCAGATTTAATGACATAAGCCTATCATTTTCACCTTAGAAGATGGAAAAGGGGTGACTTACCCCCATGAGGATGTACTAGTAATTTTCATGATTTTCGCCAATCATCGAGTCCACTAGGTGTTGGTGAATAATAAGAATTCAATTAACATCCTTTCCAAAGATGTGATGTTTTAGATAGGGATAAATCCCTCAAGGACAACTCATATAAAAACCTATTTGATTGGTATTGAAGGGTTATAAGTGTGAGTGAAGGGTGTCCTAGAGATCCAAGTCACAATTAACATTTACCTTAAGTGTTTTACCCTTCAACAAAATTTTATAGTGATATATATGGCTTTGGCATACAACGCCACAATAGTAAGGCTTCTCTTATATAAGATCAATGCAGTAATAAACACACAGTATTTGGTCTTGAAATTTCCTACTTAGAAGGGGGTAGCTATCGTGAGATGAAACTAAAGGGCCTCTAGGTATGTGCCTCTGCGTGTCTAAAAGGCAAAAGATCTTTGTTTTGGGACCAACAAGGATCTTTAAAGGAAAGGATAAAGGTCAGAATCGAGGTCATAGAGTAGTTAGAAGAAGTATCTTTAGGGCAAAAGAAAGGGGCTATCACCAATATATACTTAATCTGAGAACCAACTCAATAACAATTTTCTCCTTGCCCATAAGGCTAATTTTGCTTTCAGCACTTCAGATATGCTAGAGATTAGCCTAGAAATAGTTTCTTATAGACTTCTAGCCAATCTAATTTTCCTTCTTATCTGACAGAAGAAGAGAAACTTTAGAGGGGAAAGGCAACATATAATAAATTTAGAAATTGATAAATTTTTGGTTATTAGGTTCATTTATGAGGTCATGTATCCAAATTGACTGACTAATATGGTCATGGTGAAAAAGAGCACTAAAAAGTGAAGGATGTGTGTTGATTTCGCTAACCTGAACAAGGCATCCAAATGATAGTTTTCCTTTCCCAAAGATTGACAAATTGGTGGACTCTATAGCTGACTTTGAATTTTTAAGTTCCTTGAATGTTAATTCAAGGTGTTGTTACCTATTTTTAATCCCATAATAAATCAAGAAAAAAAATAGAAAAAAATATAAAATACAAGAGGATATATATAAAGAAAGCTTAGAAGATTGTCAAATTTGGTAGTCAAAGACCAAAATAACAAGTGGAAAATTTAGAGGATTAACATGTATAAAATTAGCAAAATTGACGACCCAATTCTGATTGAGAATTGGCTCATTTGGAGAAAATATTTTTATTTGTGGTAAAGAAATATAAATTTGGATAGGTCAATACTCAAAGAATTTTAAAAGGCTTAATAAATTTTATTAATGACTTAATTGTAAGGAAATTTGATATTTGAAGTCAATTTAGGCTTTAATTGGAAAAAAAAAATTAAAGTCTAAATTGACTTCAAATATCAAATTTTCTTGCAATTAAGTCCTGAATAAAATTAATTAAGCTTTTCAAAATCCTTTGAGTCCTTACCTATCCAAATTTATATTTTTTTACCCCAAATAAAAATATTTTCACCAAATGGGCCATTTCTCAAATTGCAAGGAAATTTGATATTTGAAGTCAATTTAGGCTTTAATTGAAAAAAAAATTAAAGTCTAGAGGTCAATTTATAATTTTAAAGAGTTAATTCCATCAAATCAAGGGCTTAATTGCATAAATATTGAAGTTTAATGGGCAATTGGGGACTTGATTGAAGAAATCTAAAACCAATGATCAAACTGGAAAAAAACATGTGATTATAAAGGCTAAAATTGACCAAATCAAATTCAAGAAAATTAAAAGTTTGATGGTCAATTAAAGGTTCAATTGCACAATCAGAAACCATTGACCAAGATGAAAATGACACCAAACTTTGGGGTTGATGATTGGGTTTGGCAGGGATGCAATTACATAAAATTAAGAGTTTGAGAGACAATTACTCGTGCAATTAAAAGCAATTGGAAGAATAGGATGATCTCAATAACATTTCCATCCCGTTTTCTCCAATAATCTCAACAACATCTTATTCCTAATCAGCCTTGCTTCATTGTCAGATTTTGGATTGATTGAGTTGAAAATTTTAAGCGAATGGATGTGAAGATACATGCCACCAAATCAAGCAAGGTTAGATCCAAATAAAAAGTGTGCACCCCATCTACCAACTTTAGGTGGTCTTCAATGATGATGACATTGAAGTTACTTTGACGAAGCCTCGAAAGTAGGTAACTCAGCTATCAAAAGCTGTGAAACCCATTTTGCAAAACCACTAATCTTTTTCATGTTCACACTTCAAGCCTTCTCAGTGGGTTCTTATCAAATGTTAGCCATGTTTCTCTTAATAACAAAAGGCTAGAAACAGGCTCCTTGGTCTCCAAGTTTTGAAAAGCCACCAAAATCTCTAAAATCGAGTTTGTTGCAAAACCATCATTTTAAAACCAACATAGGTACAAAGCTTACAATTGTAAAGTGTACCTAAAACTCTCTTATTTTGATCAGAGGGACAAGTTTCAATCAATGAGGATTAATCTTTGATTGAATCCTAGATTGAAACCCTATAAATACCCTTAGAAAATCAAGGTAGGAGAGTAGAAAAAGAAGAGAGAAAAAAGATAGAGGAATATAGGATAAAGAAATTCTAAGTGTGAAGGTTTAAGAGCTTAGCACAAAGATTTCCTCAACTTTTAGATAAAGTAGCAAACTTGGGAAAGAAAGGAAAGCAACCATGGTTAGAGCTTGGAAGGTTTAAAAAAAAACTCTTCTAATCTAGCAGGTGATGTCAATGAGGCACATCTTTGGCTCTTCATTGCATGTTCTAGTGGTGTTTTGAATTTGTTTTTGGTGATACATTGTATTGATCTTGTATTTTTATTAATTTATGAAATGTTGTTTTTCTTTGCTTAATTTTGATTTTAGTTGTTTGTTACTATTTACTGGCTGTTTAGAAAATGCGTTGATGTTTATTTTGTTGAAATAAAATGGTTTTTGTATTCTATCAAATATGACAGTAGGTGTTTGATGCTTTTGCTTTGGTTTATTAATGTATTTTCTTGGTTCCTAAGCTTGATTTGGATCTCAAGTTTTATAGAAAGTTAGTTTTGAATTAAAATTTGATGTTGTTGTTGGCTGTCATTGGGGTTGTAGTTAAGAAGGTGGAATCTAATGAATAATTTTGATGATTTGATATTTTTTTTATTAGTTCTTTTGATTCGACTATGTTAAGTGTTGATAAGATGGTTCGTAAGGATCAAAAACAATGTGTTTAAAGGCCTAGAAGGCCATTTATGAGGTTTAACAATATTTTGGGTTTTTTCTAGGTTATTGAGTAATGTTCTTCATGTTCGTGGAAAGAACATTATCTTAGCTCTATGATTTGGACTAGTTTTGGTCCATTTATTTACACTAAACACTTCGTGACATTTGACTAGTTAATAATTTAAGGTTTATTGGCATTAATAATAAGTTTTTAATGGGTTTAAATCCTAGTGTTTTGGTTTATAACCGAAACTTATTTAGACCAAATTATGATGTTTCTTTGATAATCAAAGTGAATGGATACTAGATTATTAATCCTTGCATGATTTATAACATGTTTGTGGCCTTGTTTTGATCATATTTGGTTTGTTTGGAGAGTCATGTTGCTGGAATTGGTATGAATGTTCTTTGTATTCTTCATTTTACTTTCACCTTCTAGGATAAGTGAATCCTATTAGGACACCTATATGGATTCTTCCTATAAAGATTTATTTATGCATACAAGCCTCTAATAAATTCAAGATGTTAGTTTTGTTCAAGAGTGTAAATCTTTTTTCAGAGTCATAGACAGATCACCGGCTACGAACCCATCAACACCTTTAAACCACATTCAGACCACACAATTTAAGATGTCAGGTAAGGTCCGTTAGGGGTCTTAATACATTATCTAGCCACAATCAGCCCATTACCTTGGAATTTCTAATAAGATAAATCCACCCAGGTCTCCTAGTGACCTTAAACCAAATAACTAAGTGCTAACTCCCTAACCTCGATGTCTTTCCAAGCTGCGTGCTCACATATGACACAGGGTACTACCAAACCTTTATGCATCTAGAAGATGAGAAAAAGACTTATTTCATTACTAAAGGAATAACTTTTTGCTACAAAGCAGTGCCATTTGGCTTGAAAAATACAGGGGTTACTTATCAATGTATGATCAAAAAAGTGTTCAAGCACCAAATTATGAGGATTATAAAAGATTATGTGGATGCCATGTTAGTGAAAAGCATGACTTTTGAACAACATTTGAATGACCTAAAAGAGGTTTTCTATTTTGGAAAGATGTTAAATGAAGTTGAATCCCTCAAGTGTGTTTTCTCCATCAAAGAAGGATACTTCTTTGGTTTCCTAGTAAGTAACTCACTAAAACCAACATCCCTGGGTTCACCTACATGCTAAGACCAAGAGGATGTGGTTCTCGCGAGCTATCAGACTCAATATCATTGAGCTCAGTTACATGTTAAGCCCAAGTAAACATAGGTGTAACGAGTTTCTAGACCTAATGTTTTAGAGTTTAACCTTGTATGAAACCCAATCAATTATGGGTCTGGCAAGCTGGCAGACCTAACGTTCTTAGATTCAACCACATGTTAAAGCCTAAATGGATACTGGTCTAAAGAGCTGTCAGATTCAATGTCTTTGTGTTTAACCACATGCTGAGCCCAAATCGACATGGGCTTGGTGAGTTACCTGACCAAATGTTATTGGGTTCAGTTATATGCTGAGCCCAAGCAAACACGGGTCTAGCGAGCTACCAGACCAAATATCATTGGGTTTAACTACATGTTGAGCCTAGATGGACATAGATCTAACAAACTACCCAACCTAATGCCCTTGGGCTTATCTACATGCCAAGCATAAATGGACATGGGTCTATGATCGTTGTCAGACCTATCGACCATGAGCTTAGTTTCCTAGTAAGCAGCTCATTAGACCCAACATCCCCGGGTTTATCTACATGTTAAAACTAAAAAAACTTGGTTCTGACGAGCTGTCAGACCCAATGTCATTGGGCTCAACTACATGCTAAGCCTAAGTGGATGTGGGTATAACGAGTTTTCAAACTAATGTTTTTAGGTTTAGCCATGTATGAGCCCAAGCAGTTGTGGGTCTAATGAGCTGCTAAACCTAACGTCCTTGGATTCAGCCACATGCTAAGTCCAAATGGACACAGGTCTGGAGAGCTGTCAAACCCAATGTTCTTGGGTTTAACTATATGTTAACCTAAATGGACACGGGTCTAGTGAGCTACCAGACCAAATATTATTGGGTTCAGCTATATGTTGAGCCTAAACAGACACGGGTCTAGCGAGCTACCAAACTAGATGTTCTTGGGTTCAGCTACATGATAAGCCTAAACGAACATGGATTTAGAAAACTACTCAACCCAATGCCCATGGGTTCAACTACGTGCCAATCCTAAATGGACATGGGTCTAAGCTCGCTGCCAGACCTATCGACCATAGGCTTAGTCGTGTGCCAAACATGAATGGCCAAAGGTCTGGAGATCATTATATGCCCCGTGTTGGGCCATAAAGCTCTGTTGGGCCATAAAATGTTAATGTCAAAGTTATTCATCTCTCTACACCTATAGGTATATAAAAATCTCTTAAAGGCCAACCATATTCTCATCTCATTAATATCGTGTAAGGATTATTTGTCCTTTATTAAATATTGTGTAAGAGATATTTGTCTCATGTTAATGTTGTGTAAGAAATATTTATCCCTCATTAATGCTATCAGGAGGAAATGACATTCTAACCATTCCACTCTAGCAAAATAACAAGGTTAAGGGGTTATGAATACTCCTAAACCACTTAGATAAATGGTTCATAGTCTTTATTCTCTATAAAAATATCTTTTTTGATTTCAAAGCATTTATCACATCAAAACTTAGAACAAACACTCTTGTTACTAATAATAAATGTTTATTGTCTCATTTATTGTGACTATTTGCTTAAAGTTTAATGATTTTATTATCTAAGAGTCATCAAATTCCACAAAAAAAAAAAACTATTTTATAGGCTACAGGCTTTCTACAACAAGCTACAAAATTCATAAACCATGAAAAATAAACTATCTTGTTAGAATCTATAATTAACTCATAATCCAACCATCAAAAAACATATTTCACATCATCAATTAAAAGTGTCTAAATACATGCATGCAACCTAACAATATGTATAAATATGCTTATATCATATAAAACATGCAAGACATGAGAGGGGATAGGCGGGCTTAATGGAGCACTATTACCACTTTCCTTGTCTTATTTTCTTTTTGGTTATTTCAGTTGTGTTTATTATAATATATGCTCTTGTTTATTTATGTTTCACTAAAATCGTGAATGTAAAAATAATATTTTTGAATCTTTATGGGTGTTTTATAGATCCCATTAATTAATTGGAGATTGTGTGGAAAAAAAATTATTTTTTTAATCTTTTAAAAAACTTTTTTAATGATTGAATTTATTGGATTATCGCAAAACACTAGCCATAGCATTATTCTACCTACTTTTATTAATTTTGCAACATATCTCTTAAGTTATGTCATTTTTCACAATTGTGTTAAAAATTATAGGATTTGTATGAAAACCTAATCAGAATTATGGTAAAATATTATATATTTTATTTTAAAATATTTATTTAAAATTTATATAATTAATTTTCTTTTAAATCTAGATTGTAATTACTTGTGTAGATTATATTCTATTTCTAAAACTTATTTGTAGCAGGTTATACTTAATTTCTAAAATTTATTCGTAATCATAATCATGGATCATCCCAGCGTCCGTACGCATACCATATTACACATAAACTCAATGCTGCTGCAATAAGAGAAGCGACAAATCATTTTATTAGAACCCACGATCTCTCTGCTTCTGTCAATTCATCACGCAACGATGGGATGGCAAATCCAGTGAAGATGGATTGGTTTCTTTGTTAGGATCCCAGATTGTACATGCTCTTCTTGAATATCTCCTTTTGAGTTCTTTGATCATAATCGTAAATACTGGTCTTTAAAAAGGACTCTTCACTCTTACAATCCACGGAGCTCTGCTCCTGCAAGAAGTCGAAGGCTCAGGTTTCATGTAGAAGACAAGTGCGGAAAAACATGGTAAATCATAGTATTTCTTAGAAATCTGCATCATGAAGTTAGCTTTTATATGTTTGAATGTAGTTATCAGGACTTTGCCATTTGAATGCTGCTCAGTTTTTGGGAGGACAGTATGAGCTAGTTCTTGGATATGGCTTCTGAAAATTGACAAGCCATATTCTGCCGATCACTTTTATAGGTTGCTTTGCTGCTCCAAGTTGGAAAGGAACAATTCCTCCTGATACTGTCCCAAAGATTCCGCTAAATACACATTATCTGCCCCACCTCACCTCACGGGCTGTCTTGTAGCCGTTAGGTGTAACGAAGAGCATCTGCGGCTTCCTTCAGGTTGCCCTACAACCAGTCTTGGTAGGCACCACAGCATAAGATTAAAGACTTGTTTGTTACCAAAACACCTGCAAGGGGGAAGAGAAGGAAATGAAAATTGTTCAATTCTAAAGATTGAATGCAATTCTACTTCGTTGTTGAAAAATTAGTGAAGATTTGTGCTGTTTGTAGCCATTTGATCATCTAATTCTGTTATTCAAAACAACTCTTTTAAGTGCTTGTTTCTAAAAAAGTTTACTTAGGTATTGCAAATCAGACATCATGTAAGCTAAGACTAATCCATATTTTACTGAGTTCTGAAGAACGTGATGCACCAAGGACATCATGGGAGTTGGAACCATGGCTTATCTCTGATGTCGAAAAAGGCCCGTTTCAAGCTTCCAAGTTAAATCGCAAAACAATATTTCACAAACTATGCTTGTGCAATTTCTCCATTGCCATACAGTTTACTGGAGCGTGAGGCAGTTATATATCTTGTCAAACACACATGTATTCTGATTATGTAAATTTCTGCAGTAGATCAAATGAGAAACCGTGGAATTCTCCATTAATAGGTTTCAAGAATGCATCCTCGCTTCTGTGGAACACCGGTCACCAGCCCCTGAGGAGAAACCACGGTTTACTGCTGCGTGATTCTCCATGTCGCAGGTCATAATGCTCTAGCCATTGGACATTACAATCATTATTTCACTAGAGAGGGTAATCTTGCAGACCATCTTTTAGTTTTATGTGAAGCATTTATACTCGCCGCACGTGATTTATCTGTATAAATACAGAAATTCGTTTCATGTTTGGCCAGAGAAGAAAGGAAGTGCTGAGCTTCCACTAATCCATTCAAGTCCTAGAGACCTTACATACTGACCTTCCATTAAAGCCTTAACCATAGAAGGTTCCAAGGAGACATAAACAGTATTTTATTCATTCTGGAAAGTATTGTCTTGAATAGAAAAGCAGAATTTACAACTTTCATTAAGTCGGATTACTCCACAATAAACGTGAATCATTGAAGTCATCTTCATAACTTTGATAAATGGTGGCAAAAGTTTACAATGGGAACTGCCTTCTTAAATGAACCAAGTAACACGAGGAGAAAAACTGAATTTCCATGCATTCAGCAGAAAATACTGGAAATATAGCATCCTTAGGTGGTACAGAGACAGTTAGGTTTCAAAAAAGCGAAGTTCTATCATGAATTCCCGATGCTTTGGTGAATACCAAGCAACAGCCTTTGCTGAACCAAGGACATGCAAAGCATACTCAATGGCAAATACTGGATCATCCACACACATATGCCAATCTTTGTTCTTCCAATCAATCTCAACTCCAGAATCAACTCTAAAACTGAAAGGTCCTGCTATCTGCAACCAATGTGGAAAGATATAGTTCCACGAAAGAGGTTAGGAGTGCATGAAGGAAGAGGAAAATGAGAAAAAAGAAGATATTTTCTTGCTAATATTTAAAAAGCAGTTGACCAGCAGCATGCAAGTGCTGACATTAACTTGTTAGACTGTAGTACATGTTCAATGCTTCTACAGGAAACATACAACTAAAAGAAGTTCCTATTAAAAACAGTGACCTTAAAGCAAATCTTGAAATAACAAAGAATAGACTTGATTTAACAACTTCGCTTTTGTTGCCTCTAGTTTCATCTGCTAATATGCCATCGTATTTTGGAAAAGACAGCCATGCTAGAAGCACCTACCTGCTGCTGAAAAGAAACGGTTGCCTTGGGGCAAATTGCCTGAACTGTTTCCATGGTTGGCCGTTGAGAATTACAAAAGTCTTGTGCTAATCTGATGGCACCTGAAAGAAACTTGGAAGCAGAAGGGAAATCCAGGCGTGCGTGAAATCGAGTAAGATCTAATAATAGTCTTTGGAAGTTTCCGTGCTGAGCAGTAAATGAAACAGATGAAAATGTATCAACTAATAAGGTGGATTTTACAGCAGGAGCACGAAGACAGAAGCCTTCAAACTGCTGAGATTCATCTACCACTTGTGGCCGAACTGAATTATCCCCAAAACAGGCCATCACAGCAGCACCTGTATGCGTTCAAATATCAGTAAGAGATACAGATAAATGATTTACATCTGAAATGGCAGATGGGAGCCGAAACTATGAAGCAATAACTGCTAAAAGCCTACAACAACTTCCATAGCACGTTTGTCCAAGGCTCCAACCAAAGATAGGGCTTTAGCTTCATTACTAGATATGTACAGAACTCATATTTACATCTGCAGTAAGCCTCTAAACTTCATACTGATGCAAATGCAGGTCATTTTCATGATGTATATTTAAGGAAACAATTGTTTGAATAGAGAAAATGAGAAAGCGCCTATAATTTATAGGGATGCCCCCATGCCACTCATCCAGTCTGGTTCATAATTAGCATACAGAAAATATGTTAAGAACTTGCAATTTACCAATGACCCCTGAAGCCGAAATGTGAGGATTGGAGAGAAAAATATCAAAGGGCTGCACCATCTTCAACTTCTGAGCATTGCTTCTCCAAATCTCAACATTTTTCTTCAAGGAAAAAGCACTTTTCAAAGAGATACCAGGAAGTAGTGTAGCAGGAACCTCAACGGTCTCATCACCTCCAAGCTGCATAGGCTGACCGGCACTATGATGCATACAGAAATGATAACTAGCACCAGAGTCAGAAGCAAGAGACGCCAGATCAATGGCCATGGAGAAAGGTACATCCCAATAATTACCGGCCTTGTCAATGTAAAGTCCAGGCCAAACTGCCTCCGCATTTAAATTGTGATTTGGGAACTGCAAACACATGAAAATAACACTCAAAATTGCAGAAAGTGAAAAGCATAGTGGCAAAAATTAAATAAAACGAACAAACAAACACATGCCTTATGATGAAAGATTGCTTTCTTACGAGGTTTCTTATTGTTATCATCACCATAAAAATCCAAGCTCAAGAGAAGGGTATCACAAGGACTTAACAAGAGCTCTGAACAAAATCCAAGTGCATATAAGGACTTATCCTCAAGATGTTTCCTAATGTTCTCTAGGCGTGAAGATTGCAAGGCTCCATTCTTTTTAAAAGAGGAGACAAACTTCTGCAAATTGAATTGAGCTAGTAATGTAGCAAACCTGCATGTTTTTTTAAACGTTTTGACCTTAAGAACATCACAACCAAACATCTACTTTAAAAATTGAATCTTTTCTCAAAGGGGTAGTGAAGTTATACCAGTTTTGAGTGAAAGGAAGAGCGAGAACACGTTGAAGAGACAAGCCATGGGAGGAAGCAGAATAAGAAGGGATGAAAGGGGCAAACATAAAACGCTGAAAGAAGTCAATCTGCTTGGGTCTTGACAGTCTTGTACCTCTTGAAACACCCAATGGAAGTGGTTCTCCTGGCACTGCCCGTCCTTCTCCTTCAAGGGTTCTGGGTGTGGACCTGTCCAGATCCCAAAACCCTCCATCCATTGCCCATCTTAGCTTGTTCATTGCCTTCTCTGATTTTTGTGTGTACTGCCTTCCACAGCTGGGGGGTTTCTGCTGTCACTGCTTCAACTCTTTTTACAACTTGTGATTTTTTTCCATCTTTAAAGACCACAGTGATTGTTTAACCACTACAAGTCTTCCCATGGACGGCATGTCGTTTTTAATACCCATGGCTAAAACTCATTTTCAAAGTTACAGGATATGTTCATGAGTTGTGGTGATACTGCGTTCAAAGTATTTTTATTTAAAAATATATTAAAATAAAATTTTATTTTTAAAATTTTATTTTTATTATTGATATATTCAAATCTAAAAATAAAAAAATAAATTTTATTTTAAATAAAAATATTTTTTAAAATTTAAAAGAACATTAATTACACTGTATTTCTAAACATATCCTAAACCCATCCAGTCTAATAACTAGACATTGATTAATCTAAACTTACGTTATTTTAATATTTTTTTAAATAAATAAAAATATATTTTAAAAAAAATTAAAAAATTAAATCAAATTTTAACTTATTACAAGATGTCAACTATTCGATATAATTTAAAACTTAATCCGAGGATATAATGACATAATGATTTTATAATTTTATTAATCATCCACTGCTCTGATGTGCTTGGCTTGATGGTCATATTATGTTTATATATGTTTTCTTTTTAGTTATTGATATTATGGAAAAAGAATTTCTTAACGAATAGATTTATTTTTTTTTATACATGAAAGATAATGATTTGATATAATAATAAGATTATCTTTAACGCCATCAATATCCAACGGTTGTGAGCCATCAGCCTTCCTGCCACCCCTTTGATCACCAGGGTTTTGGGTGGGTTTTACGAAAAAAAAATTCCTTGAGTAAATCATAAATTAGTACCTTTAATTTTATCAAATGAATTGAATAATTCTTCCGGGTTTAATATATATATATATTAAACTAGGAAGAATTATTCAATTCATTTGGTAAAATTAAAGATACTATATATATATATATAAACTTGATCAGTGTTTTATTGCGTCCTCTCTCACAGTTTATTATAGACTTGCATGATAAAATTATTATTTTACCTTCTATAATTAAAACTTTATAAATTGCTTTCATGGGTAATATAGTAGTTTTTTTAAGAGGATACATTTATTATTACAAAATTAAATGAAAATAAAAAAAGTTTTTTAACCTTTTATTTGCAAAGTGTGACATCTAAAATACCCTAAAAGTTGAATTTCCTTAACTCTTTAGGCAAGGGTATTTTTTTTTTGTTTTTAATCCTTCTTAGAATAGTGTAACTACTAAAGTACTTTTAGAAGTAAAAATAAAAAATCTACAACTTAGATTAAGGGGCTTCTAGGCCTTTTGTTATGGTTTTTTTATTAATATCATGTGGAGTCAAGAATACCTCAGTTTTTCACAAATTAAATTAAAAAAGAGAGAAAAAAAAGTTGTTGAGGGTGTGCGACGCACGCACTAGCATGTGGGAGGAGTCTATGTCTTTTGAATAGCATGCACAACGTTTCTCAACATAAAAAACAACTAACTACCATTTTGGACGATGGTTCATGTAGAGTCACATCAACGAGAGCGGCAAGTGCAAGCCATATTACAGTGATTAAGTGGTGGTTAGATTTTTTTTTTCTCTTTCTTCTCCCAGGAAAATATGCCAACCCATCCAAATTTAAGAATTGTCCTCCATTTTCTTCTTATTTCAATTGCATCGTTCTTTTGATTGCTTTTTATTTATTTTGATTCTTATTTTTTATTTTATTTTTGTATTTCATCCCTTAAATATTTTGTCATATTTAGTATTTATATCAAATTTGATCCTCATTCTTTTGATTTTTTTTAAAATTTATTTTCAATTTCATCCCTTATCATTTGATTTAATTTAATTTTTATTTAAGATTTCATCCAAATTCCTTTAATTGTTTTTTTCTTTGGTTTTTTTTAAATTAGTTTTTTTATTTCAATTTTATTCTTCAATATTTGATTTGTTTAGAATTGGGCTTTGCTATTTTTTTTTTTATAGTAATCTCGATTTTATGACCCAGGTAATGAGTATGAAAATTGAACCCAGATCAATATCGATATTTTATTATTATTATTTCACCAATTTTATTTTTTGATTTTATCATTCAATATTTAGTTTATTAAATATCAAGTATCGTTTTTTTATGATGATATCTTGGCCTCACAGTTTAGGTCATACATTTGTCATGCTAGCTCAGATTTGCTAGGGGTTTTTACACCATTTTATTATTTTTATATCAATTTTTTTCTCATTTTTTTAAATTAATTTTCTTTTTTAATTTTCAGCTTTTAGCATTTGATTGTTGATGGTTGGATTTCGTTATTTTTCTCGAAGAGATCACCCGTCTCATGATCCGAGTAACGGGTACGAGATATAAGCTCAAATTAACATTGGTTTTCTTTTTTTAATTTTTTAAGCTTATTTTCTTTCTTAATTTCTACCTTTAACTTTAAATTTATTAAATATTGATTTTTTTATTTTTATTTTTTATATATAATTTTTATGAAAATGTCACACTTCACAATTCATGTCACAAGTTTATAATGCTAACTTGATGATTGGATTAAAATGATTTTTTTTCTTTTCATTTTTATTTTCTCTATATTTTTTTAGTCCGATTTTTTTTGTTTTTTTGCTTTTAAAACACGCTAACAACTTTTTAACCTAATATTTTTAAGATATGAAATAATTAAACCTGGCCTAAGACGAAATACAGGCCAATTATCTACTCTCTCTCTCTCTCTCTCGCTACACACACACACACACACACACACACACACACACACACACACACACACACACACACTATGAAAAATCTATTACAGTTAAGCCTCATTTGTTTTTGCAGTTTAAAGCTTTTTTTTTTTCTTGCAAAACATTATGTATTTATCTATTTTGTTTAAAATTATTATTGTATTTTTAAATAGTTTTAATATGCTAATGTTAAAAATAAATTTAAAAAAATAAAAAAATATTTCAATTATTCATTGGCAAAAAAAAAAAAAAAAACCTTTGAAAAAACAACTATCAAAATGCCACAAAGATTTTTAGAGTAGACCGCCATAACCATTGCTTACTTTAGAAGCCAATAGATGGCAACCGCCAAACTATACACACATACAAGTCATTGCAAAACACAATCATGGTTTTATTGTTGAAATAAGTGCAGTGTATAGAACAACATTCATACATGATATCATCAGCATTACTGTAGCTGTTAACAACACGACTTGCAGAGTTTCAATTCAAATTATTAGTCTTAATTAGCACTGGTTGTCAACGGCAGACCCATTAATCTGTGTCTGGTAGTATGAATGCGAATCATGAGCTAACGTCTGCGATTGGAATCGATATATGGAGGGTCAGTTCATTTACCAAAATAAATACATCATCAGAAACCATGATGAAGAATGTCATCATACCTGTTCTTGTGAACGGAAGTACATGAAAGGGGTGTAGTGGAGGAAATTTGAGACCCTGGAGGTATATATATCAGCATACCTGCAATTAAAATTATGCAGACCATTTTCAACAACATTGAAAAGTGAGAAAAGTTAGCACGCAATCAAATGCAGAAAATATATGGAGGACTTTGAAGTGGAAGTGTGTACTTCTCGATTTGTCTCATTAAGTGGCTTTTATCCCACAGACCTGCACGTGAAAGAAATCCCCACCTGTTGCAAAATGAGAATTCTTTGTTCAAAAATGTCTCAACAGGAATCAAAGAAAACTGACTCATAATTTTCATATGATGGCTACCTAGGAGAAGGAGGAGGAGGATGCTCCTTGATAGACAAACTTACCAAGGATATCCAAGATGCAACCTAACCAATGGTCTTGTGAGTGGGCAGATAAGTGGTTCTACAATTTAACCATCCATGCCAGTCTTACCTTTTATTGAAAAGCTCTCCATCTGCTTCTAGCATTGGAGCAATTTTCTCATCTAGTCTTTGCATAACAATTAATAGCTTTTTCATGCTTTCTGTGAGTTCTTGATCATCCATGTTAGTTGCAGAAAGGGTCTGAAAGTACACAAAATGAAGCAAGATAAGTCAGCCAATCAGCTGTTCCTTTCAACTTGTTCAGGCCAAAAAACTCCACTCAAACTAAAATTGCTTCTTAGAGCCACCAGCTACATTAGGGATATAGGGTGTTCTGCAGGTGCGGTCTAGTACACTAAATCGTTCATGCAAGCAATTGATAAGTTCATTTGCACTGGATTGCAAGGAACTAAAGGTTACGTGCAGATACATTAGGGATTTACAGTACTCTGCAGGTGCGGCCTCGTACAATAAATCATTCATGCAAGCATTTGATAAGTTCATTTGCACTGGATTGCAAGGAACTGAAGGTCATGTGCAGATAACACTGTCCAAGGCATTACAGGCACAAGAAACTATATGGAGCACATATAGACTGAAACATGCTTAAAAAAGTATGAGAGCAATATTTTAAGCAAGGAATCATGCTCACTTGAGCAGGACGTCCTGTATTTCGCCTTTGCAGAGCTAGCCGAAGTTGATTAAAGAGATCCCCTACCACCTCCTTTTGATTAATTAGCTCAATCAGTGTGGCCCGATGACCCCTACTATGAATCAGAGCACTATGCTGCAGATCCAGAATTCAATACAACAAAAAGGAAACACTTATCAGTATTGGATCAATCACGGATATCAGAAATGGCAAAGATTCTCGGTTCTTAAAACAAAAACTATACAAGTGACATGATACATTACTTCTGGCTCAACCCTGGAAAACGCTGCTTTTACTGCTTTTAAAAATAATTTCAATACCATTTTTTAGTCAATCTATAATTTCTGTACAAGACAATCTGAACTCCAACCTCTTCTTCCAGCTCTTGACAAATCAATGCTGTTCGCCATAGTTGGTGGACTTTTGATTGACTCACATCAGTGTAAATATGATCACCTACATATAATATTTCGTCCCCATGGATATCTAAGGAGTTTTCCACCATCTGAGCACTCCCACCTGAGTACAATCCACCTGTGGAAGAAAATAACAAACTCATAAAATTGTTGATTAAGGGCCATTGAACTGTGCAATAATACAAGTCTTGCTGTCGGTTCATGGCACAAGAACAATTAGTTCTTACAAAAATAATGACAGGACAATTTCTAGACTTCCTGTCCAAAAATGATGTATTTGCAGCAAAAAATTTCTAGACTTCCCCTAAGCTGTCAGGCATCAATTAATGATAGCTGTCAAAATCCATAGGCACCAGATCCTGCTTATAATCAATATTTGGCCGAATTTGCAGCAAAATCACAAGCATATGTGTTTGTGCACACCACAGAATCCAAACACAATTATGGAATATCTGTTCATCCAACAAAAATCTACCATACAGAATGCACTGGGATAGTGATAAAACAAGGACATGAACAAAGCATAAACCACCTTTACGAGCTTTGAAACATGGGCGCATTAAACCCTCGCCAGTCACCACCTCATACAACGGGTGAGACATTTGAAAGAATTCTGGCTTTCTTGCAGATATTATCACCTACAGAGGTAGAGAATAACAAGAAATCATAATTAACAAGTGACCCAAGGTTTCATCAAAGTCTAGAAGATCCATATCTTGAACATAAAATCAAACAAGAAAACAATTTAATGTTGTGAGTAAACAATTCGAGAAGTCTAAGCTTAGGACTAGTATGGTTAAAGGGAAAGGAAGGTAGTGAGAATCTTTCAATTTTGGTCATGCCAATGATACTTGTAATATGCCGTTAGGAAGAAAGAAAGTCTAGTACAAGTTACTCCTTAAACTTTAAGGAGCCTTCTTTTAAGAGACTTAGAAGAGAGCAGTCACTTGCCATGAAGTAAGGCTGACAAATAAGGCATACTCACTATGTCAAACAGATCTCGCCAGCCCATATCATTTGGTAGGAATCTGTTAAATGAATTCTTCATCATTTTGTCCGTGTAATGATAATCAGAGTTTGTAATGAGTAGAAGCTTTTTACCAGCCTGTCACATGAAAATCTCCGAGCCCAGAATAAGATCATAACAATGTTGTGCTTAATCAAAGATGACGAGTTCAAAGAAATACCTCCTTTTGATCTAACAGTGCTAAAGGTAATTCTGGGTCAGGCTCCACAAACAATTCAGGTTTTGACATTATCTCACTCTGCATAAATGCCATCAATCAGCACATTGTTTGTGGACCAAATTACCAAAAGCACTGGAAAATGAATTCCCATTAATATATTTACCTTAAGCTGACCCTCTACATGTGCCCGAAATAGAGCCTTTCCAACAGCCTGAGAATCATGTCAAGTATAAAAAAAAAAGGTACGCAAATACCTAATGACAATTTAGTTGTTGCAATTGATAATCTACAAAACATGCCTTGTAAAGTCCTCTATAGTCAGGTGGGCATATTTCGGCTGATATAGCTCCTTCATCATATCTAACAACCATCTGGAAGTGGAATCAGACAAGGCTACCAAAGATTAACATGCAGTCGCTTACACGAGCAGATGAAATGTTGCATACAGTGAATTAGATGGTTCATAAGAGACAATGAAAGCGACAAGAATAATAACGGAGGTAGAACTAGTGGGACCCCATTCGAAAAGAGAAACTGCATTTTGGCCTTTCTTGACATAATGCTCTAGCTCTCGAAGTGATGACATGATAAATATACAAAATCACAAAAGAACAAGGATTAATCGAACAGTCTCATGGTTTATATAGTTTGCTAAAAACGTAAAAATTAGTTATAGAAACCATAGAAGGGCACATTTTATCCTATGCTCTATGTTCAGGGGCTACTTTTTTTCGGGCATCAATTAATGATGAAATTTATGGAATACAATAAGATTTCTGGTCAAGCACCAGCCCTGTCAGTCAGCTGGAAATTCATAATTCCATACAGCTTTCCTTTAACACAACAGGATGTGTGACGCACCAGAGTACATTCTGTCTGTGCTTGAAGAATTCTCACCACTAAAATTTAAGAAATTGCGGTCTAACTGATTCATCTTGGATGGCTAATTGTTTTGTGCTCTCTACTCCTTTCGTTTTCTTTCCTCTTACACCAATGTTTAAGTTATTAATCAAAGATAAATCTGAAAGTTCAAAAATTTTCTCATTTTCTGTATGAATTTCCAACTATTTTATTAAAAGTTTGGCTGTTTTTTAAAATGTGGGTTGGAAATTAGAAACCGTTGTCACATGGCTTTCGGCACAATACTCATGCAAGCTTGCTTTAAATGTCAGTATACATGCTAAATGAAAAACCTTGCCAACTAAATTATATGATTGTTTACTTAGTCAAGAGAAAGAAAAACCAACAGAAATAGTTGGGGGCAGAAAGATCCATCAGAATAGAAAGAACAAATTATTTGCCGCAAAACATCTCAATGGCAAGTGAACGAAAAGAATTATAGTTTGGCAAATATTTCTATGGATTGAAACAGCCCACCTGCATGTATGCCACAGCTTCTGAAACAGAGAACAGTGTGTTTAAGAACACCCATCGATTCTCCTTCCGCAGATCAACCAGTTCCCTCCCATACATCTCACTTCCATGAATAGAAAGTTAAGCACCACTATGGAAAATATTACACCGGTGTGTTCCAGTTATACCAAATCAAATAAAAAATGTTTAAGAAGCTAAATCATAGGTTAAGCAGACTGCATGCGGGCTATATATGCACCATCAAATACTACGTACAAGGATAAAAAGGGACTCAAAAAAAGCTTATTTCGTCGTCCTATATGTTGGCAGCAGGTGTGTGATTAGAAGAGAACATTATACTCTGTTGGTGAAGAATGGGAAGAATCCATCATTGCAGTATAACAGACACCTTGGATGCCACCAAGAGGATTGTCAATAATCAAAATGAAGAGATTTAAAGTTCGAAGCACACCTGACATCTTGAGTAGACAACATTCTGGTGCCATGCATCGCCCTTTTTACATAACCAAATCGATCCGCTTTAACTAGGTTGCCTTTCTCTTTGTCTATAACAAGACCTCTAATTACCAAGTCTGGATCAAATGCAAGCCCATCAACTGGAAAACCCATGCTTCGTAAATTTCCCAAGCAATAATCATAAGCCCGCCCTTCCCAGGCCTGCAGTAGTATAAATAAATACACATCAGTAGAACTCAAATGATCAAATCCATATAATATTATGAGTCTAACTAAACAAGTAGAATTGATAGATTTTTATTTCATTGATGTTCTAATCATGGATAGATGTTGAGAGAAGAAGTGCTCTTCACCTTCACATTGTAATGTATCAAAGTGTAGTCCATGTCATATCCAATGGCACTAATTGACCTAAGATTTAAAGTACGACTGCAAAATATACCTCGGGATGAATTCCTTGCTGAAGAGGGACTCTGAAAAACATCTGATGATATTAGAACAATGAACCTTAACAAGAGAAACTCGAAAGTTGGTAGACATCAAGGACAGGAATGGAAGAGAATTGAAGTTCACATATTGAAGCCGCAAAGCGCTGTTCTCAATTAGATTGAGAAACCACATGTAAATACATTACAGTAATGCAGAAGGGGTTAATACAAATAAATAAATCAAAATCGAAGATTGAGCACAAGAAGCAGCAAACAAAAATGTGAAAACAGTAATAAAGAGAAACTTGAGGATAAATTATGATCATTTCATTGGAAAAGCAACAGAATATAAGAGGGTAAGGAAAGAAGGGTTACCGAAATGCCCAAGTCATTAAGCAAATCCTCAGCTTCCTCTGCCTCCTTCATTGCAACCTCCTCAATTGGACCTTGTAAAGTTGCCGGACCATCCATTCCTGCATGGAATGTACAAGAAAGTGCAACACTTTAACTAACAAGTCAAAAAAAATAACAATAAATAACAATTACCACTAGAAACACGCAATCAGACATTGTTTGCGGACAACAATTCCTACATGGGAATTTGCAAAAGAGAGAGATTTACCAAAAGCGTCAAGATGGTCAAAGTTAAGATTCAAATCCCCTTTAGTGCTCTGCCCTAAATAATCAAACTCGTAATTAGTAGAGGGTGTGACAGAGAATATTTGGTCTCCAACACTGCAACGGCACACCACCATCATCCGAGCTCTTTTAGTGGTATTTGCAAACATGGGTGTGACAAAAAGAGGAGAATTTGACAATGGAGCACCACAACGGGTGTCTCTCTGCTGCGCCAACCAGAATTTGGCCAAAACCTCCGCCGTCACAGACATGATAGGCTAAGATAGTAGTTGCTTCACTTGCTCTAACAATTGCTACTCCGAGTAGATTGGTCTCAAAATCCTAAGCATATGGTAAAAAATGAATTTCTCCGAGTAGATTTACTTTTTGAGACATGAAAAATATAAAACCCTTTGCATAACTGGTAGGGCAATGGGAATCATTGTACATTATCCATTACTTTCTCTAAAAGCCAATCTTATCTTTTCAGATGTTATCCGAATCCGACCTGAAATTAAATTATCTATAAATTTAGATTCAACAATACTCATTTAGATTGATATCCATTAGATTCCATTGAAATCATCATTCCAAGTTAAAAGAAAATAAATAAGAACATAAGCTAGAAAGGTACAAAATAGATAACATTTTTAGGGTGGGAATACCTTTAAAAATTAAAATTTTGAGGGAAAAACTTCGGTTTTTATCTTTAACTTCAAATAT
>Ga0325400_1000764_pt1 | contig 24890 bp, 17 predicted proteins | sample PopdelMetagenome_2_FD_205662 | JGI IMG/M metagenome (GOLD analysis project Ga0325400, IMG submission 205662) | Populus deltoides microbial communities from Bellville, Georgia, United States - Xylem-PdKOR-R1 | ecosystem: Host-associated > Plants > Phyllosphere > Stem > Wood/Secondary xylem...
ACCCTAAACCCTAAACCCTAACCCTGAACCCTGAACCCTAAAACCCTAACCCTAAAACCCTAAACCCAAAACCCTAAAACCCTAGACCCTAGACCCTAAACCCTAAACTCTAAACCCTAAAACCCTAAACCCTAAACCCCCTTAAAACCCTAAACCCTAAACCCTCAACCCTAAAACCCTAAACCCGAAACCCCATACCCCAAACCCTAAAACCTCAACCCTAAATCCATGAATCCTGAAAACCCTCAAACCTAAACCCTAAAACCTAAAACCTTAAACCTCCTAAAAACCTTAAACCCTAACCTTAAAACCCCAAACCCTAAACCTCCAAACCCCAAAACCCTAAATCTTAAAACCTAAAAACCCAAAACTCGAAAACTATAAACACCCTAAACCCCTTAAAAACCCAAAATCCTAAAACCTAATTTCTAAACTCTAAAAAACCCTAAACTCTAAATGCTAGATCCTAAGCTCTAAACCCTTAAACTTTTGCCCATAAACCCTAAACTCTAAGTTCTAAAATTTTAAAATCTTAAATCCTAAACTCAAAACTTTAAAACCTGAAATTCTTATCGAGAAACTTTAAATTTTTTATTTTGTTTATTTTGGTGTTTTAAAAGTGTTTTTAAAAAAATTAATTAATAATTTTTAAAAATTTTATATTGTTTTAATATTTTGATGTTGAATAAAAAATATTATTTAAATATATTTATAATGAAAATTGGTTTTTTCAAGAAAGAGAATGAAGAACTTTTGAAGGGGTTTAAGTTTTAGTAATCACTAAAAAGAAAAGGGTTTTCGTTCAATCTTTGCCCGATGGTTGGTATTAGGGTCGTCATGCCCTCATTTAGTGAATCTGAAATTGAGGAAAGAAGAAGTGGAGAAGTTTTGTAAAGCTGAGTAGAAATAGAAAAGGAAAGGATGGAGAAGTTGAAATGTTTAGTTCCAGAGAGTATAAAGCGGATGGTGGGAGAAAGCAGTGATGAAGATCTTGCGTCCACGTCTTCTACTCTACTTCACTGCCTCTTTAACTTGCCCCAGTTTCAACAAGTAACTAACAAATCAATTCGCTTATTTACTTCGCACTTAATTAATATTGTATCTTCTTCAATTAATTTAATAAAAAAATGTAATTTAATTTTGTTGTTCGTAGATGATTGATGATTTGGCGGATTCAAATAACAGTCTCTGTGGAAAGAACAAGAAAGTCACTTTGGAATTGAAGCAAAAAGGAAATGAATCTTATTTAACAGCAGAGTACGCCTCTGCTTTGGAATCCTATTCCCAGGCGCTCCGTGTTGCTCCAATGGATGTTGTTGATATGGACAAAAATCTGGTTGCCACCTTATTTCTCAATCGGGCTTCTTTATTTCATGTCAGTGCAGTAAAATAACAAGCTGTTTTCATTTTTTAATATCTAAATCTAAAACTGCTACTAACTATTCCCTACTTGTTATATTTATTCAACTGATTCAATTCATATTAAATTTTATTTTGTTTGTTTAGAAAATAGGTTTTCTTACCGAGTCTCTACAGGATTGCAAGCGCGCCATTCAAATTTCCCCAACATGTGCCAAGGCGAATATGCAACATATGCAATACTTACAGGATCACTGTGTGAATCTATTGATTATTTAGCAAAACATTCGATTCTACAACAAGTTTAAGGGGTTTGAATTTAGCTAAAAAAAAATTCCTTGGGAGAAACTGCCTACTAGAGATTATTAAGTAAATTAGATTCCATTTCATGACATGTATCTCAATATTGTTCCATATTATTAGTCATGGGTAGCCAAAATCAACAAGTTTGATCACCATGCTGGTGATTTAGATTTAGGCCCGGCTAATTTGCCTCAGAATATATTTTGATTTCTTCATATTTATGACAGTTATTGTGGCACACTATCTGCTAACAATAAAAATATTAGGCGTATTGCTTCATCAGTCTTTTCTGTTCATGTTATACTGTATCATTACCTATTTCTTCTTTAAGGTTAATGCTTTCTTTGGAAAATCAAATTACGTGCAAGGATTAACTTTAGGTTAGTTTTAGGGTTATCATGAGTTTTTTGAACTTATTTTAATTGATGGAAGTTTGGTTGCTCTTCTATTTCTCTTACTTTTTTGGTGTTTCTGTTGTCCAAAGCTTTAGTTCTTTGTTTATGTTTGGGTTTTGGGTTTGTTTGTTGTCTTCAACCTTGAGGTAGTGAGCACTTTGGATGAGATTGTCTATTGATTTTATGTTGAAAACCCCTTTTCCATGTGAAGAATGTTAGTCTTCGAAATGACTATGTGCTTCCCTCCTAATTGTGGTCCTAGCTCATTATGTTTTCAGTTCCAATCCTTATATCTATTCACATGGTTTAAGAGGACTTTCTATTGTGAATGTTATGAGCTGGATGCTAGTATTCACCATCTCTGAATTTGGCTTCTTTCCTGCAGGCATGGTATAGGAGGGGCAAAGCAAATGTTGATTTAGGAAATTTTAAAGATGTTGTCAGCGACTTCAACAATGCTAAAAGTTTTGAGTTGTCATTGGATGGAAAGAGGCACATAGAAACTGAATTAAACATAATCCTAGAAAGACAGAAAAGCACAAGCAGGATGGCAGTTCAGGAGAATGAGAACTGCTTTGGACATTATGGTAAGACTTTTTAAGTTTTTCAACTAGCCATATATTTCTATCATGTAATCTGTGCTTGGTATGATGTTATGCATCCCATGTTTTTGTGTTCCAAACTGAATTCTTGTATAATTTAGGCAATGTCTTAAGTTTAATGACCTTAAGAATGAAAGACTCCTCTATCTTGAGCATATGAGGCTTTCCTTCTCTTTTCTTTATAATAGAAGTTTCAATGAAGCCCTCTCCTTAAAATGCATTCAATATAGTTGATTGTTGAGATAGATTATTGATTAATAATTTGTTTTACGTAGCTTGTTGCTTGTATCACATGGCATTGCATGCATTGGTATGTTGTTTAGCACTCCCTCAGTCCCTATATAAGTATCCTGCTTTCCTTTTTTTTGGCACTCCTAATTTAAATGTCCATATCAAAAGTCAAATTATAATAAATACCCCACTTTACTTCTTTACCCTTTATCACTATCTAAATTTACTTAGAATAAAAATTGAGATGAAAGTGGAAAAACATAATTAGGGATAGAGATGAAAAGATAAATTATTGATAAAACAAATGATTTTTTTAATGGCTTCCTTGAAAATTGTGCGTTCTTCTTTGGGACACTCAAGTCTGGACCGAGGGAGTATTTTCTTAGTGGATTCAGGCATTTTATCTTCCTTGTTTAATCAATGAGACTCCCTGGCTGATTTCAAAGGTTTGTTTTTGCTCTTTGTTTCTCTCTCCTCTAATTTCTCCTGCATGGATGGATGTATATAAAGCTTTTAGGAAATCCATATCTTAAATTGTTATGCTGATACATTTTCCTAAGAAAGGTGTTCAGGATGTCTTAGAAGTTTAACAATCCAATTCCATCTGGTCAACGATGTGCAAGTGGTGCGTGTATAAGGAGATACTTACTCATGTAAGTACTTAGACATGTTATAAATTGGGGAGGAAAGGAAAAGAAACTGCTTGAGTTATAGTGTGAATAATTTGTTTGATTGAGAGTAGGAATTTTGCAGTACCTTTACTAAAACACATTGTTTACTAAGGCACCTGACACATGATCAAGATATATATGCTTAAAAATTGAAGGATGGTACATGAATTAATATTTTATTCATTGCTTTCCAATCTGCACATTTTGTGCAAAATACAAAATTATTTCATGGCTTTGCATGAATGGTAGACATTCACACTTTGGGACCTCTATTTCTCTAAATCATATATCAGGTTCCAGTTTTGCTTATGAGCCTGATGCTCTCATTCCCTTCTTGAATTTGCATACAGTACTTTTAGAATTTCAGTATCCCAACATGGTATTTAAATGCATTTCAGTAACTTATAAACACCAGTTTCATCTTTAATCTACTGTTTTAGATAATAATATAAATGAATTTTATTGGAAAGATAGCAAGGAATAACACGAAGAAGAATAAGACATTTTCCTAAGTTGCAAACTGAAACATCAATCTAGATAAAACTAATTTAGGTTGGTTTACTTGTGAAGATTTTATAGGAAATAGAAAATTAAAGAAAGTACATTTACTAATTGAAAATGAAAATTGGTTTCTTGGAAATATGTGTTTTCTATTTTTTCCATTTGTCTAGAAAATTGAAAAACATCATAAAGTTATTTTCCATTAGAAAAAAAATTAAGTGCCTTGTTTGGTTCACATAATATTTTTGTCCATTTCCTTTATTATTTTTTATGTAAGCTAAAGAAGACCCTTTTTTTCTATTTTGGAAATTTTATATTTAACAAACATGTTTCATTGATTTTCCTTGGAGAAATCTTTTTAGAATAAAAAGAAAAAATGAAGATGGAAACTAAAAAAAAACATTTCTTAAAGTAAAACACAACTGTAGTAACTCCAATCCATCTGCCTATCTGTTAAAGAAGTACCTCCAAAAGCCCATGCAGCACGACACCACAGAGAAGCCAAGAAGACTATCCTATCCGGCAACCTTGATGTCAAATAAGTATTAAAAATCCTTCCATTCCTCTCCATTAAATGCACCAAATAATTTCTAATAGCACAATTTTGTTCTACTGTTGTGGTTAGTTTTGTATAGAATAAAATTTCCTGAAATAATAGATGTATGATAAGACATCTACTCACCTTCAATTGCGTGCTTTATGAAATCTGCAAACTATCTTAATAGCATGCAAATAATTTTTTGTGCGAAGTGATGCTTTAAAGGCCTCTTTCAAAGCCTTGTTATACAATTGCACCCTTAGAAAGTATATATCCTAACAAATTATAATGATGCATGCAAGAAAACTGCAACAAGTCTAACTAGTCTGGAATGAGGTTTGTAAGGTTCATTATCTCAACCTTACAAACCTCATTCCAGACTAGTTGGATATATATATATATATATATATATATATATATATATATATATATATATATATATATATATTCTTTTCAATGCAGGTCATGCTATGCAAAAATATAAATTTAACCTGCTATATGTATATGAATGAACAAGTCATGTCATACTTACTTTCAATACTGGGTACGTATGATACCTTGTCAAAAGTTAACAAGAGTGTGAATAGTTTCTCTCTCAAATTAGGTCAAAAATTCTAAATGTTACTGCTTTCAGTTGAAACAGTAACGTAATTAGTTCAAGAAAAGTATAGGAGTTATCAACTTTCTCTCTAAAACAAATTGGCCATCCAATAATCAACTGTGGAGCTTGGACCCGCATAAATAGTTTTAAAATGTTTAATCCCTATTGATCGTATGTTTTGTATACATGATGCACTATATTACTATTCAAGCTACAGTCATGTTTTTCTTACTCGTTGCACTCAAAAGCATACTGGCTTATGGAGTGGCTTAGAATGGAATGTTGCTATTTTATCATGGTTCTAGCATGAACTCTTGGTCTTTATCTATATATCTTTTTCAAGATGTAAATTCAAAATGAAGTGTAAATTAACTTTTGTCACAGATGAGCCATGCCAATTAAAACTATCACAAGTTTCAACACCAGATAAGGGAAGGGGCATGGCTTCACAATGTGACATTCCCCAAGCATCCTTGGTTCACAAGGAAGAACCTTATGCATTAGTATAGATTGATATGCTCTTTTTGTTATGAACAATGTTGGGTTAATATATCTTACTCGTTTCCACTTATTATATTTATTGGATATGTTTTCATTTTATTATTCTTAAAAAAATATATTGAGAAAGATGTACTCTGAAAATTAGGACAGGATGGATACGTGGAGAAGCACTCATGAGTGTTTTTATGTGATCATAAAAATACAATTAACGTTTAATCTATAAGAGCAGTTAAATTAGCTATGCTCAATGGTATAGAATTTTCACTAGTAAAGACAAATGTTCATGAAATGAGCGTGTTTAAATGCAGGCTTGTGATGTTAGTATAAAATTGTGTTTTATAGTACCCTCTTGTCACCATTTGATGCACCTGCATTTCTCTAATGAGGAATATTAATTATAGTCTGCCCTTTGATCTACAGATCATATTGAAGAGTTGCCGGGAAACACACTGTCATTACTGCTTGAATCAACTACGAGCAGATACAGTCCCCTGTACGTCATGTACAATACCACTTTACTGCTCCGAACATTGCTAGATACAAGCTGGAGGAGAACCATTCAGTAATTTTCAGGACAAAATTGGAACCAATGAAAGTCACTCCCATAGCCATGGAGAGTATAAGTTTGATTTATGCAGTGATTCCAATCCAATTGAGTGCTTTCCTGAACACAAACATGAATGTCTAGGTGTAAACTGGCCTGCCATATTGCCATCTGATATAGTTCTGGCTGGTCGAATTCTAGTGAAATCTACCTCGCAAAGATGTTCTACCGAGTCTAATACTCTTTGTGATCTGGTACATCTCATGCATATTTGCTATATTACATCAACCACAGGTTTTTTTTAAAAAAATTGAGGATTTTACTCACCACCTTATGGTTTAGTAGGGTCTCTCTCACAGCTATACACAAATTACTCCAGAAAGCAAATTGGAGCTACACATATACGCAATTGTATTGTTATGCTGTCTGCAGCATTCTTTCGGCTTTGAACTTCCAATTAATGGAGTCTCTTTATCACAGGTGGTTCTTTTCTCTCTATCACTCTTTTACAATCGCTACAGACAGTCAGATGATGAGGCGCCTCTGGCTGTAACTTATTTTAAATATAATTCAAAATGTTGAACAGTTACTCTCCCCTCAACTTGTCTATGATACATATATTTGCATGACTTTGGTGAATTAGCTTTAATGAAAGGGAATGTGGATGTGGTCCATATCTGCTATTTTATTTCAATCTTGGTTCATGGGGGCATGTATGACATCATGAGAATTGATGAAGAATCCAGTTTAGCTTTTCATTGTTGTTTTGGTTATGGATCAGTGTGTTGATTTGAAATTTGCCTTTGTGGATTTGGCAAATGCAAAGAACCTTTCAGTGGTGGGTTATCTTGTGCAATTATGAGTTTTAAAGGTCTGTGTCGGTCCAGGTAACTGTTTCCTTTGGGGCTGGTGCTTGAGTGAAGATTTCACTATGATTCTAGCATGCAAGGAAGTTTGTTCATGACCATTATTTTCCATTGTTCCTCCTTTAGTGCCTTGCAAGCATATAAATGTTTGGTAGATAGTATTAAAGAAGGCTAGTGAATTGAAAAACTCTTCATTTACCTAGAAGGATCTTACCAAGCTCAGTTTCCCTTGATCCATTTCTGATTTCTTTTTCAACAATCTGCACTTCATCTCTGTGAGATTTGACAAGATGCAATCTCTTTGGAAGGCAGGGGTTAAATTGATGGTTCATAAGTTGCATGTTCTTCTATTAAGGCAGGTAGGCAGTTTAAGAACTGGATACATTTGTTTATGCTATATTAGGAGAATGGTCTTCAGTTTTGATGCTGGCTGAGAGCATCAGGGACAGGTAAGGTTGGTTAGGACTTTGTGAGAGGCTCTTATCAGATGGAGTTGTGGAAAGGCATCGAAAAGAAGTTAGCAATTAAGTCTTGTAACTCTTTCTTTGTTTTTTCTGTTTGTCATTTCTTTTAAACCCATCAATTGCTTCTTGTGTATGTGGGTTGTACCCACGCAACCTCTTTAATTTTTTCTTATTTTTCTAAATATCAATATCTCTCAGTATTAGCTTTGCCGAGTTTGTGATGGTTAATTTAAACAACCCTGTATTGTTATGAGCATCAAATTTGTTCATGTGGAGCTTTTAATACTTGTTAGAAATTTAATAGTTCAGTGTGTGAGCTCTCCTTTTCTAAAAAATTTGGAAGAAAAAAAGAATTAATGTACTGGACCTGCTAAACAGTTTGCAATTATCCTGCGAAATGATAATAACTTGTTCTATCTATGTGTCATGCCTTACAGTCTCTATGACTAGATTTACATGTTCTAGTTATGCTGGTTTCCAATCAACATCCTTATTATTCTGAACATGATTGATCATTTTCTATTTACATAGTTACAACTATCGACATCTCTATCAATCTTATTTCATTAAATAAAAGCCATTTGTTTTAAGGTTCCATTTCTTGTTTGAATACAGTAGTTTCAAGTTTCAACTATCAATCTCTCCATCATTCTTATTTCATTAAATGAAAGCCATTTGTTTTAGGGTTTCATTTCTTGTTTGAATGCAGACTATCATCTTTATATCTCAAATCAGGGTGAACTCTATAGCAATTGTCCAAATGAAATCTGTTGATGACCCACCAGATCAGTTCAGAAAGCTTACCTCTGTTGGAGATGCTTTAACTAGTAGTTTGGAACAGGTTAATGGCTATGCTACAACTCTCCCTTATGCCTACCAAGCTTTAACATTATCTTTTGGTAGAGAGAAAGGTCCCATTGTCCATTGACATGATTACCAATCTTATAGGTTCCCGTGGGTCAAGCTATATATAAAGCTGCCAGTTTGTTCAACCATTCTTGCTTGCCAAACATTCATGCATATTTTCTTTCGCGTACTCTGTTTATACGAACAACAGAGTATGTGTCAACAAGTTGTCCCCTGGAGTTGTCCTACGGTCCTCAGGTATCATCCCTTTTCAGCACCGACACATTTCCTTCACTCACCTTTGTTTTTGATACAAGAATATGAATGTTCTTGACTCTCAATAATTTACTTACTTGTTTAGATAACATAGAAAATCTAGATGTCCAATGCTCACATGTTGGATGCACCAACCCTGTACACATACCTGCATGCACCTACCAGACATTTTTCTTTACCTCCAACTGCCATAATTTTCTGCTACAGTTTGTGTTTTTGAAACACTTGAGCTGGTGAAGTAATTGGCATTTCAAGAGGTGAATGTGCAGTTGTGTTTTGCAGGTTGGGCAATCGGACTGTGAAGACCGCCTTAGGTATCTGGTAGATAAGTACTCATTTCGATGCCAGTGCCGTGGTTGTTCACAATTAAATCTATCTGACCTCGTTCTTAATGCCTTTTGCTGTGTTAATCATAACTGTGCCGGCGTAGTCCTGGAGAGCACCATCATAAACGGAGAAACACGCAAACTTAATAACTTTCCTAAAGCTACTGAAAAACAGAAATTTGATTCTCACTTGCAGGTATGCCTTTGTCTTCTTTATAAAACCCAGGGATAGCATCAGGTGTATCACAGACTGTTGGATTCCAGAAATTTAAATGTTTAACAGTTGCACTGGTCTTTAAGGGGCACAAATGCTCAGAAGTGAATTGTGTTAACCACGCACAGCTTCTTACTTTGAAGAAGCACCAAAAGGATAACAAACAATTGCCAGCAAAATGAAGTTGGCACAACTTTATCTGGCTGTCAGAATGTGCTCATATCCAATCTTATAATTTATGAATATCAGCTGTTCCTAGACTGCAATACATTAAAAATCATGTACTTTTTCCTGTTTTGTGACCAAATTTTCTTTTCTTAATAGGGTCACAAGCTCAATATTGTAGATATAAACGATGTGGCAAGCCTTGCTCTCAAGTTTAACAATAGCTTCCTTCATATTCATCCTGGATTTTGTTTGCATTGTGGCTCACATTGTGATCTGGACGCTTCGCGTGAAGCCATCAACAAAGCTTGGAGTTATATCAAGAGGTACATTTTTATTTCAGCCTAGCCTTTTCTTTGAATCATTTTTAACTCTATCCTACAAGGAACTTGCTCTTCAGATATTTGCAGAAATATGTAGATATACAATTTGTTTAGTTTGGTTATGTTCATGAGAATATTCATTTGTTGACAGGTTGCAGGAAGCAATCATTTCAAAAGATATCTCAGGAACCACCCTTTTAGATGCTTCAAGGGCCCTTGGTATTTTGAGATCAACCTAGCATGCATATAACAAGAGTGTTGCAGAGGTGGGTTCCAGTTCTCTACTTCTAGGCACAACTTGATGCATTGTTGTTTCACTTCAGTGCAACTCTTTTTTACTTTATCTTTTCTCTACATTTGTTTTCCAAGGCACAACTTGATCCATGATTGTGTACTTTTTTCTGAGCAGATATTTAATCTATATATTCTCCATTGTAAATAGATATACATTTAATTGTGCAGATACTACGTTAATGTGAAACGAACACTTAAGAGTAGTACTATATCTGCAGTTAATGTGAAACGAACACTTGAGAGCAGTACTATATCTGCATTTCATGTAGCCAGTGCAAGATGGGATTACCATCCTTTATTTCAATGTTTATCTTGTGCAGGCTGAGGACAATCTTGCACAAGCATTTTGTTTGGTTAGAGACTTCCAATCTGCTAGGGAACATTGTAAAGAATCAATCAAGGTAAACTAATTGAGATTGCTATGCTTTCAGCATTTCATAAACGTTGTCAACAGAATTATTTTTCAAATTCCCACATCTTGATTTCTAAAGAACGAGAACCAGTTTAGGCATATGTGAACAATGAACTGCATTAGTCAAATTGTAACATCCGTTATAAACGTTTTAGATGTGCATATACATTCTCATGTGTGCATATCTTAGACCAGTCGCATCAGGAAACGTCCTGTGGTCTCAAAAGAAAAATAATTTTCTCACCTTGAGTTGCACAAAATGTTAGGACAGAGACAGCAATCAGGACCCGGGATACTTCATAGGACAGCTTTCTTTTCCAATACTGAACTAATTCAATGTCCTTTAAACTGCATTTCAATTGTTTAGTGTCATTGCAATTTATTTGTTTCTAGAAATAAATTGAGGTGTGTTATTGGTTGTCATATCACATGCTACTTTGATATAATTTCTTAGAAATGAAATCTGACTGACATTTCCATGTTTTTGATTAAATGGTAGATACTCCAAACACTGTATGATCCTGATCACATTGTTATTGGATATGAACTGGTTAAGCTTGCAAGCATTCAGCTATCCTTGGATGACCCTGCAGCTGTGGACAGCACAAACCTGTAGACATAATTTTGTGCACCTGAAATTAAACAAGCACACGTGTACAAATATATGATTTTATTAAATATATGAATGGGTACAATCTCTATGTAATATATTCTTTAAAAAGAATATGACAATCCTCTGATTCTTCCCTTGGATTTGATGTATGGTGACTTGATTTATTTGAGTAATCAAGCCAAGATTTGTGCTTTGCAAGAACGCGAATTTGGGCGTGTATTGCGCAGCGAGATTTGGTGATTTGATGCTTTGAAGAGTACCTTTGATGTGCCTTCAAAGTGTTGTTGAAGAACTCTTATGGGGCGTTTAGGCTTGATCCAACAGAGCTTCGTTCTTTGTAGACTTCAAGCGTAGATGAAGAAGGCTTGAGAACTCTTTGAGAGAAAGCTTCCTTGCTTGAAGAGGTGCAAAGTTTCCTTGCTTGAAGAGCTTGTCTTGAAAGAAATTTTGTATCCCCCGGCCCTCCTTGCCTTTAGGTTGAGGCCCTCTATTTATAGAGATCTGTAAGGGTTCTTAGGTCCTTTTCCAATGCCACATGGCATAATTTTATTGGTTGATATTTATTGACGGGATCTTGCATTTATGACAAGATATCTGATGGGATCTTGTATTTATGACAAGATATCTTGAATATCTCATCCCAAGTGTCAACTTTTCATTGGCCAAGAAATATATGAAGGCTCATTTATTTTCCATGTTATTTATTTCAATTTTATTTTATCCTTTCTTTTAAAGAATAAAATAACATACGGTGAAATTTGATTGGTAGAAAATTTGTGTTTCTACAAAACCATCTGGGCTTGATATTTGCGCGGTATTTTGGACCGCATGTAGACTTTATTGTCCCATATCAGCAGTTCCTGAAAAGAGTTAGGGGTTGGATAAAAATGAAAGGGTAAAACGAATTCCCAAATAAGGATGAAAACAGAACAAGAGCAAAGGCACGGGTTTTTAGTCAGCAATTGATGGTCATATTTCCTAAACTAAGTGGAGATGAAGACAAGGGAGAACAATTCGAAGGTTCAAGGGAAATCAGAATCAGTACGTCGAAGGATAGGTTTCATATCTGCCTTAAACTGATGGGAATTGAGATTACGTAAAAATCTAATGTTTACTTTTCTAGTTGTTTTCTTATGAATGGTTGCCGAAGTATGAGTGCTTTTTAAGTGAACTAAGCAGTTGTCAAAAACATATAACCTTCTTTTACAAGTAACTATACACAAGTGATTGTTACAACTGCATATACTAACCAGGAACTCTTTCATCTGACAATCTCATTTTAGGTTTTATTAGATGGCATATATAAAAATGGATTTTGGTTAAAGTGTCTGAAGAAAACCATCTCATATGGATGGGACGGAAGGACGCAGTAGAAATATCAATCTCATTGTAGAAAACCAACTCAAAGGGGAATGACTTGTAGTTTGTAAGGGCTGCGGATCAAATTGCTGCCTAGTTAATGGATCAAGAGTTTGTCTGTACGTGGCCTGTCGTGTTTCTTAAGATTTTGGAGTGCATAATAATGCCCTAACCACCTAATACCCAACTGTCCAAATTAGAACTTGTACCAATGCAAGTCTTTAAGTGTTTTGATAAAGTTATGGCATATATTTTGATGGAATGGACATCTGTAAAACATATGATGGTGTGTTTGTGAGCAACAATGATGATGATGATGACGGGCATTCTTACAATAGACTCAAGAAAGTAGGAAAATATCCGACATTGGGCCGTTCATAAAGATGCTGCCATGCCTACGTACATGTATTATCTTAGTAGCAAAATAAAAATAATAATTATCCAAGTTGGTGGAAGGGCGGACGAGACGGCAAAACGTGAAAATTAAATATGCAGCAGTGACCTTCTAAAGTGATGAAGAAGATGACATTATCAAATATCATTATAGCTACTTAAATTTGCTAGTACGCATGTTAGTGGGAATGGTTAGGCCATAGAGTGGCTTCTAAGACAAGACAAAATCAATTAAAAGAAAGCACCATAGGAGAGGGGACTTTTTTCTTTTTTCTTCTCTCTTGTTGATATGACAGGGCAGCAGAATCCACCTCGTTCCTTGTTCTATCGTCCTCAGCGTCGCATTTGAGACCAGCCCGGCTCCACTTTTAGACTTGTTTTTGTACGTGGCTGATGTTGGAAGTTCAGTAGCCTGACATTAATTCAATATTGTAGCAGCCATGGGACTGGGCGGAGGCACTGCCCGGTTGCTCCTCCTTCTTACTTTCTTTACTTCAGGAATTCATCTCATTTTCTCTGACACGGACCCTAGTGACGGTAATTCAGCTGCTTTGCTTCCTTTCTCCTTCTCCTTCTTTTAACTTCATTTATTTCTTCGATATTGCTATTATTTATTAACTTCTTTTAACCTCATTTATTTTTCTGACAGTTTTCAGAAGTTGTGGCTAGACAGGAGTACTGTTGCTGTATTGTATTTGTCTCATTTCCTACACCCACTAGTTCATAATTCTAACAATGATTTCTGTGTGGTGGTGCAGCTGCAGCACTCCAATCCCTCAAGAAGCAATGGCAAAATACACCACCAAGTTGGGGGCAGTCTCATGATCCATGCGGAGCACCCTGGGAAGGAGTCACGTGCTCCAATTCAAGGATCACTGCATTGTCAGTACTGGATTCCCTCCTCGTGATTATGATCAGTAACTTATTATTATTCGTTCATCGTCTCCACTCTAATAATCCATCTAGAACAAGACCATTTTGTTCATCACTAAGCATTTTATACGTTTCAGGGGGTTATCAACCATGAACCTCAAAGGGAAGCTAAGCGGTGATATTGGAGGACTCACCGAATTGAGATCCTTGTGAGTTTCTTGATATCTATCTTGACTGGAACAAGTTTATTACAAGCAATTCAAATCGTACTTCTACGTTAGCAAGATTGCTAATAATTAAGCACACATTTCCACGAAAGGGTCCGGTGCATGCAACAATCAATTTTAAATCTTAATATTCAAGCTTTGAGGTTATTTTATTGCAGGGACCTGTCATTTAACACAAACCTCACAGGATCCCTCACTCCTCGGTTAGGAGATCTGCTAAAATTGAACATCCTGTAAGATGAAATACATACCCAATCTTCTACTTGGCAGGCCGGCTTATGTGTCTTTTATTTATGTGTCTTTCCTACACCTCCTCAGAATCCTTGCTGGTTGTGGCTTCAGCGGTAGTATTCCAGATGAGCTGGGCAATCTTGCTGAGCTATCCTTCTTGTAAGAGTTGTTAAACCAGTAACAATTATGAATGCATGAATTAACAGGGGCACTATATGTATCTCCTTCCCTTTATTCAACATTACTACCCTTCGTCACAGGGCTCTCAACTCAAACAACTTCTCTGGTGGAATCCCTCCTTCTCTAGGTAAACTCTCCAAACTCTACTGGCTGGACCTTGCAGACAATCAATTGACAGGACCTATCCCAATCTCCAAAAACACCACCCCAGGCTTGGACCTACTACTAAATGCTAAGCACTTGTGAGTATATATTTCTGAAACACCTCCAATATAAAAGATGATTAAACATATTGTATTTAAATGTGCCTAGTAGTGCAATTAATTAAATGGGTATTGCACAAAGAATAACTAATTTTTTGAGTTTGCAGCCATTTCAATAAAAACCAGCTTTCAGGTTCCATTCCACCTGAACTTTTCAGCTCTGATATGGTGCTGATACACGTGTAAGTTGTTAATCAGACCAATTTTTTTTTATCTCTCATTACCCCAGTTCTTCCCTTCTAATTGCTTGTGATTCTTTAATGACAGATTGTTCGATGGGAACCAACTTGAAGGAAATATTCCTTCCACATTAGGCCTAGTTCAGACTCTCGAGGTTCTGTGAGTAAAAACTGTCCCAGTTTTATCTTCCCTTCTTAAAGTATTGCCCTCTCTGCGAGCTCAATTAGGACTCTGATTCATTTTGTTTGCTGCAGTCGACTTGATAGAAATGCTTTATCTGGCAAGGTCCCAAAAAATTTGAACAACCTCTCGAGCCTCAATGAACTGTGGGTACTCTTACTCTCACAGTTTAACAAGGCAGTGGTTTCAGTCTGTTAAACTTAAATGAGCTTAATCAACCTTTTCCTTCCTAAAATTTTTCTTTCAGGAATCTAGCACACAATAAGCTGATAGGCCCTTTACCAAATTTAACAAAAATGGACGCCCTCAATTATGTGTAAGTCAATCAAAAGGAGGTTCCCTTCGGTTCTTCTAACTTGTTCTTTTTCCATGTTAATGAATCCTGATCTATGATTTACTTTTGCAGGGATCTTAGCAACAATTCTTTCTATTCTTCAGAAGCTCCTGATTGGTTCTCAACCTTACCATCTCTCACCACCTTGTAAGTCTCCAGCACATCAGAACTGTACTATATATCTGGAAATGTTACAGGTCCGTGGTCTCATTTCAAAAATCCATGATTGATATTCTGCAGAGTTATAGAACATGGATCGCTTCAAGGGACTTTGCCATCAAAAGTGTTCAGTTTTCCCCAGATACAACAAGTGTAAGTTTTGACCAAATTCCAATTGAGCTCCTCAAAACAATTTTAGAACATGCAAAATTGATCATTCGTTTCTTTAAATTTTGAAGGTTATTGAGGAATAATGCACTCAATGGCTCCTTCAACATGGGTGACAGCATTAGTACACAGCTTCAACTTGTTGATCTTCAGAACAATCAGATTTCCTCTGTAACACTGACGGCTGATTACACAAACACATTAATGTGAGAAAGTTTCTAGAAATTGCATTTATTTACATGGAAAAATTTATTCTTTCAACCACTCACCATCAATCTTAAATTTTCATTGTCATGCACTCAGACTTGTAGGAAACCCGGTGTGCACTGCTCTCTCGGATACCAATTACTGTCAGCTCCAACAGCAGTCTACAAAGCCTTATTCCACTAGCCTAGCTAATTGTGGCAGTAAAATGTGTCCCCCTGAACAGAAGCTGAGCCCTCAGAGTTGCGAATGTGCCTATCCATTTGAAGGGACCCTGTACTTCAGAGCACCCTCCTTCCGGGAATTGTCCAGTGTGAATATGTTTCACTCACTAGAAATGTCTCTTTGGGGCAAACTGGGCCTAACTCCTGGTTCCGTTTTTCTTCAGAACCCTTTTTTTAATGTTGACGACTACCTTCAGGTGCAGGTCGCACTATTTCCACCCACTGACAAATATTTTAATAGGTCTGAAATTCAGAGTATTGGATTTGACTTGACCAACCAAACCTACAAGCCTCCCAAAGATTTTGGACCCTACTATTTTATTGCCTCGCCTTATCCTTTTCCAGGTAACTTAATTCATCTTTTTATTCATGCATGCAGTTTCTGTCTTATCATACTTGGAATCGATAATTGACTAGAAAAACAAAATTATGTTTCAGATGCTTCCAGAGGAAGTTCTATGAGCACTGGTGTTGTTGTTGGGATAGGGATTGGCTGTGGCTTACTGGTTATGAGCCTTGTTGGAGTAGGGATATATGCCATTCGTCAGAAGAAACGTGCAGAAAAAGCCATTGGATTGAGTAAACCATTTGGTAATCAATACATAACATCTTTAATATTCTTGCTAGCAAATGAATCGTTGAGATGCTGGTTAAATGCAGCATGAAAGAAACTTTGGATTATACATAAAACCTTGTGTGTTTCCAGCTTCTTGGGCTCCAAGTGGCAAAGATAGTGGCGGGATACCTCAGTTAAAGGGAGCAAGATGGTTCTCATATGAAGAACTAAAAAGGTGCACTTACAACTTTACAGAAAGCAATGAGATAGGTTCTGGAGGCTATGGCAAGGTATATCGATCTCCAAGATTAATTTTGGTCATGATTTATAATTATCAGAAAAGTTGAGGAATAGTTGCTGCTTAGTCATCTCTTATATTATTAAATATGCGCCATCTTGTATCCAGGTGTATAGAGGAATGATTTCTGATGGCCAAGTAGTGGCAATCAAAAGAGCTCAGCAAGGATCAATGCAGGGCGGGCTCGAGTTCAAGACTGAAATTGAGTTGCTATCACGAGTTCATCACAAAAACCTTGTAGGTCTTGTGGGTTTTTGTTTTGAACAAGGAGAACAGATGCTAGTTTATGAATATATGCCTAACGGAACACTGCGGGAATGCTTGTCAGGTATATATGCTCACTCTACTTTAGCTATGCAAGTAAGCATCGAGAACAATGCATGCTAAGACATTTAGTAATTTTCAGTTTAATTTTTTCTGGCCCACTAATGGACATGTACAAAGATCCCCAGGGGAATTTTCCTTTTAATCAGTATGCATATGCTGATACGTGAAGTGGATTGATTATAGGGAAGTCTGGCATTTATCTTGACTGGAGAAGGAGACTTCGCATTGCTCTTGGGTCGGCCAGAGGATTAGCTTACTTACACGAGCTTGCAAATCCTCCTATAATCCACAGAGATGTCAAGTCCACCAACATTCTGTTGGATGAAAATTTAACAGCAAAGGTCGCTGACTTTGGCCTGTCAAAGCTGGTATCAGACAGCTCGAAAGGACATGTTTCAACCCAGGTTAAAGGAACCCTGGTCAGCATTTACTTGCTTTTGTTTTCAGTATATTGATCAATATGGGCATTGCATGCCATATATATCAAATCTTAATGGTCACATATATTGTGTTAATTATAAATTTGGATGCAGGGTTATCTGGATCCTGAATATTACATGACACAACAATTAACTGAGAAGAGCGATGTGTACAGTTTTGGGGTGGTCATGCTTGAGCTGATAGCAGCTAAGCAACCTATAGAGAAAGGGAAGTACATTGTGCGGGAAGTAAGAATGGCAATGGACAGGAATGATGAAGAGCACTATGGATTGAAAGAAATAATGGATCCAGGCCTTAGAAACATAGGAGGGAATCTGGTAGGATTTGGGAGATTTTTGGAAGTGGCAATGCAGTGTGTTGAAGAGTCAGCAACAGAGCGTCCAACAATGAGTGAGGTGGTGAAGGCAATAGAAATGATATTGCAAAATGATGGGGTGAACACAGACTCAACAACATCAGCATCTTCTTCAGCAACAGACTTCGGAGCTTCAAGAGGCGGTGGTCCCCTTAGACATCCTTACAATCATGATGTTGTAGCTGCCAAGAATAAGGTGGATGTTGTCGACAATATTAATAATAACAATGCCTTTGATTATAGTGGTGGCTACACTCTCTCAGCAAAAGTTGAACCCAAGTAGCTGTAGCGACCAACCCTTTTTTTCTTTTTTTCTTTTTTTCCTATTGTTTTCCTTCCTTCATGTTGATTTATAGTGTGTTCAATGCGAAATGAAAACAAAAGGCCATTATTTTATTTGTAGTAGTTTATATATACATGTGTAGTTTACGCGCTACCCTTTGTTAACTTTATTATTATTATTATTATTATTATTATTATTATTATTATTATTATTATTATAAAAAGAAAAAAAGAAAAGGGAAGGGAAGAATTGGTCATTCTAGTTGCGTGCAAAACCATCATTTCATAGAAGGTACAACAATTTGATATCACTTTCGTTTTCCATTTTTTATTTTGAAACAAAATGAAAATATAAACAAAAAAGTTTGTTTATTTTTTATCTTATCTTGTAAAACATAATAAAAACTAATGACGCATAGTTAAAATTTTCCAAATCAAACAAAATGGTTCTCAAAAATTATGTTAGTGGTTGTTGGTTTTACTATTCAAGAAAAATGAAAACAAATTTCCAACCTCCTTTCAAAAACTTGAAGACGTGTAAATGAAAAGAAAAGAAACTGCTAAAATTTACTGCCGGAATTGGGCTTCTTTTTTTCAATAGAATTGGGCTTCTTGGTTGCTAGTTCAGAATTGGTTTTAATTGTTGGGCTCTTGATTTCCCCCAACTAATTTGAGCTTCATTAGCAACTTGTGCTGTAATTGGTCTGGAGCCCATATCATGTAGTTAATTAATGATTTGAAAGAGAGAGAGAAAACATTCTTTCAGATAACGACATATATAGTATGGAGTATTTTATTATGGAGTATGGTCTAGATCTGGTTGATAACCTAAAACGATGTGTTTTATTATAAATACCACTAGATTTTTGTATTTTATTATGGAGTATGGTGGTTGATAACCTAAAACGATATATATTATGATAAATACTACAAGATTTTTCATTTAACAGTTTTTTTTATCTGTTTTGGAATATGGTTTATGATAGTAATATTCTTTATTAAATTTTTTGAATAAATCATATTAATATAGGATGTGATAATAAAATTAATTTTAATAGGTAAAATAAAAAAATTAATATAGATAGTAGTAAAATAAAAAAAGTCATCCAGTTGTCTTGGAAAATAAAAAATAGATAATGATTTGAAAAAGAAAAAAAATTGAAAGGGCAAAATAAGAAAAGCAACAATAATAAGGGTGTGAGGCTGAGGGGAAAAGAAAGTAAAATGAAGTGTAAGAGTATGAAAATAAATACTAATAACAAGAGGAGGGGAATTATTACAAAAAATACTAAAATAGCTCAGTTATGTATGGTAGATTGTAAGTGTTTTCACTATGGATTGAAGCAGTGTTATTAGGGAGGAATTAGTTGGTTCTCACGGTAAATTGTGAGTGGTTTGCTTCTTTTTTTTTTATGGCATGTTGTGGGTTCATCTGTGATTTTGGTGGTGGCTTCGAGGCTGGGTTAGTTGACATGTTGGGTTTTTGGTGAGAGATAGGGGTTTTTGGTCTGTTGGTTATCTGTTATGGGTTCATATGTGATTTTGGGGGTGGCTTTGAGGCTGGGTTAGCTGGCAGCTTGGCTTGGATTACTGGGTTGTTTGTTGTCAATAGGTGTTTAATGAGCTGTCAATCTCCTTATTTATTCAGCGTGGAGCGCTGGTAGTTAGATACAAATCTTACCTGCAATGTACCCTATTGCATGGTTGTTCTTGAGAGAGTGTTGGTCTGGTGCAGTTAGATGGGATTTTGGTTGATTTTGCACGGGATGGAAATGCTTTCTTTGTTGTCTCTCTTTGTTCTGGGCAAGTCACTATGCTGGGATGTTTATTTTAATTATTTCTTTTGGATTTTGCTAGATTCAAGGTGTAAACCCCCAATTATAATTTTTCTAGGTTATTAAAATATGAGAAATTTAATCGATATAAAATGGGTTAAATTAAATTAAATAAATCTAAATCAAGATAAAAATGGTGAAATTAATGAAATGAAAAGTGAATATAGTGCTAAATTGTTAGAGAGAAAAATTTATGGGGACAAAATAAATACGTAAGACCACGAGGGGTCAATGTTCAAATAACAGAAGGTTAGAGATTTATGTACAAATAATAAAATGACCCCTAGGGTTTAGAGGATTAATGTATATGTTTTATAAAAGGGTTAAACAAGAAAACCTGGATTTTTGTTGCGTAAAAATCACCAACTGACCAATTTCACGCTATTAAGCATAACGCTCAATCTGACCGTCGAATTGGACTGAACATTTACGAAGGACTCCTTCACATATGTTTTCATATATAGTTAAAACTTTAGAGCGATCAAAGTTCGGTAAGGTTGTCAAATAATGTCGACAATTAGACTGAAAAATAGCATGAAAATCATTAATGGCAATGTTGTAAATATGCTTGATCAGCTGGAAAATTTCAACATCTCTCTTCTTCATTAAACCATGGCTGGACAAAAAAATAGGAGGAGAAAAGAGAGCTTGGGAGAGAAAGAGAGAAAAAGGCAAAGAGGAACCCAAAAATTGTGTTAGGAAAAATGTTTTTATCTAGAAATTAACAAGAAACAATAGAGAAAAGAAGGAACAAGGGAACTTAGGAGACAAAGAGAAGTTCTAAAGGGAGAAAGTAGACTTTGAATGAGGAAGATGATGAATAGGGTAATGCAGTGAGCTTTGATTCTTGCTTAATACACTTAGGTAAGTTGTTTTAAAGTGATAGTTGCTTAATTTATTATGTTTTACACGTAATTATTTGAAATTCCTAAATTTTAGAAAAGTTAGGGTTTGTGTTAATGTTGGTAGAATATTCTTAGATATTGGGTATTTATAGTTTATATTGATATTGTGAAATTAGATAATGGTAAAAAAAAAATGATGGAGGAGAAAAAAACATATTATGTGAGAAAGGTAAATGGGCTTAGGATATTGTTGACTTATAGGTTGGTACTAATACGAATGCTTTCCGATAAATGTTAGGAGTAGCATTCGGAGTCGAGACATCGACGGAAGGCACTCGAACAACAGGAACTGCAGGTAGGTGTGTACCACTTCATCTCTTTATATTTTGAAGAGTTTAATACATTCTGAAATTTTATTTGTTTATGTTGCATGTTGATTTACGATAATGAAGGATGAGAAATTTGATAGTAGAAACAAGATTAAACATGATGGCTGGTGTCATGAGTGTTGCCAGAAAAAAAAAATTGTATAAGGTTATTGTACTTGTTATCCTAATTTCTAAGGACAACTCGAATTGATATAAAGAATCGGCCACATGAGTGGAGGCAAGGAAAGTTAGCCGGTCATATGAAGAGCAAAAAGGAAAAAGGAGAAATTATGGTTTTCCTTAATGAATTTATTGTAACGTGTTGTTTTTTTTATATATGAATGTGTGTGTGAATTGAATGAAATTAATATGAAAGGAATGAGGGAGCCTTGGTTCTTTAAGGCCATGCTTTCAGTCAATTATGCATCACAGGGGGAGGATGTTTAATTTGACATATTTAGCTTGATGACATGTGTTTAATTGTGTCAAAATAAGGAAAAATACATGTTGAAATATCAAGGATTGTGTTTAAAAGAATATTGTTCGGAAAGTTCATAAAATCAATAAAAATGCTATATTTTAACGTTAAGAGAGAAGATTGAAATGAATAGGATAAATTGGCTCTTAAAAAGATATTTTTGACACTCTTATATGGTATATGATATTACTAGGGGTTTAGATACAAGAGAAAAAGTTGAATTGTGGATGTTATGTGTAAATGAAAATGTTAATGAATCTAGACAGATTTGTCTCCTGACTTGACTTTTGGAAAGAATTCAAGTAGGAGGGTGAGGAAATTAGGATTAGGTTCCTTCATAGTAATTATAGTTTTGGATGTTGACTAATTAAAGAAACTAGTTTTACTCAATTTAGAGCTATAGAACTCCAGTTATGGATCACCAACCGAGTCTGGGTCATAACAGACCTTATAGGGTAGTAGGTCTGATTTGTTGACGAATAATTTTGAGTATCTTAGGGGCAGAACTGGGTTCTCCTCCCTTAATGGGACTTGTAGCCCCGTGTCTTAACTTTCTAATAAAACCAATCTTGTTTGAAACGGAGTCTTAAAACTCCAGATATGGTCAAAAATCTAAGAAGAGGTCGAACTGCGACCTTTGCTGGTAGATTCGGAAAGTCGCTAAAACAATTATTTAGACGCGTTAAAGGGTGAAATTTTGGGTCCTTTCCCTTCAAGGAACATGTGATATTATATTTTAGCTTCCAAAAGAAATGAGCCATGTTTGAAATGAAAATTTGTAATGATAACTATGGTCGGACAAAGAATGACAATATTAATTGGTGTAATTGGCATGGACTAACATACATTTAGTGTATGTTAGGATCCCGAGTAAGGGGATCACCATGCATTAATGCCTATGGGGCATGGACTAGCATACATTTAGTGTATGTTAGGATCCCGGGTAAGGAGATCACCATGCATCGACTAACAACATTTAGTGTATGTTAGGGTTTTGGGTAAGAGGATCGCTATGCATCGACGCCTACAGGGTGATGATGATACCGATGAAATTGGTATTGACAATAAGTTAGGCAGAAATAGTTGTGGTTGATCTTATGAAATCTTGAATGGAAGTTAAAAATGAAAGATGAAACAGTTTTAGTTGTTGAATGAGAAAGAGTTCCAATGAAAACAAAAATAGAGAAGTGAATAGAACATGAATACATGTTTGCCTTTTTAAATTGTTGGATATTTGTGCGGCTATAATTATTGTGATATTCATGTTTTAATAATATGTATTTTATTTCAGGACCATCGCCTGTACGACAGAAGTAGATCCTAAGTTTTGTTCACTTTTTGTTATCTAGTTATAGGGAGTATATCCTTGTATTTTGAAATATTAAAACATTTATATAACTTAATTTGTATAATTGATGTTTAAATTTGAATAGATGAACTTAACTCAAAAATTCATATAATCATGTTCCATGTATGCTTGTTTATCTCATTTATTCATCTATAATGATATTTGTTGTTCAATGAATGTTATAAATATTATGGTTATGATAATAATGATGTTTGTGGGATTGAGACCAGGAACGATTAAGTCATGATTGAGTTATAAGATATGAGATATTAGAAGTGCAAACAGGGTTTATGTTGATAACTTGAGACCTCTCAGTATAGGGGAGACTCTGCGAAATTTCGGTAGACTTTTATATAAGAACTGTAAAAAATAATAATTAATTACCCGTATTTTTACGTACCAAATCGTAAAAAAATAACTATAAACGCATATGAAAGTATGGGGCATTACACAAGGGGCTGTAGATGGATTTTGCATCTGAGATTGATCAGGGCAGCCATACTTTTTTTTTTTATGTGCTAGTTTATAAAATATTTAATAATCCATTCTCTCTCTTGAAGAGTTTAACAAACTTTATATAGTTTTGCTAGCAACAATTGTTTAGTTTATTGGGGCATTTTCCAAGGATCTGGTCCCATTTCGTTCTCTATGGTTCGGAATTTTAGGATGTTGGAATCTCTGTGTGTCTAGCCGGGTTCTTGAAGATTGTTGGTGCTATTTATGATGTTTATCTATTTTGTAGTTTTGGCGTTAGGGTGTGCTTGGACTCTGGTAGTTGTTGCAGTTCTTGGTTAGTTAAGGGTCTTTGTACTGACCAAGTCGGTTTCCTGTGCATTTTTATTTTTTATTGCATTGCTTGGTTTGATGTTATTTATGATGTTTATCTATTTTGCAGTTTGGCATTAGGGTGTGCTTGAGCTCTAGTTGTTGTTGCAGTTCTTGGTTAGTCAAGGGTCTTTGTACTGACCAGGTTGGTTTCCTATGCATTTTCATTTTGTGTTGTGTTGTTTGGTTTCTGTTTGGTTCGCTTGATTTTTTGAAAAACTTGGAGGTCGGTTTTTGTGATTGGAATGCATGATTTTTATTATGGAATCAAGTAACTATTTTGAATTTTATGGTAACTGCATTAATATGCTTCTTTTTCTTTGTTGTTTACCTTATCTATTCAGGTTTCAATTGCTTTATGTTTTTTTTTAGGGATGTTTTGATTGTCAATGTTCGTGGACTTAGAAGTCAGCCAAGTTCACATGATGTGGGTTTGACATGTTTGTCAAATCCAAAACCCTTGGACTTGGCGGACTTTCAAGTCCAAAGTGCGTACACTTAGCAGGACAGCCAAGATCCAAGTAACGTGGGTCTGACACGCTTATCACACCCAAGAAACGTATGTGGCATGCCAAACCCAAGCAACATGGATCTGACATGCTTGCCAGACCCAACCAACATGGGTCTAGCATGCTTACCAAGCCTACAAGCGTCTGGCTTGGTTTTTTTTATATATTTTTTTGAATTTTTTAAAAAACAATGCATTATTTGTGTATTTTTTTCAAATAAATTTTTGGTTTATGTTTAGGTGGGTATAGTTCATTTGTGATTTTTTCTTAATTTTATATAGATTAATTATTTTTTTTTAATATTGAATTTTTCATAAGATTTTTTTTAATATTGATTTTATATGCTATGTGCAACGTTGCATTGTTTATATATAATAATAATAATAATAATAATAATAATAAT
>Ga0325400_1000765_pt1 | contig 24877 bp, 21 predicted proteins | sample PopdelMetagenome_2_FD_205662 | JGI IMG/M metagenome (GOLD analysis project Ga0325400, IMG submission 205662) | Populus deltoides microbial communities from Bellville, Georgia, United States - Xylem-PdKOR-R1 | ecosystem: Host-associated > Plants > Phyllosphere > Stem > Wood/Secondary xylem...
TCCCGGGCCCCGCGGACCCTCCCGCGCCACCGAACCCGCCGAACCCACCCGGACCGCTCATCGGACCGGCGACGAGGCGACGGGCCAGGCCGGAGGCCACCACTCCCCGCAGCAGTGGTCGCGTGAGGGGCAGCACCAGCACGAGCCCGACGACGTCGGTGACGAATCCCGGCGTCAGCATCAAGGCGCCCCCGAGGACCACCAGGCTCCCGTCGGCGATCTCCGTGGTCGGCAGCCGGCCCTCGCCGAGCGCGACCTGCAACGCCCGCCACGCGCGGACACCCTCCCGCTTGAGGATCCAGCCCCCCAGGACGCTCACCGCCAGCAGGGCGAGGATCGCCCATCCCGCGCCGATCACCTGGCCGACCTGGACGAGCACGTAGATCTCGACCAGCGGCACCACCACGAGGGCCAGGAGCACCCACCAGCCCAGGCCGCGGGGGCGCCTGCGGGGCGTGGCTGGGTCGGACCGGCCGGCGGTGGGGTGGGTGCCGCTCACACCGTCACTGTACGGCGGCGGCCCCAGGCCCGGCGTACCTGCGCACGCCGCTCCCGCAGGCCCCAGGCGGTGATCCGACGTAGCGACTCCGCGGCGACGGCCCCACTCATCTTCGAGTCACCACGGGCCCGCTCGACGAACTCGATCGGGACCTCGCGCACGACGAGACCTGCTCGCAGGGTGCGGCTGACGAGGTCGGTCTGGAACACGTACCCCGTCGACCGCACGCCCGCCAGGTCGAGGCGACGCAGCGTGTCGCGGCGGTAGAGGCGGAAGCCGGCGGTGGCGTCGCGGACGTCGATGCCCAGCAGCAGGCGGACGTAGAGGTTGCCCCCGCGGGAGAGCGCCTCACGGTGCAGAGGCCAGTTGACCACCGTGCCGCCCGGCACCCAGCGGCTGCCGATGACCAGGTCCGACCTGCCCCCACCGTCGGTGCCGGCCAACCCGGCGAGGAGCCGGTCCAGCTGCTCGGGCTGGTGGGACCCGTCGGCGTCCATCTCGCCGATCACGTCGTAGCCGGCGCGCAGCGCCTCGTCGAACCCGGCGAGGTAGGCCGCCCCCAGGCCGGCGCGGCCGGTGCGGTGCAGCACGCGGACCCCGGGGTCGGTGGCGGCCAGCCGGTCGGCGAGCTCGCCGGTGCCGTCGGGAGAGGCGTCGTCGACGACCAGCACGTGGACGTCGGGCTGCGCCGAGCGGAGCCGGCCGACGATCCAGGCGAGGTTGTCGACCTCGTCGTAGGTCGGGACCACCATGACGACCCGCCCGAGATCGGGGTGGGCGCCGTGGGGCTGGAGGGGGGGACCGGACATGGGTGGCGGGGTCAGACCTTCTCGTCGACGGTGACGGGGACGGCACACGACGGGGTGTCGCGGCGCCGCCGACGGTGCGCGACCAGCACCAGCGCCAGGCCAATGACGGTCGACGCGGGCATGAACACCGACAGCCACGGCCCCACACGGACGCCGGGGGTGACCCCGGACCGCAGGCCGACGGTCTCGACCAGCACGTCCTGGGTGAGTCGGCTGGTGCGGGCCAGCACGGTGCCGTCGGGGGCGATGATCCCGGAGATCCCGTTGGCCGCGGCCACGACGGCGTACTTGCCGGTCTCGACGGCTCGCAGGCGGGTGGTCGCGAACTGCTGGTCGATCTGGTCGGTGAAGATGAAGCTGGCGTTGGAGGTCTGCACGGCGAGCAGGTCGGCGCCGTTCTCGACCTGGGCGGCGATGCCACCCTCGTAGACGACGTCGAAGCAGATCGCGTCGGCCACCCGCACGCCGGCGATGTCGAGCGGTGTCGTCCGGTCGCCGGCCTGCATGTCGCGGCCGATCTCGCCGAGTCGGCCGGCGGTGAGGAACCACGACGGCATGTGGTCGCGCCACGGGATGTACTCGCCGTAGGGCACCGGGTTCTGCTTGCCGTAGCGCTCCCCCGGTCCGGTCTCGGGGTCCCAGACGATGCCCTGGTTGAGCAGCCGGTCCGGGCCGTCGTCGACCAGGGCGCCGACCAGGACCGGTACGCCGATCGCGGCCACCGCCCGCTCGATCCCGGCCTCGACGACGGGGGTCTGGAACGGGTCGACGGCGGTGGAGTTCTCCGGCCAGATGACCAGGTCGGGCTGGGGCACCTGGCCGGCGGCGACGTCGTCGGCCAGCCCGACCGTGGCGTCGACGTGGTTGCTGGTCACCCCGAGCGGGTCGTAGAGGATGTTGTTGCCCGGGCCCGGCACGTCGCCCTGCACGGCGGCGACCGTGGTCTGCCCGGTCGTCGGCAGCCGGAACGGCACCAGGGCGGGCACGCAGGTCACGGCGACCACGGCCATCAGCCCGAGACCGGCTCGGGCGCGGGCAGCGAAGCCGTGGGCGACCAGGACCGAGGCCAGGGTGAAGCCGGTCAGCGCGAGCAGCGCGCTGAGGCCGGTGAGTCCGACGTAGGCCAGCGCCGGCGCGGCCGGGGTGTCGACGACGGCGAACGACAGCCGGCCCCAGGGCATCCCGCTGAGCGGGTAGCTGCTGCGGAGCACCTCCATCGCCGCCCACGCCCCGGCCAGCCACAGCGGCCAGACGCGCAGTCGTTGCAGGAGGGTCGAGACCGACCCCAGGGCTGCGTAGAACAGCGTCTCGACGCTCGACAGGGTGATCCACCCGGCGGCCCCGATGGAGGCCCGCATCCACCAGATGTGGGTGAAGTAGAACGCGGCGCCGAACACCAGACCCGGGAGCCAGGCACGCGTGGCCGGCAGCCCACGGGTCACCAGGGCGAAGGCGGCCAGCGGGACCGGCAGCAGCCACGGCAGCGCCACGGGCTCGAAGGCGAGGGAGAGGACCAAGCCGGCGACCAGGGCGACGGGCAGCCTCCACAGCACGGGTGCGAACCTACCCGGCGGCCGCGACCCGGCCGGGCGCGGACCGGGCGTGCCGGGACCGGGAGGGCACAGCGGACCCGTCGGCCGTCCCCGGCCACGACGGGATGCCGTGACGGGGTCGTTGTCTAGGGGCCCGCGCACCCTCCCGGGTCGCTCCCGCGGGGCCGACCGACCTCCGCGAACCGGGGGAAGGTGACGTTGGCGCTACACCACCCGTCCCCGGCCACTCGGACGTCGGTCCGCCGGCCACGGCCTGCATGAGCGGACGTCCCGTACCTTCCCGTCCCGCCGCAGAGGGTGTCAACCGACCCCTGACCAGCGACGACGCGCGAAACCGCAGGTCACGCGGGGGGCCCGCACACGACCCCGATCCGAGAAATTCTGTCCGGCCCCGGCGTGTCGCCCACGACGCGCCGCGCCGTCGGGCTAGGCGCCTGCGGGCGGTGGCACGACGACCGTGCCGGTCGCCGTCGTCGCGACCACGGGCTCCTCGAGCCAGCGGGCAGCGCCTGGTCTCTCGGCGGTGGCCGCACTCCGCGCGACCACCCGCGCCTCGAAGTCCATCACCCGCGAACGGGTGCCGACCGAGGTGAGCACCGCCTCCACCTCGAGGACGTCGCCGGCCCGCACCGGGGCCCGGAACTGCACCTCGGAGTACGACGCAAACAGTCCCTCGTCGCCGTCGGTGCGGATGCACAGCTCGGTCGCCGCGTCGCCGAACAGGCCGAGGCCGTAGGCGCCGTCGACGAGGTCGCCGGCGTAGTGGGCGTGGGAGGCGGGGACGTAGCGACGGTGCACGACGCGGAGGCCCACGCGGGGATCGGGGGTGGTGCTCATGAGGCGGTCCTCTCGGCGGCTGTCCGGGCGGCTGTCTCGGCGCTCTGGGCGACCGCGCCGTCCGGAGGTCGGGGGGCCAGGCGGTGGGCGAGGAACGAGGCGACGTCACCGGGCGTCGTACCGCGTCCGAAGACCCGGTCCACCCCGAGCTCGGCGGCCATGGCCTCGTCGAAGCGGGGCCCGCCCACGATCAGCAGCGGCCGGGTCGAGGCCGGGTAGGACTCCCGGAAGGCGGCCGACATCTCGCGGGTGTTGAGCAGGTGGGCGTCGCGCTGGGTGACCACCTGGGAGACCAGCACCGCGTCGGCCCGCTCGGCGCGGGCCCGGTCGACCAGCTCGGGCACCGAGACCTGGGCGCCGAGGTTGACCACGCGCAGCTCGCGGTAGTACTCGAGCCCCTTCTCCCCCGCGAACCCCTTGATGTTCAAGATGGCGTCGATCCCGACCGTGTGGGCGTCGGTGCCGATGCAGGCCCCCACGACCGTCAGCCGTCGCTGCAGGGTCTCCTTGACGGCGGCGTTGACCTCCTTCGGGGTCAGCAGCGGGTAGTCGCGCTCGACGACCTCGACGGCGCCCGGGTCGACGACGTGGTTGACCCGGCCGTAGACCACGAAGAACGTGAACCCGGGCCCCAGGGGCCGCGCGTGGGCGACCAGGGCCGGCTCGATGCCCATCTTGCGGGCCAGCTGCAGCGCCGACCCCTCGGCGACCTTGGAGTGGTCCAGCGGGAGGGTGAAGCTGACCTGGACCATGCCGTCGCCGGTGGTGTCTCCGTAGGGCACGACCACGCTCATCGGGACTCCTCCTGGTAGTCGAGCTGCTCGAGCTGCTCCGGCCGGTCGTCGCCGTCGAGCTGCTCGGTGGCGGGGTTGAAGTAGTCGTCGGCCTTGCGGGTGACCCCGTCCAGACCGCGGCCGGCGTCGGCCGGGCGCTTCATGAGGCCGAAGGTGCCGTCGGCGATCGCGGCGAGCATGCCGTCGTCGACGATCCGCTCCAGCAGGTCGATGGACTCCCCCAGCACCTGTCGGGCCCGCTGGTGGATGACCCCGCCGGGCGCGGGGTGGAAGTCCTCGTGCAGGCGGCCCGCCGCGTCGAGGACGTAGCGCACGTTCTGCAGCGCCAGGTCCCGGTCGGAGAGCCACGGCGTGACCACCGCCTCGGTCATCATGCCGACCAGGAGGATCCCCTGGCCGGTGAGCGCCCCGGCGAGGTTGAAGAAGCCGTCGAGCAGGTGGCCGCGGAAGACGTCGCCGGTCATGTGTCGGGTGGGGGGCATCCACTTCAGGGGCGCGTCGGGGAACACCTCGCGGGCCAGCAGCGCGTGGGCCAGCTCGAGGCGGAAGGAGTCGGGTACGGCTGGGTCGATCTCGAAGGCGTGGCCAAGTCCGAGCTGCCAGTCGGCCAGCCCGGCCTCGTGGCCGAAGTACTCGTTGAGCAGTTGGCTGGTCGTGACGGTGTGCGCGGCCTCGATCGCGTCGGCGGTCGTGAGGTAGTTGTCCTCGCCGGTGTTGATGATGATCCCCGCGCGGGCGTGCACCTGACGGCTGAAGCGCTGGTCGACGAAGGTGCGCACCGGGTTGATGTCGCGGAAGAGGATCCCGTACATCGAGTCGTTGAGCATCATGTCGAGCCGCTCGAGACCGGCGAGCACCGCGATCTCGGGCATGCACAGGCCGCTGGCGTAGTTGGTCAGCCGCACGTAGCGGCCCAGCTCGCGGCTGGACTCGTCGAGCGCGGCCCGCATGAGCCGGAAGTTCTCCTGGGTGGCGTAGGTGCCGGCGAATCCCTCCCGGGTCGCCCCCTCCGGCACGAAGTCGAGCAGGCTCTGGCCCGTGGAGCGGATGACGGCGATGACGTCGGCGCCCTCGCGGGCCGCCTGCCGGGCCTGGGGGATGTCCTCGTGGATGTCGCCGGTGGCCACGATCAGGTAGACCCACGGCGTGCGCGGCGCGTCCCCGTGCCGGGCGATCAGCTGCTCGCGCTCGCGGCGGCGGCCGTCCATCCGGGTCAGCCCCTCCCCCACGGCGGCCCTGGCCGCCTGCCGGGCGCGGTCGGCGTCGCGTCCCTCCGGCATCCGGAGCACCACCGACCCGGTGGCGGCCCTGCGGGCCAGCTCGGCCAGGCTGCCGGCCTCGCCGCGGACCAGCGCGTCCCAGACCGGGAGGGAGGCCCCGTGCTCGAGACCGGTGTCGGCGCGGACGACGTCGAGGAGCCGGTTGACCCAGGGGGTGCCCTCCTCGTCGGCTCCGCCGAGGCCGGCCAGCCGGAGCGTGGCCCGCTCGACCGAGACCGTCGTGTGCTCGCGGGCCATCGCCACGACCGGCTCCCCGGCGCGGGCCGCGAGGGCTCGGGCGCGGGCTACGACCGCCGGGTCGAGGTCGAGCTTGTCGCGGGGCGGATGGGTCACCTGGGTCACGTGGGCTCCTCGGTGGTCGCGTCGTGGATGGTGCGGCCCGCGGCCAGCAGGGTCCGCAGCTGCGGCAGGGGTACGTCGGGTCCGAGCGCGGGCCAGCCCCGGTCGTCGAGCCTGCCGGGGAGCTGCCAGGTCGCGAGGTCGGCCGGGGCACCGGGGGCGAGGGTCCCGACGCCGGGTGCGGGGGTGCCGCCGGCGGCCAGGGCGCCGCCGCGGGTGTGGGCGTCGTACGCCGCGGCGACCTCGAGTCGCTGCGCGGGCACGTGGTGCAGGGTGGCGGCCCGGACCGCGGCCCAGGGGTCGACCGGGGTGACGGGTGAGTCGGACCCAAACGCGAGCCGGGCCCCGGCCCGGACGAGGTCGCCGAACGGGTTGGTGACCTCCCAGCGCGCGCCGAGGCGGGCGGCGTACATGTCGTCGGGTCCGCCCCAGAGCGCGTCGAACGCGGGCTGCACGCTGAGCACGACCCCGAGCCGGGCGAGGAGCGCGACGGTGGCCGGCGAGGGCATCTCGACGTGCTCGAGGCGGTGCCGGGCCGCGACGAGCGTCTCGTCGCCGACGAGCTCCGCTGCCCGGGCGAACCCCTCCCCGATCGCGTCGAGGGCGGCGTCGCCGATGCAGTGGAACCCGGCCTGCAGACCGCCCCGGGTGCAGGCGACGACGTGGTCGCGGACCTGCTCCGGCGTCAGGTAGGCGTGCCCGCAGGTGTCGGCGTCGGCGTAGGGGCCGCGCAGTGCCGCGGTGCGCGACCCGAACGCGCCGTCGGCGACCAGGTCCCCGGCGAGGCCGGCGACGCCAAGCCGCTCGGCGGCCTCGAGGGCCAGCAGCTCGCCCCAGTAGACGACGGCGCGGAGCCCGGCCTCCTGCGCCGCCTGGCGGACCAGGGCGATCTCGGACTCCGGGCCGATGTGGGGGGCGGCGTTCTCGTGGAAGGAGACGATCCCGGCCGCGGCCATCGTGCGGCAGGCGGCTCGGGCGGCGTCGAGCCGGTCGGAGTCGGAGACGAGCGACTCGACCGCGTGGCGCACGGCGTGGTGCGCGTCGCGCTCGACCCGGCCGTCGGGGGTCGCCCCGTCGAGGTGGTCCAGGCCCGGCACGAGTGCGGCGAGCGACGGCGAGATCACGGCGGAGTGGCTGTCGACCCGGGAGAGGTAGCTGCGTCGTCCCGGGGCCGCACGCTCGAGCTCCTCGGCCGTCGGCGGCCGGGAGACGCGCCACCCGGTCTCGTCCCACCCCTGGCCGACGAGCACGCCGGCCGCGGGCGTCGCCGCGGCGTGCGCCGCGAGCGCGTCGAGCACCGCGTCCAGGCTCGGCGCGCCGGTGAGGTCGAGGCCCCGCAGGGCGGTCCCGGTGCGCACGGTGTGCACGTGGCTGTCGACGAAGGCGGGCCCGAGGGCCGCACCGTCCAGGTCGACGACGCGGGGGGCGCCCTCCCCGGACCCGGTCCACGCGTCGGCGTCGTCCTCCGTGCCGACCCAGGCGATCCGTCCGTCCTCGACGCCCAGCGCCGTCGCCCTGCCCGCGGCCACGAGCCCCGGGCCCGCAGGGAGCAGCCGGCCGCCGCGCAGGACGGTGCGGGTCCGCGGGTCGCTCGGGTCGTGCGGGTTGCTCGCGGGGCGCCTGGACGTCATCGGTGCAGTCTGTCCTCGACCAGGCTCCTCAGGCCGTCATGCCCGCGCAGGAGGTCCAGGGCGTACGCCGCGTGGCCGGGCACGTAGCCGTTGCCGACCAGCATCCGCACGTCGGCGCCCATCCCCTCGGCCCCCAGCGCCGCGGCCGAGAAGGACGTGGCCATGGAGAAGAAGACGACCGTGCCGCCGTCGGCGGTGGCCAGGACCGCTCCGCCCTCGCACCCGGCGACGTCGACGCACACCACGGTCACGTCGGCCGGGCCCCCGGCGCCCGCGACGGCCTCGCGCACCGCGACCGGGTCGCGGGCGTCGGCGACGACGACGACATCGGCGAGACCGGCTGCGGTCAGCCGTGCGGACTCGTCGGCGTCGCGCACGAGGGCGATCGTGCGCCCCGCGCCGGAGGCGGCTGCGGCGGCCAGGCTCAGCGACCCGGACTTCCCGGCTCCACCGAGCACCGCGACCACCGGGGCGCCGGCCCGCTCACGGTGCTCCTCCACCACGCGCGAGGTCAGCGCGGGTGCTCCGCAGACGTCCATGACGGCCAGCCCCAGGTCGGTCGGCAGGTCCTCGGGCAGCCGCGCCGCGACGGACCGGCCGAACAGCACGGCGTACCCGGTGCAGGGGACCTGCTCCCCCGTGGCGTCCCACCCCGCCAGCTGGTCCTCGACGACCAGGGGGGTCAGGGTCAGCGAGACCAGCGTGGCCACCCGGTCCCCCACGGACAGGCCGAGCGGGGACTGCGGCCCGACCTCCTCGACCGTGCCCACCAGCATGCCGCCGGACCCGGTCTCGGGGTTCTGCATCTTGCCGCGCTCGTCGATGATGCCGAGCACGGCGGCCCGCAGCGCCGCCCGGTCGACCGCGCCCTCGTGGGTGTGGGTGCGCTCGAGCTGCCGGAACGACGCCGCGTCGAGGTTGAGGCGCTCGACCCGCAGGCGCACCTCGTCGGGCCACAGGGCCGCCCGGGTGTCGAGGTGCTGCGCGGCCTGGGGCAGCACGACGGGCCGGTCCAGCACGCGGTGCAGGCCGAGCGGGTCTCCTGAGGTCACTGACGTCTCTCCGTGGTGCGCATTGACAGGATGATTTGCGGTGCGTCGAGGTGTGTGAAGGACGATCTTCGCCTAGTCTCGCAGCGTTGTGATCTGCGCGACAACCGACGCGCCGTCTGAGCCGTGCATGGAAGGACCCCGACGTTGAGCATCGACAGCTCGATCGGACTGCTGGCCGAGTCCGGCCAGCCCTACGCCTACCGCCGCCCCGAGCTGGTCGAGCCCGACTGGACCCGGTTCCCGGGGTGGCGCGAGGTCACCGAGGAGGAGTGGCGCTCGGCGCAGTGGCAGCGCGCCCACTGCGTGAAGAACCTGCGCCAGCTGCGCGACCTGCTCGGCGACCTGGTCGACGAGCGGTTCTACGCCGACCTCGAGCGCGACCAGGCCGAGCGCGCCACGATGTCGATGCTGGTGCCGCCGCAGATGCTCAACACGATGGTCCCGCACGTGACCCCGGCCGGGCCGGGGTCGTTGACCGACGCCCTGTACGCCGACCCAATCCGTCGCTACATGGTCCCGGTGTTCTCCGACCGGCGCACCGACTGGCCCTCCCACCCGCACGCCAGCCGGGACTCCCTGCACGAGCAGGACATGTGGGTCGCCGAGGGGCTGACCCACCGCTACCCCACCAAGGTGCTCGCCGAGCTCGTGCCCACCTGCCCGCAGTACTGCGGGCACTGCACCCGGATGGACCTGGTGGGCACCTCGACCCCGACGGTCACCAAGCTGACCTTCGCGGCCAAGCCCGTCGACCGCCTGGAATCGATGCTGGCCTACCTGCGGGCGACCCCGTCCGTGCGCGACGTGGTGGTCTCCGGCGGGGACGTGGCCAACCTGCCGTGGCCCCGGCTCGAGGCCTTCGTCACCTCGCTGCTGGAGGTCGAGAACATCCGCGACGTCAGGCTCGCGACCAAGGCCCTGGTCGGGCTGCCCCAGCACTGGCTGCGTGACGACGTCCGGGAGGGGATGACCCGGGTGGCCGGTCTCGCCCGGTCGCGCGGGGTGTCCCTGGCCATCCACACCCACGCCAACCACGCTGCGTCGGTGACGCCCCTGGTGGCCGAGGCGTCCAGCGCGATGCTCGAGGCCGGCGTGCGCGACGTGCGCAACCAGGGCGTGATCCTCGACGGCGTCAACGCCGACCCGCACGCGCTGCTCGACCTGTGCTTCGCCCTGCTCGACGGCGCCCAGGTGATGCCCTACTACTTCTACCTCTGCGACATGATCCCCTTCAGCGAGCACTGGCGGATCTCGGTCGCCGACGCCCAGCGGCTCCAGCACCACCTGATGGGCTACCTGCCCGGGTTCGCCACCCCCCGGATCGTGTGCGACGTGCCGTTCGTGGGCAAGCGCTGGGTGCACCAGGTGGCCTCCTACGACACCGAGCGCGGGATCTCGTCGTGGACCAAGAACTACCGCACCTCGATCGAGGCCGACGACCCCGAGGCGCTGCTCCGCACCTACGACTTCTACGACCCGATCCACACTCTGCCGGCCGCGGGTCAGGCCTGGTGGACGCGCGAGGCGGAGCGGTTGGCGGCCGGGACGGCTGTGGGCCGGCACGCCGAGCCGGAGCTCGTCGTACCGGCCCGCTGAGGAGTAGCCGCCAGGGTCGGGTCAGCGCGGGGTGGGGTGGCCCTCCACCTGCTCGGCCTCCTGCTCGGCCTCGGCGGGGGTGATCAGTGCGGTCACCTTGACCGAGATCAGCCCCAGCACGCAGCCGATGACCAGGCTGGCGAAGACGCTGAGGACGACGAAGAAGTACGGCGTGGACAGCACGCCACCGAAGGCGCCGGCGCCAGCGGTCAGCGGGTCGGACAGGCTGTCGACGGTGTTGGCCGCACCGCCGCCACCCTCGGCCCAGTAGTCCAGACCGGTCGCGGTCCACCAGAGGAAGACCACGGCGAACGCGCCGAAGGCCGCCGGGACGTAGTGCCAGTCGCCCAGGGCGGTCATGAGGACCAGGACGATCGCGAAGACGGCCACCATCAGCCCGATGCCCCAGAAGTCGGGGGCCGGCGCGATGGCCGAGGAGGTGATGATCGTGAGCAGGGCCGCGGCGCAGCCGCTGACCTGGGCGAGCAGCACCTTCACGAAGGCGCCGGTGTCGGCGCCGGCTGCGAAGAAGAAGCCCCAGGCCACGAAGGCGGCCGGCACGACGAGGTGGAAGCTGGTCGGCAGCGACAGACCCGTGCCGAGGTCGCCGGCGGTGGACCAGTGGAAGGTGTAGTTGAAGCCGACCTCGCACCAGATGAAGGCGAGGACTCCGATGACGACAGCGAGTGGCACGGATGCCTTGATGCGTTCTGCCATGACCCTGCTCTCTTCTCGAGGAGTGGGGGGACGGAGCAACCGCCACCACGGCGCGGAGGCGTACGCGGGGTGTGACCAGCGCTACACCCCCGCAGTGTGGTGAGTGTCACACCGCGGCGACCGCTCCGCTTGGCTCCTTCTCATCCCCCGAGAACGGGGTGTCGCGGGTGCGGGATGAATCACCGGCCGGCTGGTGACTCATCTCGCGGGCGTACGCGATTGGGGACGTCCGGTGCACCCGTCGTACGCCGAGTGGTGCCGATGGTGCGCAAGAGGACGTGCGAACGACGGCCGGTCCCGGCGTCGAGCACACGCCCGGACCGTCGTACCGGGCAGGAGTCGTCCACAGGCATGGTGGGTGACCCGGCTCTGCACAGGCGTCCGGGTCGAGGGCCCGCGCCCGGGCGATCCAGGGAGATCGTCGACCCATGTCACAGGACCCCTACCTGGCCTCGATCTGCCGCGAGCACGGCGTCTTCCTCCGACGCGAGGCCGAGGAGGTCGGATACACGCAGCGGCTGATCGACGCCCTGATCAAGCGTGGCGTGTGGCAGCGGGTGCGCTGGGGTGCCTTCGTCTACGGGGAGGACTGGCAGACGCTGGGCGAGCGGGAGCGGTACGGCCTGCGGTGCCGCGCGGCGTACAGGCGCATGACGACGCAGGTCGCGCTGTCCCACACCAGCAGCGCCCACCTGTGGGGTGCTCCCCTGTGGGAGGTGGAGCTCGACCAGATCCACCTGACCCGGATGGACGGCAACACGCAGCGTCGTGCTGCCGGGGTCGTGACCCACCGGGGCTCGATCCTCGACGGCGACCTCGCCGAGCGTGATGGGCTGCTCGTGACCTCACCGACACGGGCGGCGCTCGAGGTCGCGATGCTCGCCCCGGACATGGAGCACGCCCTGGTCGAGGTCGACCACTTCCTGCGCCACGGTCTGACCACCAAGGACGCGCTGCGCGCCCGCTTCGTGCTCATGGACCGCTGGCCCCGCACCCTCCGGCTCGACATGATGCTCTCCCTGGCCGACGGCCGGTCGGAGTCCGTCGCCGAGACCCGGGTCCGCTACCTGTGCTGGGCACAGCACCTGCCGACCCCGGTGCTCAACCACCCGATCCGCGACGCGGACGGCACGGTGCTCTACCGGGTCGACTTCGCCTGGCCGGACCTGGGGGTGTTCGTCGAGTTCGACGGCCGCGAGAAGTACGACCGCCACCGCCGCGAAGGCGAGAGCCTCGACGACTTCCTCATCCGCGAGCGACGTCGCGAGAGTCGCATCCGAGAGCTGACGGGATGGGTCTGTGTCCGACTGACCTGGGCCGACCTCTACCGCCCTGAGCAGACCGCGGCTCGGATCCGGTCGCAGTTCCGTCCCGTCGCCGCCTGAGCCGGTGGGCGGGCACCCCTCGCCCCACCCGTCGTACTGGACGCACCGAACATCCGGTGGGAGTACCCAATCGGGTACGTCTACCGGATGAGTCACCGGCCGGCCGGTGACTCATCCGTCAACCGAGACGCCAGCCGAGACGCCGACACAACCCTCAGGCCGGGTCGGGCGGCCGGTTCTCGAAGTACGTCGACAGCACCATCGTGGTGCGGGTGGAGACGTTGGCGGCGGCGCGGACCCGCGCCAGCAGGTCCTCCAGGTCGGTCGGGGCGGCGACCCGCACCTTGAGGATGTAGGACTCCTCCCCCGCCACCGACCAGCACGCCTCGATTTCGGGGATCGGGCGCAGCCGCTCCGGGCAGTCGTCGGGCTGGGAGGGGTCGATGGGCCGGATCGAGATGAAGGCGGTCAGCGGCAGCCCGATCGCGGCGCGGTCGACCAGGGCGGCGTACCCCGCGATCGCGCCGCGCTCCTCGAGCCGCTTGACCCGCTGGTGGACCGCCGAGGTCGACAGGCCGGTGGCCCGGCCGAGGTCGGTGTAGCTCATCCGGCCGTCCGCGGCGAGCAAGCCGAGGATGCGACGGTCGGTGGGCTCGACCTCGGGCGTCGTCACGGCCTCACCCTAGGGGCTGGTGAGCCCGTGACGCGGTGTCGCGGGGATGGACCTTCGACGGTCTAGGGTCGCTGGCCATGAGCGGGCGGGCCGAACGACTGATGCTGCTGGACACGGCCTCGATGTACTTCCGGGCCTTCTACGGCGTACCGGAGATCACCGGGCCCGACGGCACCAACGTCAACGCGGTCCGGGGCCTGATGGACTTCATCTCCCGGCTCGTCGACGACTACCGGCCGACCCACCTGGTCTGCTGCTGGGACGACGACTGGCGCCCGCAGTGGCGCGTCGACCTGCTGCCCTCCTACAAGGCGCACCGGGTCGTGGAGGAGGTGGACGCCGCCCCCGACGTCGAGGAGGTGCCCGACCCGCTCGGGCTGCAGGTGCCGATCATCCGCGAGGTCCTGGCGGCGTTCGGCATTTGCGTCGTCGGGGCCGCCGAGCACGAGGCCGACGACGTGATCGGCACGCTGGCCACCGGGGCCGGGATGCCGGTCGACGTCGTCACCGGTGACCGCGACCTCTTCCAGCTCGTCGACGACGACGCCCCCGGAGGCGCGGTGCGGGTGCTCTACATCGCCCGCGGCGTCGGACGGCACGAGCGGGTCGACGAGGAGTGGGTGCGGGAGAGGTACGGCGTGGAGGCCCGCCAGTACGCCGACTTCGCGACGTTGCGCGGCGACACCTCCGACGGTCTCCCCGGGGTGGCGGGCGTCGGGGAGAAGACCGCCGCCACCCTCCTCGGCCGCTTCGGCGACCTGGACGCCATCGTCACCGCCGCGGCGGACCCCGACTCCGACCTCGCGCCCGGTCCCCGCGGCAAGATCAAGGCCTCGCTGGACTACCTCGCGGTCGCGCCCCGCGTCGTCGCCGTGGTCCGCGACCTCGACCTCGACCGCTCCGGCCTCGCGCTCCGGGCCGCGCCGGCCGACCCCGAGGCGGTGGCGGAGCTCGCGACCCGGTGGGGGCTGGAGTCCCCGGCCGAGCGGCTCACCGACGCCCTCACCCGCGCGAACGGGGGGTGAAGGGTCACTCCGACGCCGGCTCGTAGCGTGGAGGCCATGTCACGCATCGCCATCGTCGGGGGCCACGGAGCCGTGGCCCAGCAGCTGATCACCGTCCTGCGTCGCAGCGACCACGACCCGGTCGCGCTGGTGCGCACCGAGGACTACCGCGAGGAGCTGGAGGGCAAGGGCGCCGAGGTTCGTCTGCTCGACATCGAGCAGCAGGACGCCGACGCGTTCGCGGACGCGTTCGAGGGATGCGACGCCGTGGTGTTCGCCGCCGGCGGCGGGCCCGACGGCAACGCTGAGCGCAAGCGCACCGTCGACCTCGAGGGGTCGCTGAAGTCCATCGAGGGGGCCCGCGCGGCCGGGATCACCCGCTTCGTGCAGGTCTCGGCCATCGGGGTCGACAACCCCGTGGCCGACGACGCCGAGGACGTGTGGAAGGTGTACGTCGAGGCCAAGGCCGCCGCCGACGACGCCCTGCGCCGCAGCGAGCTCGACTGGACCATCGTCCGGCCGGGCCACCTCACCGACGACCCCGGCACCGACGCGGTGCGGCTGGCCGAGGAGGTCGAGCGGGCCGACGTCACCCGTGCCGACGTCGCCGCGGTGGTCGCCGCCGTCCTCGACGACCCCCGCGCGATCGGGCGTCAGTGGGAGTTGGTCGGTGGCGACACCCCGGTCGCCGAGGCGATCGACGCTGCCTGTGCCTCGGTGGTCGAGCCGTGAGGAGGCGCTAGCCGACGAGCGAGTCGAGACCCCGTCGGCCGAGGAGGTGCCGACGTCGTCGGGTCTCGACTCTCTCGGCGCCGGGGCGCCTCCCGGCTCGACCACCGGTGGGGTCCAGTCCCGGCTTTCGCGGCGTCCGTTCAGGCCTCGGCGAGTCCCGAGTAGGCGACCACGCCGCGACGCATGGCGGAGATCGCGGACCGGGCGGTACGCCGCAGCTCTCCCTCCCCGGCCGCGTCGGCGACCTGGCCGGCCAGGTCGAGCAGCTGCTTGACCTGGCGGACGAAGTCGCCGGCGGAGAGGTCGGACGACCCCAGCAGGTCGTCGAGGTCGTCGCCCTCGGCCCAGCGGTAGGCCAGCCAGGAGAACCCGACGTCGGGTCGGCGCAGGAAGTCCAGGTGGTGGGCGCGCTCCAGCGAGTCCAGCTCGACCCAGAGCGCGTGGGTCTCGTCGAGGGCGGCCGAGATCCGACCGCCCGGCCCGCCGGGCACCCGCGGGGCCCGGACGTCGTCGGGGCGGCGGGACTCGTAGACCAGCGCCGACAGCGCGGCGGCGAGCCCCGAGGGACCCAGGCCGCGCCAGGTGCCGCGGCGCAGCGCCTCGGCGACGAGCAGGTCCAGCTCGGAGTAGACCCGCATCAGGTGCCGACCCTGGTCGGTGACCTGCTCGCCGTCGAGGTAGTCCAGCGCGGTCAGCACTTCGCAGACCCGGTCGAACTGGCGGGCGACGGTGTTGGTGCGCCGCTCGATGCGCCGGCGCAGCGTGTCGGCCTCGCGGTCGAGCTTGAACCAGCGCTCGGCCCACCGGGCGTGGTCCTCGCGCTCGGCGCACCCGTGGCACGGGTGGGCCCGCAACCGGGCCCGGAGCTCGGCGACCCGGTCGTCGACCTCGCCCCGCCGTCCCCCCGCCGCGGCCCCGTCGCGCGAACCGCGGCGGACGGACCCCGGGTGCACGTCCAGCCCGTGGGTGCGCTCGCGCAGCGTCGAGGCGAGGTCACGGCGCATCTGCGGGTTGCGCCCGTTGAAGTTCTTCGGCACCCGCACCCGCGCCACCGCCTCGACCGGCACCGGGAAGTCGATCATCGCCAGCCGGCGGGCCTGCCGGTCCGCGGTGACCACGGAGGGGCGCGGCCCGCCGTCGCGCTCGGAGACCCAGCCCGGGTCGGTCACCACGGCGTACCCCGCGAACTTGCCGGTCGGCACGACGATGACGTCGCCGACCTTGAGCCGGCCCAGGGAGTCGATCGCCTCCTGGCGGCGGTCGGCGCGCTCCACCTTGCTCGCGTCCTTCTCGACGCGGCCGATCTCGTCGCGCAGCGCGGCGTACTCCATGAAGTCGCCGAGGTGGCAGGTCGCGGCCTCGGCGTAGCCCTGGAGGGCGTTCTCGGCCTTCGTCAGCTGGCGGGCGAGACCCACGACGGCCTTGTCGGCCTGGAACTGGGCGAAGGACTGCTCGAGCAGCTCGCGGGAACGCTCCCGCCCGAACTGGTGGACCAGGTTGACCGCCATGTTGTACGACGGCCGGAACGACGAGCGGAGCGGGTAGGTGCGGGTCGAGGCGAGCCCCGCGACCTCGCGCGGATTCATGCCCGGCTGCCACAGCACCACGCCGTGGCCCTCGACGTCGAGGCCGCGGCGCCCGGCCCGCCCGGTCAGCTGGGTGTACTCCCCCGGCGTGATGTCGGCGTGGGTCTCGCCGTTCCACTTCGACAGCTTCTCGATGACCACTGTGCGGGCGGGCATGTTGATGCCCAGCGCCAGGGTCTCGGTGGCGAAGACGACCTTGCACAGACCGCGCAGGTAGAGCTCCTCCACCACCTGCTTGAAGGCCGGGAGCATTCCGGCGTGGTGGGCGGCGACCCCGCGGCTCAGGGCGTCGAGGAAGTCGTGGTAGCCCAGCACGTGCAGGTCGTCGTCGGGTAGGTCGCGGCACGCGCCCTCGACGAAGGCCAGGACCTCGTCGCGCTCCTCCGGCGTGGTCAGGCGCAGGTCGGCGTCGAGGCACTGCTGCACGGCGGCGTCGCACCCGGCGCGGCTGAAGATGAACACGATCGCCGGCAGCAGGCCGTCGCGGTCCAGGCGCTGGATCACGTCGTAGCGGCTGGGGATCCACACGCGACGGCCGTTGCCGACCTGGCGCGGGCCGCCGCGCCCGGCTCCACCACGACCCTGGGCGCCGCCCCGGCGCGCACCCTTCGGTGTGCGCCGGTCCTTGATCCGGCCGGCGGCCCAGTCGTCGCGGGCCACCTTCATCAGCTCGTCGTTGACAGGGGCACCCTCCTTGACGAACCCCGAGGCGGCGTCGACGTCGGAGGAGGCGAACAGGTCGTGCAGGCGCCGACCGACCATCACGTGCTGGAAGAGCGGCACCGGTCGACGCTCCTCGACGATGGTGGTCGTCTCGCCGCGGACGGTGGCCAGCCACTCCCCGAACTCCTCGGCGTTGGAGACCGTCGCCGACAGCGACACCAGGGTGACCGACTCCGGGAGATGGATGATCACCTCCTCCCACACCGCGCCACGGGCCCGGTCGGCGAGGTAGTGGACCTCGTCCATCACCACGAACCCCAGCCCGTCCAGCGTCCGCGACCCGGCGTAGAGCATGTTGCGCAGCACCTCGGTGGTCATCACCACCACCGGCGCCTCGCCGTTGATCGTGTTGTCCCCGGTGAGCAGCCCGACCCGGTCCGGTCCGTAGCGGGCGACCAGGTCGGCGTACTTCTGGTTCGACAGCGCCTTGATCGGTGTCGTGTAGAACGCCTTGCGGCCCCCGGCGAGGGCCAGGTGGATGGCGAACTCGCCCACCACGGTCTTGCCCGACCCCGTCGGCGCGGCGACCAGGACCCCCCGGCCCTCCTCGATCTCCCGGCAGGCCCGCTGCTGGAAGTCGTCGAGCGGGAACTCGTAGTGGTCGGCGAAGTCCTTGAGCACGGGGTGTCGGGCGTGGCGCCGGTACGACGCGTAGCGCGCGGCCGGCGAGTCGTCGTCCCCGGAGGTCGCGGAGGTCGCGGTGGTCGCGGCGCCGGTGGTGCTCGGGGTGGGCTGCGGGTCGGTGTGGTCCATGACCCCTCCATCGTGCCCGAGACGCGATGACGGGTCAGCCCAGCACGGTCAGGGCGGCCGGTCGCACCTCCACCGTCAGGGGCAGCGACCCGAGCCGCTCGCCGTCGGCGTACCCCGTGACCCCCGCCGCCGCGACGGTCACGCGGCGGACGCGGTGGTGCTCGTAGCCGGGGTGGGTGGTGTGCGTGCCGCGGTAGAGCCGGGGGAACGTGCGCACCAGCTCCGCCCGGCCCAGCGGGCGGACCAGGACCACGTCGAGCAGGCCGTCGTCGACCCGGGCACCCTCGGTGATCCGCAGACCGCCCCCGAAGGAGGGCCCGTTGCCGACCGCGACCAGCGTCGCCTCCAGGCGGCGCACCTCGCCGTCCAGGTCGAGGGTGTAGGACAGCGGGGTGAGCCGGCGCAGCTCGGCCGCCACCGCCGCCGGGTAGCGCCAGGCACCCCGGGGCCAGGTCATCGCCTCGGCCCGCTCGGCGACGACGGCGTCGAAGCCGGCGGCCAGGACCGTGAGGTACGCGCGCCCCCCGCAGACCGCCAGGTCGACGGTACGACGTGGCCCGCCGGCCAGGCCGGCAAGGACCTGGTCGACCGCCGCGTCGACGGCACCGGGCCCTCCGACGGCCGGGCCGGCGGCGCCGACCGCGCTGACCGCGCGGACGCCGTCGTTGCCGGTGCCGGCGGGCACGAGGCCCAGCGGCACCTCGGGCGCGGGCGCCCCGGCCCGCCCGCTCCCGGCGCCGAGGGCCTGCAGAGCCAAGTGGACGGTGCCGTCGCCGCCGACGGCGACCAGCGCGTCGGGGCGGGCGGAGGCGAGGGCGGCGCGGGCCAGGTCGAGCGAGTCCGCCGCGGTGGGTCCCTCCACCACGTCCACCTCGACCGCCGCGGCGCGCAGCCGCTGGGCGGCCCGGGACGCTGCACGCGCGCCTCGGCCACGGCCGGCGACAGCGTTGCGCAGCAGGACGACGCGCGGGGCGCGAGGGACGACCCGCGGGAGGGGGGACATGGTGCCGGTCTGCTCAGTCGCCCAGGCGCAGCAGGACCGCGAAGTCGGTGGCGCGGGCCCCGAGCGCCTTGGCGAGCCGACGTACGGCCTCCATGGCCAGCTCGGCGCTGAACCCGGTGCCCGGGACGAGCAGGGTCAGCCGACCCCCGCAGGAGCCGAGATGGACCTCACCGTGCCGCCAGGCCTGGTGGGCGCACGCCCTCGTCTCGTCGTCGGCGACCGGGGCCGGGTAGGCGTCGTCGACGGCGAGCAGGTCGCACGGGGTGGTCTCGGGTCCAGCCGGCGGGGCCCCGCGGCGCAGGGACCCACGGACGCGGGCGGACCCGGTCAGCCCGTCGGTCGCGCACCAGGTCACGGGGCCGGTGCCGAGGAGGTCGGCGAGGTCGAAGGGATCGACGGGGTCGGGTCGGTGGAGGGCCACCGGTGTCACAGCACCGACTTCTCGTCCGGGGAGAGCCCGGCGTTGATGCCCCGGGCCGCACGCCGCTTGTCGTTGACGCGGGCGATGACCTCGGAGATACCGAAGAGCAGCACCATGGGGACCGCCATGAGGCCCATTGTGAAGGGGTCCGAGGAGGGGGTCGCGACCGCGGCGAAGACGAACACGCCGACGATGATCCAGGGCCGGTAGGCGCCCAGGGCCTTGCCCTTGATGACACCGGCGAAGTTGAGCATCACCACGAAGAGCGGGATCTCGAAGGCGATCCCGAAGACCAGCAGGGTCCGGCTGAAGAAGGACAGGTAGCTGTCGAAGTCGACGAGGTTGGTCAGGCCGTCGGGGTTGAACCCGATGAGGATCTCCAGGCCCTTGGGGAGGGTGAAGTAGGCCAAGGCCACGCCGGCGATGAAGAGCGGGCCCGCGACGGCGGCGAAGATCCGGCTGTACTTGCGCTCCTGGGCGTGCAGGCCGGGCAGGATGAAGGCCCAGATCTGATAGAGCCAGTAGGGGCTGGTCGCGACGACCGCGGCGAAGCCGCACAGCTTGAAGTAGATCAGCAGGCCCGCGCCGGGGCCGTTGCTGGTGAGCAGGTTGGACCCGGCCGGGAGGTTGTCCTTGGCCTGCTCGATGGGGCCGTAGACCAGGTCGTAGACCTGGTCGAAGAAGACCAGCGCCAGCACCCCCGCGAGCACCACGACCAGGGCGCTCTTCATGATCCGCCCGCGCAGCTCGCGCAGGTGGTCCGAGAGCGCCATCCGCCCGTCGGCGCCGACCGGGTTGTGGGGTCGGCCGGAGAACATCCGGGCGATGCCGATCACGGACACGCGCGTGCCTCCGAGGGGACGGGCGTCGGGTGGTCCTCGCGGTCCGCCCGGGCCAGGTCGGTCAGGTGGGTCAGGACTGCTTGTCGACCTGCTCGGCCGACAGGGTGCCGTCGGCGGCACCCGTCGAGCCGGTGGCCGGCGGGAGCTCCCCGCGGGAGTCGGTGGCGCCGTCGCCGGCCTGCTCGGCACGGCGCTCGCTGCCCATCTTCGACTTCTTCGGGTCGTCGGCGTCGTCGTCGTCGCCCAGGCCCTTGGTCTCGGCCTTGAAGATGCGCAGCGCCTGGCCGGTGCCACGCGCCAGGTCGGGCAGCTTGGCGGCACCGAAGACGAGGATCACGATCGCCAGGATGAACAGCCATTCGGCGCCCTGCGGCATGCCGAGCAAGGGAAGGAACATGGTGGCCTCTTCTGCTGGGAGCGGGTGGGGTTCGGGTCGGTCCTGCTGTCTCGAGCCGTGACCGACTCTACGCCGCGATCAGGAATACCAGGTGAGCGCAGCCTGTGCAGCCGCTGTCAGTCCGGTGTCGTGGTCGGGAGGGTCGATCACCCTGGCGTTCGGAGCCACCCGCAGGAGCAGACGGGTCAGCCAGCGGGGATCCGCGACCAGGAGGTCGACCTCGATCGACCCCGGGGGCGCCTCCGCGCCCGCCGGACGCACCGCCTCCACGGGGTGGTACTCGGTGATCCAGTGGGCGGCGGGGTGGAGCAGCAGGGTCACCCGCTGCGCGGCGCTCGCGTCGAGCGCACTCGCGGCGACCTGCCGCGGTGCCGGCGGGTCGGTGGTCACCGGGGAGCCGGTCAGGTCCCAGCCGCCGATCCGGTCGAGCCGGAACAGGCGGCGGCCGCCGGCGGTGTGGCACCACGCGTCCAGGTAGTGCGACGCACCGTCCTGGATCACCCGGTGCGGGTCGACGGTACGACGGGTCTGCTCGTCACGCGCGGGCGTGTAGTAGTCGATCTCGACCTGCACGCGCCGGTCGACGGCCTCGCGCAGCGCCGACTCCAGACGTCGCTGCTCCTCGGTCTCGGCCCGGGCGCGACCGTCGGGTGGGTCCTCCACCGAGACCACGGCCGCGAGGTCGGCCCCCGGGCCGGGAGTCCCGCCGGCGGCGGCGAGCTTGGCCAGGGTGCGGTCGATGATCGCGGCGGTGGCGGGCTCGGCGGTGCTGCGCAGCACGCTGAGGGCCACCGTCACCGCGGCCGCCTCGGTCGGGGTGAGCCGCAGCGGGCGGGCCAGGTACGCCGCGTTGCCCACCCGGACCAGACCGTCAGCGCGGGCCGTGCCCTCCTCGGTCAGGACGGCGTCGAGGTCGACGTCGATCAGGTCGTCGGGGTAGCCGCCGGGAAGGCCGCACAGGAACAGCACGCGCAGGTCGCGCACGACCTGGGCCGGGGTGGTCCCGAGGGCGGTCGCCGCCTCCCGCACCGACACCGTTCCCCGGCTGTGCAGGTAGGGCACCAGTGTCAGCAGCCGCGCCACCTGGTCCCGCGCTCCGGGCGGGGCGGTGCGGGCCGGGCTCACGACGAGGCCCCCACGTCGGTGGTGGCGTCGGTCGAGGCATCGGTGGGGGCGTCGGTGGAGGCGTCGACGATGGCGCGGAGCCGGGTGACGACCTCGGCGCGCAGGGCGGGGGGTGCGAGCACCACGACGTGCTCGCCCAGGGCCAGCACCTCGTCGGCCAGGGCGGTCGGGGGGCGCTTCATGGTGACCTGGTCCCAACCGGTGCTGCCGTCCGGCCCCGCCACCCCGGCGACGACGTCGTCGGCCAGGCGGCGTACCGGTCGCCCGGTGCCGGACCGCACGAGGAGGACCGCGGGCTCCTCGGACGGGGCCGGCGCGAGCCGCCGGGCGGTCGCGGCGACGTCGACGTCGGTCGGGATGTCATAGGCACCGGGCTCGCCCACGGGTCGGGCCTCCCCCACCACCCGGGAGAGCCGGAAGACCCGCTCGGCGTCGCGGTCGAGGTCGCGCCCGACGACGTACCACCGGCCTGACCAGCGGGTGACCCCCCACGGCTCGAGGCGGCGGGTCCGGGACGGCTCCCCGGGTCGGGCGTAGTCGAACTCCACCCGTCGACGCTCGGTGAGCGCCTCGAAGAGCACCTCGAAGGACGGCTCGTCAGCGCCGGGGCGGGGTGCGGCGATGTCGAGCCGGGCCGGGTCGACCTCCACACCGGCGGCCGTCAGCTTGCGCAGCGCCCCGGTGGTCGCGGCGGCCAGGCGCTCCTGCTGCCACACGCGGGTGGCCAGGCCGACCACCGCCGCCTCGTCCGGCTCGAGGTCGACGTCGGGCAGCGCGAAGGCGTCGGGACGGACCCGGTAGCCGAACTCGTCCTCGAAGTAGCCGTCGAGGTGGCCGACCTCGATCGGGATGCCCAGGGAGCGCAGGTCGTCCTTGTCGCGCTCGAACTTCTTCTCGAACGCCTCGTCGGAGGCCAGGTCGGCGTAGAGGATCTCGCGGATCCGGTCCTTGCCCACGGGGTGGCGCTGGACGAGCAGCATGATGAGCAGGTTCATCAGCCGCTCGGTCTTGGCCGCGGTCACGACCGGCTCCGGTGCACGGGCGCCACGCCGCGGCTCAGCCGCCCGCCAGGACGTCGATCACGAAGTACAGCGTGTCGTCGCCCTGGATGCCGCCGGACGGGGAGCCCTGGTCGCCGTACCCGAGGCGCGGGGGGATGCCGAGCACGACGCGGCTGCCGACCGGGACGCCCGTGAGGCCCTGCTCCCAGCCCTTGATGACCCCGCCGGCCCCGAGCCGCAGGACGAAGGTGCCGGGGGCGTCGTAGTTGGTGTCGAAGGGCTCGTCGCCGTCGAAGGTCTGGCCGAGGTACTTCACCGCGGCCAGGTCGCCGCGCTCCAGCGGCTCCCCCTCGCCCTCGATGAGGACCTGGGAGCGCAGGAACTCCGCCGGCGGCGCCGTGCCGGCGAAGTCCAGGGCAGACGGCCGCTGCTCGGCGGTGGTGATGGTGGGCACCCAGGCCTCGGGCTCCGCGCTGGCGCCCGAGGGCTTGTCTGCGGCCTTGCCGACGACGTCGACCACGATCAGCAGTCCGTCCTCGTTGCCGATACCGAGGTCGAACCCGCCGTAGCCGACCACGTCGGCGGAGTTGGCCACGACGACCTTGCGGGTGCCGACGGTGTCGCCCGCCTCGACCTGGGAGAGCACGAAGGACTCGATGAGGTAGCGGGCGACCGTGGCCGGGTCCTGGGTGTCGGTGGGCTGGGTGGGCTCGCCCCCGACCGGGAGCGTGCCGGTGACCGGCTGCTTGCCGTAGGTGGAGACCGCCTCGTCCTCGGTGAACCCGTTGCCGACGTAGTAGTCCAGGAGCACCTGGTCGTCGGTGGCGAGCTCCTCGCCGTCACCCTCGGTGACCTCGGCGACGTCGGTCTCGTCGACGGTCATCTGCGACTTCCAGTCGACCTCGGGCTTGCTGCCCACGTCGCCGGAGACGCTCACCGCGTCGAGACCCTCCCGGGCGTCGCCGAGCACGCTGCCGTCGTCGGCGCCGCCGCACGCGGTCAGCAGGGCCGCAGGCAGCAGCACGGAGGTGAGCAGCAGGGTGGGACGACGCAGACGTCGGAGCACGGAGACAGCCTTCTGGTGCGGCGGGCGGGGCGCCAGGAGCCTACAAGTGCGGTGGGTCGGTCCGGTCCCGACACGGCCTCACATGCCGTCGATCAGCCGTTGGACGCGCTCGTCGTGGGCCCGGAACGGGTCCTTGCACAAGACCGTGCGCTGGGCCTGGTCGTTGAGCTTGAGGTGGACCCAGTCGACGGTGAAGTCGCGGCGCTGGGCCTGGGCGCGGCGGATGAAGTCGCCGCGCAGCCGCGCCCGGGTCGTCTGGGGCGGCACCGACTTGGCCTCGAAGACCCGCAGGTCGGAGGTCACCCGGTCGACCTGGCCCCGCTTCTCGAGCAGGTAGTAGAGCCCGCGGCCGCGGTGGATGTCGTGGTAGGCGAGGTCGAGCTGGGCGATCCGGGCGTGGCCGAGCGGGAGGCCGTGCCGGGCGCGGTAGGCGTCGATGAGCTTCCACTTGATGACCCAGTCGATCTCGCGGTCGACCAGGCCGAGGTCCTCGGACTCCACGGCCTTGAGGGTGCGCTCCCACAGGTCGAGGGTCCGCTCGATCAGCGGGGTGGAGATCTCGCGGCGGTCGACGAAGTCGCGGGCCTTGGCGAGGTACTCGGACTGGATGTCCAGGGCGCTGGCCTCGCGGCCGTTGGCCAGGCGCACCTTGCGGCGGCCGGTGACGTCGTGGGAGATCTCGCGGATCGCCCGGATCGGGTTCTCCAGGGTGAGGTCGCGCATCACGACCCCCTCCTCGATCATCCGCAGTACCAGGTCGCAGCTGGCGACCTTGAGCATCGTGGTCGTCTCGCTCATGTTGGAGTCGCCCACGATGACGTGCAGGCGCCGGTACTTCTCGGCGTCGGCGTGCGGCTCGTCGCGGGTGTTGATGATCGGGCGGCTGCGCGTCGTCGCGCTGCTGACGCCCTCCCAGATGTGCTCGGCGCGCTGGCTGACGCTGAAGCCGGCCCCCCGGGGGGTCGAGACCACCTTCCCAGCCCCGACCACGATCTGCCGGGTCACCAGGAACGGGATCAGCACGTCGGCCAGGCGACCGAACTCCCCCGCGCGGCCGACCAGGTAGTTCTCGTGGCAGCCGTAGGAGTTGCCGGCGGAGTCGGTGTTGTTCTTGAACAG
>Ga0325400_1000766_pt1 | contig 24876 bp, 20 predicted proteins | sample PopdelMetagenome_2_FD_205662 | JGI IMG/M metagenome (GOLD analysis project Ga0325400, IMG submission 205662) | Populus deltoides microbial communities from Bellville, Georgia, United States - Xylem-PdKOR-R1 | ecosystem: Host-associated > Plants > Phyllosphere > Stem > Wood/Secondary xylem...
CGCGCGGAGGTCCACATCGTCGACGTCACCGACGCCGCCGCGGTCGCCGCCTTCGCCAGCGCGGCGCGAGAGACACTGGGCGGGATCGACCTGTGGTTCAGCTGCGTCGGCATCGGCGTGGTCGGCCGCTATCCGGAGGTCCCGATCGCCGACCATGCCCGCGTCGTCGAGACCAATCTGGTCGGCCACATGAACGACGCGCACGCCGTCCTGCCGATCTTCCTCGAACAGGATGCGGGCATCTGGGTCAACATGATCTCGGTCGGCGGGTTCGTCGCGACGCCCTATGCCGCCGCCTATGCCGCCAGCAAGTTCGGGCTGCGCGGCTTCTCGCAGGCGTTGAGGGCCGAGGTGTCGAAGCACCCGCGCATCCACATCTGCGACATCTACCCGACCTTTGTCGACACGCCCGGCGTCGACCATGCCGGCAACTACACGGGCGCGCGGCTGTCGCTCCCGCCCGGTGCGCTGGCACCCGAGACGGTGGCGTGCGCGGTGGTGCGGCTGGCGCACCGGCCGCGCAACACGGTGGTGGTCGGCGCACCCGCGCTGGCGTTGAAGCTCGGCCAGTTCGCCACCCCCAATCTTGGTGCGGCGATAATGAACGGCTTCATGGACGTGTGGTCGAGCAAGGCCGATCGCGGGCCGGATGGCACCGGCGCGCTGTATGTCCCGCCGGAGGGCGCGAGCGGCACCGATGGCGGCCGCCGCCATCCCGAACGCCGCCGCACCGCCGCGATCGCGGCCGGCGGGGTCGCCGCGATCGGCCTCGCCGCCACCGCCGCCTGGCTCGCGCGGTCCCGGCGGTGAGCGAGGCGCCGCCGGTCACCCCCGACGGCCGCTACATCGTCGTCCGGGGCCGGCTGTGGCGGCGCGCCAACCCCGCTTTGCCGCAGGCCGAGCGCGACCGCCTGGTGGTGCGATTGATGGACGCCCGCCGCGCGGTCGGCCGCGCCTTGCGCGCCGGCGACACCGATGCGGTGAAGCAGGCCCGCGCGGCGGTCGATGCGGCCAAGATCGGCCTAGGCGAGCGCGGGCCCGTCTGGTGGGACGACGGCACGGGCGACCTCAACCGCCGGCTGGCGCGCAACACGCCCTATGCCGACTGGTTCGCAGGCCTGCCCCCGGCCGACTGACTATCCGCCCGCAACGCCTCGCGCACCCGCGCCAGCGCCGCCGCTTCGGGCGCGGTCTCGCCCATCAGCGCCCACGCGCCGCTCACCGCGAAGGCGCAATGGCCGTGAACGGTCGCGATCAGCGAGTGGGCGAGCATCGCCACCACTGCATCGGCCGGCCGGCCCAGCGCGCGCGCGACCTCGGCGACGACGATCTCGGTCAGCAGCCCGCGCGCCGCCTGGTCCGCCTCGGGCAGGCTCGCCTCGGCGGGCAGGCGATGGTCGTAGATCGCGGTCCACAGATGCGGGTGCGCTTGGGCGAAGCCGAAATACCCCGCCACCAGCGCCGCGATCCGGTCGCCCCCCTCCCCCACCGCATCCAGCCGCTCGCGCAGCGCCGCCGCCCACAGCCCGAAACTTCGGGTGTTGACCGCGGTGACCAGCCGGTCGGCAGTGCCGAACACGTTGTGGATCGTGCCGATCGAATACCCGACCCTGCGCGCCACCTCGCGCGCGGAAAAGCCTGCCAGCCCACCCTCGTCGATCAGCCCGGCGGCGGCGGCGAGGATCAGGCCCGCCAACTCGTCGCGGTTATGGTCGGATCGCCTGCCCATAGCGTCCCGTACCCAAGAAATTGAGCGCTGTCCAATTCCTCTGTTGAGCACCGCTCATTTTCTACTACATTGGGCGGCGACTCGGGGGACGGACACCCATGCTGCTGATCGTCATCATCCTCGTCGCGGTGGTCGCCAAGCTGTGGCACGACCTGCGCGCACTGACGGACCGGGTCGAAATGATGGAAGGCGGCGTCGCGGTACCGACGCCATCGCCCTGGTCGCCACCCGAAGCGGTGCCCGATCCCGCGCCGCCTCTCACCGAGCCGGACCCCGAGCCCGAACCCGAGTTCCTGCCCTTCAGCCCCGAGCGCTGGGCATCCGCGCCCGAGCCGCAGGCGGTGGCTCCCTCGCCGCGCCTCGGGTTCGAGGAGGTGTTCGGGCGCACCCTGCCGATCTGGGCGGGCGGGGTAACGCTCACCGTGGCGGGGTTCCTGATCGTCCGCTACTCGATCGAGACCGGGTTGCTCTCGCCGCTGGTGCGGGTGGCGCTGGCGTTCGCGTTCGGTGCCGGGCTGCTCGGCGGCGCCGAGGCGGCCCGGCGGCGCGCGGAGCGGGTGGCGGACCCGCGGGTGGCGCAGGCGCTGTCGGGCGCGGGGATCGCGACGCTCTATGGCGCGATCCTCGCCGCCGCTAACCTCTACGTGCTGGTCGGGCCGGTGGCGGCGTTTGCGGGGATGGCGGGGGTGACGCTGCTGGCGGGCGCACTGTCGGTCCGCTTCGGCGCGCCCAGCGCGGTGCTGGGGCTCGTCGGCGGGCTTGCCGCACCGGCGGTGGTGGGGTCGGGCGCGCCGGACGTGCCGTTGCTGACGCTGTACCTCGCGCTCGCGGTCGGCGGGTTGTGCGCGCTGGGGCGGCGGCAGGGCTGGTGGTGGCTGGGCGCGGCGGCGCTGGCGGGCGGGTTCGGCTGGGGCGCGCTGCTCGTGCTGGGGGGCACGCTGGGGCTGGCCGACGCGCTGGCGGTGGGATTGTACACGCTGGCGCTCGGCATCGCGCTGCCGCTGCTGCTGGTCGGCGAGCCCGCGCGGCTGGTGCGGCTCGCCGGCGCGGTGTTGGGGTGCGCGCAGCTCGCGGCTCTGGTTGCGGTCGGCGGCTTTGCGGGGCTGCACTGGGCGCTGTTCGGGCTGATCTCGGTCGCGATCCTGTGGTTGTCCCGGCGCGAGAAGGCGCTCGCCGACCTTCCCGCGCTGGCGCTGGGTGTCGGCGGGCTGCTGGCCTTCGCATGGCCGCATCCCACGCCCGCGGCGCTGGCGCTGCTGCTCGTCGTGGCGGTCGCGATCCACGCCCTTCCGGCGGCATGGCGACTGTGGCGCGCACAGACGCGCCCGGTCGATGCGCCGATCGTCGCAGGCGTCGCGCTTGCGACCGGGCTGCTGCCGATCGTCCACTTCCCCCAACCGGACACCGCCATCGCCTGCCTCGCGGGCGCGGCGCTCGCGGCCGGGGTCGCGGCCTGGGGCTGGCGGGTGCCGTCGCGCGGTGAGGATGCCCGGTTCGCGACGCTGGCGCTGACCGCGGCGGCGCTGGGGATGCTCGCCGGGATCGAGGCGCTGCCGGCCTGGGCGTGGCCGCCCTGCGCGGCGCTGCTTGCCCTCGCCCTCAACGTCCTTGCCGGGCGCGCCGCCGATCCGCGGGTGGAACGCGGCGGCTGGGGTTTCGCACTGGTCGCGGCGGGGCTGCTCCCCACCGAGGGCGCTCCCGTCCGTCGCCTGTTCGGCGGCTGGGAGGCCGCACAGCCGACCGCGTTCGCCGGCTGGGCGATCCCGGCGGGCGTCGCCGCGATCCTCGCCTGGCGCGCGCCCAGGCTCGCAAAGGTGCTACAGCCCGCGGCGGTGCTGATCGGCTATGGCGCGGTCGCGCAAGCCGCGCCCGCCGCCTGGCTGCCCGTCGTGGCGGCGGCGATGCTGGCGGCGCTGGCAGCCACCCGCCGCCCCGCGCTGCTGCCCGCGGCGAGCGCCGCGGCGGGGCTGTCGCTGCTCTGGGCATTGCCGCCGCTGCTGGTCTGGACGGCGGCCGGACTTCAGGCGCTCGCGGGCGAGATCGTACCGGCCGCACAATGGCCAAGCCTCACCGACACCGGCGTGCGGATCGCACTGGGCGGCGTCGCGCTCGGGATCGCGGCGTGGCGGCTGCCGATGCCGCCCCGACTCTGGCGAGCGATGGCGACGATCGCAGGCGTCGCGCTGACGATCACCGCCCACCTCCTCGTCAAACAGCTGTTCGCGATCGACGACCCCGCCGCCTGGACGGCGCGCGCGACCGCCGAGCGCGCCGCATGGGAAGCCCTGCTCGCCGTCGCCGCGATCGTCGCCGGCCGGCTCGGCCACCGCCGCGCGGGCGTCGCGGTAGGGGCCGCAAGCCTGCTCCACTTCGGCTGGTTGACGCTGGTCGTCGCCAACCCGCTGTGGCGCGCTCAGGTCGCCGGACCATGGCTGCTCGCAGGCTCTGCGGTCGCGGCCGCGCTGCTGTGGCTCGCCCCGCGCCTGCTGCCGGAATGGCGACGGCCACGCGACTGGGCGGCGATGGCGCTGGCCGTGCTCGGCGGGTTTACCCTGCTCCGTCAGGCAGCCTATCCGCCGATGCTGCTGACCGCGGGCACCGGCGAGGGCGAGCAGATCGCCCGCTCGGTGCTCGCGATCGCGCTCGCGGGCGGGTTCCTCCCCCACGGCATCCGCGCCCGTGCCCGCGACTGGCGCATCGCCAGCCTCGCGCTGATGCTCGCCGCGGTGGTCAAGGTGTTCCTGTTCGACGCCGCCGGGCTTGCCGGACTCGCGCGGATCGCCTCGTTCGTCGCGCTGGGGTTCAGCCTGATCGCGGTGGGGTGGCTCTACAGTCGTTTCCTCGGGCACGATGCCCGTTAACACCTGTCCGCTACCAACCCGGCCCTTGGGGGAGTTCGCCGATGTCCGCACCTGACGTGTCGCTGCTGGCCCGCCGCCGGTTCGGGCCGCTGTTCGCGGTCCAGTTCCTGGGCGCGTTCAACGACAACCTCCTGAAGTTCGCGCTGCTGTTCCTCGCCAACTTCACCCTCTACGCCGCCGACCCGGCGCGCGCCGAGCTGCTCGCGACGACCGCGACGGGCGTGTTCATCCTCCCCTATTTCCTCCTGTCCGCGCTCGCCGGGCAGCTCGCGGACGCTTACGACAAGGCGCGGCTGGTCCGGCTGGTCAAGGCGGCGGAGGTCGCGATCATGGTGCTCGCGATCGCGGGCTTCTGGTTCCAGTCGGTGCCCGTGCTGCTGCTCTGCCTGTTCGGCATGGGCGTGCATTCGACGCTGTTCGGCCCGGTGAAATACTCGATCCTGCCCCAGCACCTCGGCCCCCACGAGCTGATGGGCGGCACCGGCCTGATCGAGGCGGGCACCTTCCTCGCCATCCTCGGTGGCCAGCTGCTCGGCGGCGTCATCCCGCCCTGGGAGGCGGGGCTGGTCGCCACCGGAGTCGCGGTCGCCGGGCTGGCGCTGAGCTTCGCCGTCCCCGCTGCCCCGCCGCTCGCGCCGACGCTGCGGATCGAGCGCAACATCCTCCGCGGCACATGGCGCATCCTGTCGGTCGCCCGTTCGGGCCGCGGCGTGTGGCTCGCGATCCTGGGGATCAGCTGGTTCTTCTCGGTCGGCGCGATCCTGTTGTCCGAGTTCGCGCCCCTGGTCAGCGGCACGCTCCACGCCGGGCCGGGTGTCGTGACGCTGTTCCTGCTGGTCTTCTCCGTCTCGGTCGCGCTCGGCTCGCTCGCGGTGGGCAGGCTGCTGGGCGGCGAGGTGTCCGCCCGCTACGTCCCCGTCGCCGCGCTCGGCATGGCGGCGTTCCTGATCGACCTGTGGCTCGCCACCCGCGGGTACACCGGGGCCGGTGCCGACGTCGCGGGCTTCGTGGCCGGCGCGGGCAGCTGGCACATCCTTCTCGCGCTCGCCGGCATCGCCTTTTCGGGCGGCGTCTTCATCGTCCCCCTCTACGCGATCCTTCAGGTCTACAGCGATCCGGCGCAGCGGTCGCAGGTCATCGCCGCCAACAACATCGTCAACGCCGCCGTGACGGTGGTGATGGTCGCGGTGGTCGCGGCGCTCCTCGCGAACGGCGCGGGCGTTCCCGGCGTGATCGGCACGCTGGGCTTCGCGACGCTGGCGGTGGCGATGATCTCGTGCTGGCTGCTCCCCGAAACCGTGTTCAAGGCGCTGGTCCGCGGAGCCCTGAAGCTGTTCTACCGGGTCGAGGTCCATGGGTCGGAGCACATGCCCGCGCCGGGCGAGCGCGCGGTGGTGGTGGTCAACCACATCTCCTTCCTCGACGGCCTCCTCCTCGCCGCCTTCCTGCCCGGCAAGCCGACCTTCGCGGTCGCCACTCGCATCGCGCAGGCGTGGTGGGTCAAGCCATTCCTCGGCCTGTTCGACGCCTTCCCCGTCGACCCCACCAACCCGATGGCGGCGAAGGCGATGGTCAAGGCGGTGCGCGAGGGCCGTACGCTGGTGATCTTCCCCGAAGGCCGCATCACCGTGACCGGTGCGCTGATGAAGGTGTTCGACGGCCCCGGCATGGTCGCGGACAAGGCGGACGCGCCGATCGTCCCCGTCCGCATCGACGGCGCGCAATACACCCCCTTTTCGCGGTTGAAGGGCAAGGTGCGCCTGCGGACCTTCCCGAAGATCGATCTCACCGTCCTGCCGCCGCAACGCTTCCAGGTGGAAGGCGACACCGCCCGCCAGCGCCGCGCCGCCGCCGGCGCCAAGCTCTACGACGTGATGAGCGACACGATCTTCGCCACGTCGAACATCGACCGGACGCTGTTCACGGCGTTGCTCGACGCCGCCGCCATCCACGGCCCCGCCACCCCGATCGTCGAGGACGTCAAGCGCGAGCCCCTCACCTATCGCCGCCTCGTCGCGGGCAGCCTCGCGCTCTCCCGCCCGCTCGCCGCGATGACCCGCCCCGGCGAGGCGGTGGGCGTGCTGCTCCCCAACGTCAACGCGGTGGTGGCGGGCTTCTTCGCGCTCCAGGCGATCGGGCGGGTGCCGGCGATGCTCAACTACACCGCCGGGCTGTCCAACCTCCAGGCCGCGTGCACCGCCGCGCAGATCCGCACGATCCTGACCGCCCGCGCCTTCGTCGTCCAGGCCAAGCTCGCCGACACGATCGCGGGGCTGGAAGCGGCCGGGCTCCAGGTCCGCTACCTCGAAGACATCGGCGCCGGCATCACGCCCATCGGCAAGCTGCGCGCGCTGATCGCCACCCACTGGGCCGCGAGCCTCCACCGCCGACACTGCGTCGCACCCAATGCCCCCGCCGTGATCCTGTTCACCAGCGGGTCGGAGGGGTTGCCCAAGGGCGTGGTGCTCACCCACCGCAACCTCCTGTCCAACTGCCTCCAGCTGTCCGCGCGGATCGACTTCAACTCGGCCGATGTCGTGCTCAACGCGCTGCCGGTGTTTCACAGTTTCGGGCTGACCGGGGGCACCTTGCTGCCGGTGCTGTCGGGGGTGCGGACGCTGCTCTACCCCAGCCCACTCCACTACCGGATCGTTCCCGCGCTCGCCTATGATGCCAACGCGACGATCCTGTTCGGCACCGACACCTTCCTGTCGGGCTATGCGCGGATGGCGCATGGCTACGACTTCTACTCGCTCCGCTACATCTTCGCCGGGGCCGAGCGGGTGCGCGATGAGACCCGCGCCACCTATGCCCAGAAGTTCGGCCTCCGCATCCTCGAAGGCTATGGCGCCACCGAGGCCGCGCCGGTGATCGCGGTCAACACGCCGATGCATTTCCAGGCGGGCAGCGTCGGCCGCCTCCTGCCCGGCGTCGAGGCCAGGGTGGAGCCGGTGCCCGGCATCGCGGAAGGCGGCCGCCTGTCGATCCGCGGCCCCAACATCATGGCCGGCTATCTCAAGGCGGATGCGCCGGGCGTGCTGCAACCGCCCGAGGGCGGCTGGCACGACAGCGGCGACATCGTCACGATCGACGCAGCTGGCTTCATCACCATCCGCGGCCGGGCCAAGCGCTTCGCCAAGATCGGCGGCGAGATGGTGTCGCTTCCCGCCGTCGAGGGCTATGCCGCCGCGCTCTGGCCCGGCGACACCCACGCGGCCGTCACCCGCCCCGATCCGCGCAAGGGCGAACAGCTCGTCCTGTTCACCACCCGCGCCGACGCCCGCGCCGCCGACCTACAGGCCTGGGCGCGCGCGAACGGCGTGTCGGAACTCGCGATCCCCCGCGACATCCGGGTGGTGGAGGCACTGCCGGTACTGGGGACGGGCAAGCTCGACTATGTCACCATGACCGCCGACGCGGCGTCGACGCGCGTGTCGGTCCCGGCGGAGTCGGAAACGAATTGAGCGGAGCCACTCCTTTGTTCCCCTGCGAGGGCGGGGGGCCAGTCTGAGCTCCCGTCTTCACGGGAGCACACAGCAGCGGGCGACGCTGGAGCCGAACGCCGGCCCCGGACTTCGATGATGCATGAAACGAAGAAAATGGTCGGGGAGAGAGGATTCGAACCTCCGGCCCCTGCCTCCCGAAGGCAGTGCTCTACCAGGCTGAGCTACTCCCCGACGGAGCCCGGTCGTCGACGCTTTCGGGAGCCGACCGGATCGCTTGGAGGCGCGCCTATAGCCAGCGCCGCTCCCCCACGCAAGCATGATTGATCGCCGGCCCCGCATGGACTAAAACGGGAACATGGACGATGCCGAGGCGATCCTGCAGCGCAAGATCATCCATGTCGACATGGACGCCTTCTATGCGTCGGTGACGTTATAGCCCATGACCGCCTCGATAAACACGTGATCTGACGGCAGTTTCTATCGAGGCCGCAACTCCCGCCCGTTGGGCTCATCAACCAAGCAATCATCAGTCAATCAAGACCGAAAGGCGATCCATCCAACGGGCTGCTCGAATCCGTCATCCCAACCGCTCCAGATCAATCCCGATCTGATCGTGAAGGAAGCCGTCCGACATCAAGCGGATTGAGCGGACGCCAGAATCTGCTTGCCGAACGAGCATCCGAAACCATATGACAACCCTTGCAGTTGATACTGCAGACGTCCCGTGTGCGCTAACCTGATTCCCGAACATGAGGAAAAGGGGATGCGCTCCGCCAAAGTTGACCGAAGGAGCAGTTGCGGAATTAGGTCATCTCGATCCATCGTCTATATCGCGGGGGCAGGTTTCTAGAGGCCCCTCCCCGATGGCCGATGTCTCAAAGGGCACGTATGGGAGAGCAGAATGCCTCTCTCTGAGACGAGCAACAAGTAATCCATACGAGAATTGGCACGGTCGGCATCACGCCGGCCGTTGCTGTTTCAGGGGCATGTGATCAACCCCGCAGATTGTCATTCGGCGCGATGTTGAGGTAGCCGAGTCTCGATCTGGCTTCATCCGGACCATGACAATTCGGAAAGTCGCCGGACAGTTGGAGGCCTTTTCGCTGGCAATCGTAGTGAAAGGCCCTGTCGTAGGGTGATCCCAACCGCCTTCTGGCGTTGACGAGACAATCCGGGGGGTGTCCTTCGAAGATATCACGCGCGAAGCCGTGCCGGGCACTGCCGGGGGGATGAAATTCCCGGCCGCGGCCATCGACGAAGCAGTCGCGCGATCTGCCGTCGATCCGCTGCGGCGGGTGGGCATGTTCGAACCTCCGCCGCACGACGGCCAAGCCCGATGGACCACCGCCGCCGAGTGCGTCCGCTTCGACAGCGCGTAGCGTCGCAACGAGATGACGGGACCGGAAGTTGCGAACCGGAAGCAGAAGCGGCGTTCGGCCGTCGTGTTCGGTCACCTCCTTCTTGATCGTTGGTATGGCTGTTCGGGCACGCTGGACGGCTGCACGCAGTCCGCCGCGCAGGACCTCGAACGAGCGGCCCAGCGTCGTCCGGTTGTAGCCCTCCATGCTCCAGTTGACGGGGATCGTCAGCACGCCAGGAAAGAGGCGCTCGGAGAAAGCCGTCGATCCGGCGTGCGTGGCTACATGGACCACGGCGAATCCGGTGTCGGACAAGGCGTTGTGATGGTCGGTCGCGAGCGCCTTCGCGAAGCGCTTGAGGAAGAATCCCGCATGTTCTCCCGCCATGTACGCGCTATCGAAGCGCTTGCACGTTTCCGCGAAGGATTCGTCGCCCTTTTCGATGAGGGTGCCTTCGCTGCGGCGGAAGAAGTCGAACACGTCAACCGGGATGCCGGCAAATCCGACGAGGAGCCGCACCCTAGAGCCGCCGGTCCCGAAGCGTCTTCACGATATCCAAAGGCAGCGTCACGCGCTGAAGGTCAGCTGGCCCGAGTGTGCGAATGAGTTCATCCAGAAGGTTGCGGCGATCGTTGCGCTCCGGCTTCTTCGCGAGGAGTCCGTCGAGCGGGACGCCTGCCTTCTCCGCCCATTGCTCGATGTTCTCGTAGATCCGCACGTCCCGTTCCGTCTTCGGCATGGTGCCGACGGGAACGATCAGGTTTCGATCGATTCTATGAGATCCTTGGGGCACATCCGCATCGCTTGGAACGTCTCGGTAGAGCGGTTCAGGCAGCAACTCCAAGATCCTTACGTCGCCGTCGGCAAGGAAATGGGAGAAGGCGAACCACACTTGGCTATTCAGTAGGGGGCGCTTGTCTTGGACCGGTCCGCCGATAGGTGCGTTTTGAGCGGCGAGTGGATGCGGCCCGAACGGATTTTGTCTGGTGCTGAGATCGACGCCTGCGGGATGAATGCCGATCGCCTTGTCCTTGCCGGGTATGGGGATCAGAGTGACGCGATCGACGAGCTCCTTTCTGATGAAATCGGCGAACTTGCGCTCTCCGAGGATGGCACGGTAATCGACCCCTGCCTTCCGGAGATCCTGACCGAGATTTGAGAGCAGGATGACCCGTTGCGTCCGTTCGAACTCCTCACGGACAATCGTGACGATCGCGTCGCCGAGCCTCATGACCTCGCCGTTCAGGCCGCCGTTGTCCTGCATGTTCAAGTCCAATGATTAGCACTACGTCGCCAACCCTCTACCGCATCTTCCGCGACCCGCAACGACACATCTAAGATGCCCCAGGCATCGTATCCTCTAAGGTATCCGCAAAATGTCCTGACCTACGGCGATTTTCACAGCTCGTGGCGCCGATCAGCGACCCAAAGTCACCACCATGTAGAGGAGCACGGCGGTGAGCGTTGCGCCGGCTACGACCTTAACGCGGCGCGAATGACCTGGGCATCGAGGCGCACGACGCTCAGCCTCGGGCTCGATCCGGCGACGCCCGTCGGCTGAGTAGAATCTTCAAGCCGCCTCGCGCACTCCGCACTGAAGCAAGTGTCGATCGATGGGATCCACGACGTCCCACAGCGCGCGAAGCAGTTCCGGCGACAGCGCGCGGCCCGCGATTTTCGCGGCCGCCTCGAAGACCTTATGCGGCCACGGCTCGACGATCTGCACGTCACAGCCGTTGGGTTGTATCGGCCCCAGCAAGGTCGTCCCGTCCTTCACCCCGTTGGTTCGGACCCCTCGGAAGAACGCGGGCGGGATCAGCCGGCCGTTCTCGTCAAGATGGCGACGAAGCTCGCTTCCCCTGCCTTCAAGCGGCAGTTCGTCGAAGTGGCCGATCATCATGGGCTCTGCGGAGGCCAGCTCGACGTGGTCGCGGTCCAATCTGCGGATCGACAGGTAGGGCCAGTCGCAATCTTCCGGCAGGGCGATCCAGCGGATGTCGATGAGGTCGATGGCGATGTCGTCGTATTCCTCGAGGTAGATCGGCTCCCCTCGGGGCGGCTTGCGTCCGGCCGTCGTGGTGCCGTCGGGAAGCACGTATGTGCAGGACGCTTCAGACCAGACGATGCAGAACGTGTTCGCTCCCGCCTTTCGCGCCACGCCGTCGATGATGGCCTGACGCCCGATCGGCGTCAGCGTGCCGTCCGGCGCGATGGCGCCGCGGGCGTGGAACGCGTGGGCGATCTTGCCGTCGGCGACGCGCGGGGCATTGCCCACGTCGATCAGCCAGCGGATGTTGCGGTCCAATCCGAGCGAGATGAGATGCGGGTATCCGGAGGTAACCGGTAGATCGTCGGCCAGTCCCATTTTTCATGCTCCTCGGGCGTTCGACCGAAGCATGTCAGTCCACGTCCATACATCCATGCAAACGGCGTGGCGCCGGATGGCGGCACGGCTACCGTTGCGTCTCACCATCTCGAACGGCTGTCGGGCAGGTGCTCGCGGCTCAGCTGAGCCGACGATCCGCTCTCCCGACCACCTTCGCCTCGCCTGATCCACCTAACCCAGCGATATGTCGCGGCAAGGGTTCAGGACGCATCCAACGAGGTCACCGCCACGATCGTTCGGAATTCGCCCACGATCCCGGGATGTCGCGATTCCAGATACGCCGCGACATGGGCATTTTCGATCAACCGGCCGAGGTAGCGTGATGCAAGCACGAGTTGCAGCACGTCGTCGCCGAACGTGGCCTCGATGCCACGATAGTCCTGATTCAGCTTCTCGAGTTCGCGTTCCATTCTGGCCATCTGCTCGGTCGTGACCCCGGCTATGGCCTTGGGTCGGTCGGGCTTGGCCAGATCGTCCTGCCGGGTCGCTGCGAGTATCGCCTTGGCGTAGCTGAGGGTGAAGTTGTTCATCGAGGCCATAAGTTCGGCCGTCTCCACCTGCCGATAACCCTTCATCCGACGCAGGGTGTCGAATATCTGCGGGTTCACCGATCGATCCTTGAGTATCTCGACCGCGTCGGCGGCTATCCCGTCCAACATGTTTCGCCGGCGGATGACCGCCTTCTCGTCGAGGCCGAGGGCGGCTGCGATCATGGCGGCAGGTACGCCGCGGTCGATTGCGCGGGCGATCATGAGATGCTCCTGCACCGTGGCCAGCCTGTTGACCCGCTTGTTGTAGGTGAAGGCCTCGTCGTCGTCCGAGACGATGCACGATGCGGTTTCCTCGCCAAGGCTCTGGAGGGCATGCAGTCTGAGATGGCCGTCGAGCAGCATATGCCGCCCCTCCTCGTCCGGTCGCGTCACGACGAGGGGCTCGATCACGCCGATCTCGCCGATGGAGGTCGCGATGCGGCCATAGCGACGCGAGTCGGTTATGCGCTTCGTGATGGGCCTGAGCGGCAGGATGACCGTGATCGGGAGCAGCAGCACCTTGCGTTCGAACGAGATGCGGACGGCAATCGGAACGTCACGCATCGGACATCCCCAGTCGCTCGGCGATCGGTTGCGGCAGGCTTGCCAGCCGTTCCGCCCGCAGGAGGGTGACGAAGTGCTCCTCGGCCAGCAGCTTCGACATGGCGCCCACGATGAAGGTCAGGCGATCCTGTGTGAGCCGGGCCTTCCGAACGAGCAGCTTCTGCCGCTCGACCTCCTTCTGGTAGGCGCGGATCAGCCCGGAGGCGGTCGGTTTCCGGCCGCACTTCTCGCCCTGCCTGATCGACTTGATGCCCTTGCCCATCATGTTGCGCTCGTCGACGATCCGTCGGATCGCGACGATCTGATCGCCGGGGATGTCGCCGTTCTCATAGGCTTCGGTCAGGGCCTTCTGCACGTTCCCATCCGTCGCGCGCGCGATCTCCGTGGCGATGGTATGGGGGATGACGCCGCGTTCCACCGCGTTCAGCAGCCTCTCCTCTCCCTTCTCGAGGAGGAAGTTGATCGCCCAGACGTATTCCGGACTGAAGCCGATCTTCTCCGCGATCTGGGTGTGGGTGTAGCCCCGCTGACGCAAGGCACCTACTTCCCGGATGAGCTCCAGGGGCGTCTGGTTCCGACGCGCCATGTTCTCGACGAGGCTCATCACGAAGCATTCCTCGCGGGTGGCGTCGATCACGATGGCGGGGATATGGGTTTCGCCGAGACGGAGGAACGCCTCCATGCGTCCTTGGCCGCATACCAATTCGTAGCCGTCGCCACTTGATGCACGCCGGACGGTGATCGGGCGCTTCAACCCTACCAATCGGATGCTCTCGACCATCTCCTCGAATATCCGCTTGTTGCGGCTCCGCGGGTTGAGGACCTCGATCGAGGCGATGGCGATCGTGACGATCTCGGGCGTCGCGGCGTTCACGTCATCGGTCATGCCGCATGCTCCAGCGGATGACGGCGCAGCAGATGGTAGAGGGGATCGAGGCCGTCGGTGCGGTAGGCATCGAGATCCAGGCCATTGTCCTCACCCATTCCGACCCTGCCCCGGGCGCCGACGTCGATCCATGGCAGCAGGTAGTGGTCGCGGACCGTGACGTTGTCGGGTTCGAGCCGGACGACGACGGTGATGTCCGGGCACAGGCCCGTATCGAGACGCACGCGCCAGCGCAGGGTGCCAGCGGGTGTCGCCTGGCAACGGCAGATGACGATGGCCAGCGTGACCTCGCGGTTGACGATCAGGAGGTCGGTCGTCTCATCCACCACGACCTCGCCGCCGATGGCTTCGATGCCGGCGATGGTCCTGGCCACCACTTCCGGGTGCATCAGCCGCAGCTGGCGGTTCGTCTCGACGTAGCGATAATCGCGTGCCGGCTGGTAGCCGATCAGTTGATAGGCGCGGAGCAGGCTGCCGAAGCGGCTGCGGTAGGCAGCGGACGACGGCATGTCCTCGACCTCGTCGATGATCATCCCCGACAGGGTCCCGTGCGAACCGAGCAGATCGGCCAGCATCCGGAGGAGATCGTCGTCGCTGAGCCGGCGCGCGCGTTCCGTGAGAATGACTTGTGCCGCGTCGAACAACGCTGGATCGACGATCGCCTCGAACGCGCCGTCGTTCCGCACCCACATTTCGGGCGTGTTGACGATGCGCTTCTTCTTCAGCTTGAAGGAAACGCGGTTGTAGACGTTGTTGCCGATGTATTTCTCGTTGCAGAGTATCTGGCGGATGAACGCGCGGGACCAGGCCTTGCCGATGTCGGTGAGCTTGCCTTCGCCGTTGAGCATGGTGGCGATCTCGCGTTCGGAACGGCGATCGACGACGAATAGCCGATAGATGCGGCGGACGGTGTCGATCTCCTCGTCCGGGCCCGGCACCAGTATGACGCGATCGGTCTGGAGGCTCTTGTGTTCGCCGCGGGCGAGTGGAGTCTTCGGCTCGTTGGCCTCGTCCACGAGGAATCGGCGAAGGCCATAGCCGGCCGGTCCACCCTGACGATAGCCGAGCGTTATCAGGCGGCACTGGCCCGTGAACACCTTGCTGGAGAGTTCCCGGCTGTATTCGCCCGCCATCACCCGCTTGATGCTCTTCATGACGCTGGACGGAAGGCTGCCGTCGTTGTCGAACTGTTCGGCGCAGTAGTGGACGTTGATGCCGTGGTCGCGGCAGATGAACTCGTAGTAGGCGCTTTCGTCGGCGTCCTGGAAGCGGCCCCAGCGGCTGATGTCGTAGACCAGCACGGCTTCGTAGTCCGCGCTGCCGGCCTGGACGTCGGCGATCAGTCGGCGGAGCGAGTCGCGTCCGGCGATGTTCAGACCGCTGCGGCCTTCATCGGCGTATGTGCGGACTATCTCGAAATTGCGTCGGGCGGCGTAGGCGGCGATGATCTCCGCCTGGTTCTCCGTAGAATAGCGCTGGTGATCGGTGGACATCCGCACATATTGAGCTGCACGGACCGGTCCTGACGCTTCTGACTGCACCGTCTTCCCCGACATCTATCGCGAGCGCTTCACAGAACTCGTTCATCTCGGCCTCCTTCTATCGATGGGAGGGCGGAATGTCGTTTTCGAGGAATGACCGAAAAGTTCGCGTTGAAGATGGAAAGAAGTTTCCGATCCATCCCGGTGCCGACACGGAAGCGGCGTTCGCCGCCGTAATCGCGGACGCCCTGCGGCGGGATTTCGGAGATGCTCCGGCCCATGTGAAGCACGTCGCCCGACTCACCGGTGCGAATGCGCGAACGGTGCAGAACTGGCTTCAGGCGCGGAACGGACCAAGCGGCGCTGGACTTGTTGTCCTGATGCGGCATTCGGACGAGGTGACGGCCGCCGTTCTCACCCTTGCGGATCGGGAACGGCTTCGCGAGGGCGCCGTGGCCGCGATGAGGGTGGCGGATCTGCGGAAGGCCATCCTGGCGGTGTTGCCGCATCTGCCGGATGCGTGACTTGGGATTCCGCAGAGCGGATGCTGTTCGTCGCCATTTCTCGGCGGCTTCGACCCGCGCCGCCGGCTGCGTTCGCGAAGCGCGAATGCCGGCGTTCGGCGCATCGCGCGAGCAGCCATGCCCCGTTTCATCGCCTGCTGCTCGAGGATCGGACATTCGGATCGTATCCATCGGATGCTGGGATCGACGGAATCAGAAGCTGTCGATGTCGGCCGCCTGTTTCGAACCCGAATGAAGGAAGCGGACGACGACGATCGCCATTCCAACGATCTGCAGAAAGTTCTGGGCCGTCACGAGAGGCAGGAACCAGTCGTAGTCCCTGTAGTCGAGCAGACCGAGCCCGATGGCGAAGGTCAGGACGATCTGGAAGCAGATGAGGACGCTGACCCAGCCGATGAGCCAGCCCGACCACATGCGCCTCAGCCCGTAGAACTGAGTCAGCCCGTCGCGTCGGATCGTGGCTTCCGCCTCGTCGTTCAGACGCGCATATCCGACCGGGACGGGACTCGGCTCGATGCGTTGCGCCAGCGCCTCGGTGTCGACGATGCTCTCGGCGTCGGGGTCGGCGTCGGTCGATGCCGCGGCATCGACGGCGGGGGAATCCATGCATTCCTCCAGCGGCACGTCCGTTTCGGATGCTGAGGGGTCGTGTTGATTCACCCGTCGTGTCGGTATTCGAACTTCAGGCGAAACCGTATGACGTCCTCGGAAACCGAGAAAATGCGAGCCAACGTCGACACCGTCGGCCGAACGGAGGCCCTTCGCCAATAGTGATCGAGCAACGGCCTGGGCACCAGCAGGCGCCCCGCGAAGCCGTTCGCCTCCTGCTCGAGGGGCGAAGGGGAGGCCATCGGTCGGTCCCTTCTCAGCACGCGATACAGTTCCGGATGGGCACCGAGCAGCTGTCGGTGCAGGACCCAGTGACCCAATTCATGGGCGATCGTGAAGGTCTGCCGTCTGGGCGCATCCGCTGCGTTGACGTAGATCTTGCGCTCGGACAGCCTTATGAAGCCCGCTATGCTCGATTGATCTGCCGGGAAGTGTCCGAACTGCACGTGCAGGTTCTGGGACCTGACCATCGCATCGAGCGGTATCGGCGCCTCGTGGACGTCGTGACTGGAAAGCAGCCCAGCGACTTCGTCCTCCACGAGCGTCCAATCTGGGATCCGACGTCCCAGATGTCGGGCCGCTTCATCGGCGGGCGCGGGTTGCGATGCCATCCGGTCCTCCGTTCGATGCGATTGGCGCAGTGACCTCTGCCACATTCGCAGCACTCTTCCAAACAACCGATTTCCTCCGACCCGCGAAATTCGGCTCGTCTTCGGGTGTTTCTCCCTCTCTTTGCGGGATCATCCGCGTCGGGCTAGGATCGGCCATGACAGAGCTGCTTCCGACGCTGATGCCCGTGCTGATCTCCTCGGCAATCGCCGCCTGGGTCGCATGGCACGCTTCCGAGCGGAACGCGCTGATGGCGAACGTCACGCAGGAGCGTGCGAAATGGCGCGAACGGATCCGGCGCATGGCGGAGGAGCTTCAGACCGCCGTTTCGCAAGGGGACGTGGTCGCGCTCCGGCGTCTGCGTGTAGCCTTCCGTCTGTCGCTGAACCCATGGGATGATCGCGATCGGGAGGTCGTGGCTCTACTGTCGCTCCTGGTGGACGATGATCAGAGGGATCTGCTGCTCGAACGTATCGTGATCCGGCTCGAGCTTCTCCTGAAGCACGACTGGGAACGCGCGAAGGCGGAAGCCAGTTGGCGTGGGCTGGGGCGCAACTCGACGCCGAAACGCCGCGCCACGGCACTACGGGCGGCGGTGGACACGCTCGAGAAGTCGAGGGCGCAGCGCCCCCTGGCATCGGAATATCAGGAGCGTCGCGCACATTGACCAGGCGCCGTCATCGCCGCCCATCCATCGCGACGCCGACGAACTCGTTGGTCGCCGCGATCGCCTCCTCAATGGCGTCCTGATCCCGGCCCATCTGGTTGCTGCGCGTCATCCTCACGGTCCAATGCCATTTCGCCTGCTCGACGCGATCCGTTTGCACCCGTGCCCGATCCCCTGGTCCGTCGTCGACGAGGTTCGCGGCAACGATCGTGAGGATCGCGACGCCGATGGCCAGAGGCACGGACATGCCGAGCATGTATTTGACCTGCCAGAACAGCAGCCCGGCGATCGCCAGCGCGCCGACGCATGCCAGGATCAGAAGAAGAAGCGTCAACCCGTAGCGGCTGGACGGCTTCTGCATCACCGCTTCCTGCGAGAAGCAGCTCTGGACCTTCTGCATGGTCTGCATGACGGTCGCGCGATCGACCGGTCGGGGGCCGAGCGGGGCGGATATCGTGGAACAGTCGCGTGGCTCCGCTCCGCCGGACGAAGCTCCCCATGCGTGGGCTGGAAATATCACCAGTCCCGAGGCGATGGCCATGCCCACCCAGCCGTTCTTCTCCGACGTGCGCATCCCGTGTTCTCCCAGCACCGATCGATCGAGCGTATCACCTGCATCGGCAGGGTGACATCCACGTCGTCCCGGGGTGACGTGGATGTCACCCATAACAGACCAGTATATCCTCAGCGATGACTGTTCCCGCCTTCGCGTTCGATGCCGGACTCCGTTTCGTTCGCGTCGGCAGCATCGTCGTGCCGGTGGGGCCCGGACGTTCCCGATGCCGAGGACCGGACGGTGATCACCATTCCGCTCCACCTGCGCATGATCGCTTGCGCTGCGCTCGGCGCGACGGTTCAGGACGATGATCGCGCGCGATCATCGCGGAAGTTCCGCAACATGAAGGCTCGAGGTTTCCGGCCCGACGCCGGTATCGGGATTGATCGTGTTAACATTCTGCGCGTAAAGCGGAGCCGTTCGCCGGCAGGCGAACCGAGGCGTCAGAACCTTGTCGTTGAGTAGCCGAAGCCCGGCCCGAATTCCATTCGGCCGGGGAGCGGGTGTGCATGTCCAGGGCGCAAGCCTAAAGACACTCGCGCCTGTCTCAACGCAGGATTCTGAATCCCCGGCTCACGGGCCGGCACCGCCTCGTTTCATCAAGGGGGCGGTGCCGCCGGCTGGAATGGCCGAACGGCATCGACGCGAACGGGGGTTCGAGCGTGGGTGTGTTCGATACGGGCAGCAATGACCGGCTGACGTTCATCAGGAATTCGACGGCCGTTTCCGCGGCGATGCTGCTTGCCGCGTGCGGCGGCGGTGGCGGTGGCGGCGGCGTCAAGTCGCCCGGCGGCAGCGCGCCCCCGATCGGCACGCCAACGCCGACGCCACCCATGACACCTACTCCCACGCCGCCGCCATCGGTGGCCGACACGGCCGAATACAAGGCGTCCGGCGCGGCGGTGTCGGCGAAGGCGGCCTCTGCCCATGATCGCAGCATCACCGGCAAGGGCGTCACCATCGCCATCCTCGACACCGGCATCGACACGGCGGGCCGCGAATTCGCCGGGCGCATTTCGCCCGACAGCACCGCGTTCGACCAGAAGATCGCACGCTGCGCGACCTGTGCACCGGAGACGATCCGCCTCGAGTTGAAGGACGTGGTCGGCCATGGCAGCAGGGTCGCGGGCATCGCCGCCGCCGCGCGGGACGGTGCCGGTGTGCAAGGCGTCGCGCCGGAGGCCACGATCCTGGCGTTGAAGCTCAGCGCGCCCGACCTGTCCAACGTCACGCCGACGTCAGGCGCGATACCCGAGTCATCGGGCGCCAACGCCGCGCTGATCGCGCCGGCGATCCGCTACGCCGTCGACAAGGGCGCCTTCGTCATGAGCATGAGCCTCAACGGCATCGCGACCGGCAGCATCGCCGGCGAGCAGCGCGCCGCCATGGACGCCGTGCGTCAGGCCGATCGGCTGCTCGTCGAATCCGTGTCCAATGCCTCCGACGAGGACAGCTTTACCGGGCAGATCGCGGAGAACCTCGTCGGCACGGACAGGGTGAACAGGGACTGGTTCCTGTTCGCGATCGGCGTGGATCAGAACGGCAACCCCCGCATCGCGAATGGCAACGCCGGTCCGCTCGCTGACCGCATGATCGCTGCGGGCGGAAACGGCGTGCGGACGGTGGATCAGGATGGCAACGTCGTCGTCGAAACCGGCAACAGCTTCGCCGCGCCCGCAGTCGCCGGGGCTGCCGCCCTTCTCAAGCAGTATTGGCCGCAACTCGGTGGAAAGGCGATCGCGCGCATCCTGCTCGACACCGCTACCGACGCGGGCGTGGCCGGCGTCGATCCGGTCTTCGGCGTCGGCATCCTGAACGTCGAGAAGGCGATGCAGGCGCAGGCACCGGTTTCCTCGTTCGCGGCGGCGCAGACGGTGCTCGCGCGCTATTACTCGCTGACGATGTCGGCACCGTTCGGCGGTGGCGCCGTGCTTGCCGGGAAGACGTCCCGCATGACGGTCTTCGACCGCTACGGACGCGACTTCGCGATGACCACCGCTTCCGGCGTCCGCACGCACAGTTCGAGCCTGTTGGCCGGTGCCATGCTCGCGCCCGTGGATCCGCCGTGGATGCACGTCAACGCCACCGATATGCGTCTCGGCTTCTCGTCGTCCTTGCCGGGCTACTGGCAGGCCGTCCGCCCGAACCGGCCGGCGATGGTTTCGTTCTCACCTGCGCCCGGCCGGATGGTGACGTTCGGCGCCAACGTGGTGGTCGGCCAGGGGGGCGGCATCGCCGGATCGCCGCTGCGTGGCATCGTGGGCGCACCTGTCGGTGCGTCGTCGTCATGGACGGGCGCCGGGTGGTCCGCCGGCTTCTCCTCCGGGTCATCCCGCGACGGCAGGAGCACGTTGAGCACCCTCGCCCTCTCCATGCCTCTCGGCATCGGCTTGGAGCTGACGGGCCTGACGGAGAACGGTCGGGCGCTGGGCATGACCGGAGAACTGGGACTTGGCCTGAGTGGGGCGAAGACGACGATGGCGACGCTTACGACCCGTCACATGGTCGCGGGAACCTCAATCTCCATACGTATCAGCGCCGCTGCGACCCGAATGAAGGGCGGTTCGGAGATGCTGCGCTTCACCGGGCCGGTGCGGAGCGGCGCATTCGCGGTCGAGGGGAGACGCCCCCTGTTCGGCGGCACCGCGACGCTGGGCGTGTCCTCCCCGCTGCGGGTGGAACGGGCGCGGGCCACGCTGCTCGTTCCCGTCGCCTACGATCTGATGACCGGCGCGCTGACCACCGCAACGACCGCGGTCGACCTCGCTCCCGACGCTCGCGAGCTGGATCTGGAGTTCGGCTGGTCGGCGGCGTTGTCGCCGACCTCGTCGCTGCGTCTCGGCGTGGCACGCGCCTTCGATGCCGGGCACGTCCCCGGAGCGACCGACATGGCTGGCTTCATCACGCTGGTGCTGCGGTGAGCGGCTCCTACCGGGCGCGCTCGCCGCCTGAACCGGCCGCAGTCGACCAGTAGATCGAACGTCCACCAACGGACCTGCGACGCCGGGATGCCTTCCGGCGGACGACGACGCACGTCCATCGAACACGAGGGAAGAACATGATGACCAGAATCACGGCCATGAGCGCATTGGCGTTGCTCGCCGCGTGCGGATCGGCGTCGGTCGCCGAACAGGATGCCACCGCGCAGGCTACCGCAGCCGCAAAGCCGCTGGCGATCGCAGGCGTGCGCATCGGCATGTCGGCGAACGAAGCGGAGGCAACCCTCGCTCGCGAGGGATGGAAGGTCGAAACCTTCCCCGGCAGGGACTGGGTCACTACGGTCGAGGAGGAACGCCGACGGCAGCGGAACGTCTCCTCCTTCGACCTTCCCCGCAAAGGCATCGAGACGATCCGGGCGAACAAGGGCGACGAGGCGCTCATCATCTCGTTGCGCCCGATCGCCGCCGGGGCGGCGGTGAAGCATGTCGCATACGAAGCACCCATGGCGAGACGGAGCGCCGATCAACTCCGAACCCAGATGGTCCAGCGTTACGGCAAGCCGGATGTCTCGGCGCCGACGCAGGTGTCGCCGGAAATGACCTGGTGCAGCGGCGGCGAGCGCTGCCGGATGGCGCCCGGTGCCATGAAGCCCGCGCTGAACATCAAGGAGGATGTGTACCACAAGCTGCAGATGCACCTCTATGACGGCGTTGAAACCGATCGTGCATGGCAGGCGGACGTGCAGCGGGCGGCAACAGGAGGCGCGCCGGCCAAGTCTTCCTTCTAGACGCCTGAATGATCGAAGGGCATCCTCTGCGGATGCCCTTCTGGTTCAACCGTCAGCCGTCCCGATGCGCCTCGTTCCTGTCAGACGACTTCGTTCCAAAGGTCCCCGAGGTCGGCCTGGGATGAGGCCGGGCGATCCCAGTCGGGGCGGCCGGATACCTTGCGATAGGCGCGCAGCATGAGCGGCGATGCTTCTGGATGATCCGTCGCGTGGACCATATGATACATGGTCCGCCCGCCTCGGGCGGCGTCGTGTATGGCGAACGGGAACGCCCAGCGATAGCCGAGCTCATCCCGGAAGCGGGCCGCGAGCAGATTGGCCCGTTCGACACCGTTCATACCCCGCAGATCGCGCCAGTCGGGGCGTCCCCACCAACGCTCGGCCTGGTCCAGCGCATCAGGTTTGCGGATGGCGGCGATCGACCGATCGATCCAGCCCGTCGCGAAGAAGTAGAACATCTCGATCTTGGTGGTCGTCTTGTGCCCGGCGATCTGCTGGACGGTGGACCATTCGCATTCGAAGGTCCGCTGATCGAGGAGCGCGAACGTCGCGGTCTTCTCGGTTATGGTCCCGCTGGCGAGGATTGATGCGATCGATGCGTTGAAGTCACCGGGCATGACGCGGATGCGCCGGTTCTTGCCTTCGTGCTCGGTCTTGATCGCCTCCAGCAGCGCGATCCCTTCCGGGTCGATGTCGCACAGCCAGAAGTCCCGGACCCACTGGGGCTCGTTCTCGAGCACGAGCTTCGCCGAGCACTTTGCCGAGTGGTTGCGCCGCTGAGGCGCAGCGAAGCCGTCGATGTAGGTACCGTGCTTGGTCACGAACGTGAACAGCTTGATGTATTCCTGGATCAGCTTCGCCTTGTTCTCCGTCCACAACGGACAGTGCAGCCCCTTGCGGTTGTTGATCCGCACGGGATCGACCATCGGCATCTCGGACGAGGCGAACGGGAGAAGCGGATGGTCCGTCAGATCGTCCTCGCTATCGGCAGACCGTCCCAGACCGACCCGTTGAGCGTCCGGCCGGCGACCTTCTTGCCCACACGTAGCATGGTCGTGCCGTCATCGGCCTGCTCCGCCCGTGCCCTGGCGAGGTTGATGCCTTGTCCCGGCGCCCAGTCGCCCCACTGCTTGAAGTGGAACGCCACGTCCGCGGCCATGCACTGGTTCAGCAGCGCGGTGAACCACGACGGGCTCGACGGACGCGCATGCGGTCCCGACTCTCCGCCGGTGATGACCCAGTCTAGCGATGCGGCCCATCGACCCAGATCGAGCGGACCGAGGAGTGGTTCCGCTGATATGAATCGCACCGCGGCCGGCAGCGCCGCCAGCAGGGGCAGTCGCTCGTCCGCGCGGCGCTGGTCCTCGACCGTCGTCCCCATCCACACGTTTGAAGGCCATGCGTCGGTCCACGGACACAGGCGCTCCACGTGCTCGATCCGCTTGGTCAGCAGAAGCCAGTCCAGCCACGGGGTGGCGGCGATGAGGGTCCACAGTTTGTCCCGCCATACGTCGAGGTCGCGACGGTCCTCGAACACGTCGGCCATCGACGCGCAGAAAACCCGGGCGCGTCGACCCTCCGCCTGTGCCGTCGCGTTCCACCGCAGGGGTTCCGCCCAGTGCTTGTCACCGAAGACGCGACGTTCGGACCCGACGCCCCACACCTTGCTGCCGACACGTTTCGCCCAGGACTCGGCGTAGCAATGCTTGCAGGCCGGTGAAACCTTCACGCACCCCCACCAGGGATTGAAGGTGTGGTTCGTCCATTCGATGCGTGAATTCTTCGCCAAGGCACACTCCTTTCATCGATCTATCAGGCCGAAGTTGAAGACGCCAGTCGTTCCCACTACGTTCTCGCGATGTGGGGCGCTGACGCTTCAAGGAAGGATCGTCATGGGTTCGGAATCATACAGGTCGGACTGGTCCGCCTTCAGAAGGACGAAGCGAACCTGAGGAAGGATCTGGCCCGCCACGAGGGCGATGCCGCGAAGGCGCGTGCCGCCGCCAACGCCAAGCGCAAGGCCGCGGGAGGCAGCAAGTCGGCATCGACGATCGCCACCAATCTGCGCGGCGCGGAGGCGGAGGACAAGAAGGCGGTGGACGCGGTGAAGAAGGTCGCGGAGGTGCAGGACAAGCTGGCCACGAACGCCACGCGGCAACGCGACAAGCAGCGATCGCTGGACAACGCCCTGAAGTCCGAGCAGTCATCGCGGGATCGCGCCGACGACGCACGACGGCGCAAGGAGAAGGATCACGCGCGCGAGGTATCGCGGCTGTCAGCGACGACGGTCCATCACGTCTACGTGAAGCCCCCGGAGCCGGAGAAGCTGCGCGTCCTCTACCTGACCGCCAGTCCGCCGGAGGATGGTGCCGGCCCTCTCCGCGTGGACGTGGAGGTCAACAACGTGCTGAGGGCGGTGCGCGCCTCCAAGCATCGGGATCTGATCGACATCCAGCATCGTCCCGCGGCGGCCCCGCAGGATCTGATCGACGGCATAAACGACCTGCGCCCCCACGTCATCCACTTCTCCGGCCACGCCGGTGCTCCGGGGCTGTTGTTCGATAACGCCGACGTCGTGGATCCCGGCGAACATACCGTAGGCTACAGGCAACTCGCCAGACTTCTCCGTGCCACGGACCAGCCGCCGATGTGCGTCGTGCTCAACGCATGCGATACGGCGGAGGGAGCTTTGGAACTGCTGGAGGCGGTGCCGGTGGTGATCGCCATGAACGCGCCGGTGGGTGATGCGAGCGCCGTCGTCTTCGCCACGAGGTTCTATGCCGCCGTCGGTAGCGCGCAACCGATCGGCAAGGCGGTCGAGCAGGCGGTCGTGGCGACTGAGATGGCGCTGTCCACCGACTTGGATTTGGTCACGCTATGCTGCCACCCCGACGTCGATGCGTCAGTTCTGAAACTGATCGAACCGATCGATTGAATTTCGGC
>Ga0325400_1000767_pt1 | contig 24863 bp, 26 predicted proteins | sample PopdelMetagenome_2_FD_205662 | JGI IMG/M metagenome (GOLD analysis project Ga0325400, IMG submission 205662) | Populus deltoides microbial communities from Bellville, Georgia, United States - Xylem-PdKOR-R1 | ecosystem: Host-associated > Plants > Phyllosphere > Stem > Wood/Secondary xylem...
GAACCCCGACGCCACCGCCGCCTCGCTGTTCCCGTCGGCCGCGGGTGCCAACCGCAACGTCTTCTACGCCGGTGACGGCTCGCCCCGTTCGCTCAGGCAAGTCTACGCCCGCTTCGCCGACAAGCTCGGCGATGCCGCCTCCACGGCGGGGGCGTCGGCGATCAGCTACGCCGCGCAGGCGCTGGAGGTGGACGGCTCCACCGTCGTCACCGGCTCGGGCGAGAGCGCCACCGACGCGCTCGCCTGGGCGTCCTCCGCGCTCGGCCGCATGTCGGGCCGCGCCACCACCGCCAGCGTCATGCGCCCCACCCCCGACACCGCGCGCCTCGCCTATCTGATGCTCGCCGGTATGGGCGGCAAGTGATGGGCAAGCTGTTCGCCTCAGCCCGCGGCGCGGCGCTGCCGCTCGCGATCCTCCTCCTGGTCGTCGTCATGGTGGTGCCGATCCCGGCCTTCCTGCTCGACGTCTTCTTCGTCGCCAACATCGCGATCAGCCTCGCGGTGCTGATGGTCGCGCTCAACGCGCAGAAGCCGCTCGATTTCTCCGCCTTCCCGACCGTGCTGCTGTTCGCGACGCTGTTCCGCCTCGGCCTCAACGTCGCCTCGACCCGCATCGTGCTGGTCCACGGCCATGAGGGCGAGTCGGCCGCCGGCCACGTCATCGAGGCGTTCGGCACCTTCCTGATCGGCGGCGACTATGTCGTCGGCATCTTCGTCTTCGCGATCCTGATGATCATCAATCTGATCGTCGTCACCAAGGGTGCGGGCCGCGTGTCGGAAGTGTCCGCCCGCTTCACCCTGGACGCGCTGCCCGGCAAGCAGATGGCGATCGACGCCGACCTCAACGCCGGGCTGATGACGCCGGAGGAGGCCAAGAAGAAGCGCGTCGAGGTCGCCACCGAGGCCGACTTCTACGGCTCCATGGACGGCTCGTCCAAGTTCGTGAAGGGCGACGCGATCGCCGCCGTGCTGATCCTCGCCGCCAACGTGATCGGCGGGCTGATCCTGGGGCCCGTCAGCCACGGCCTGTCGATCGGCGACGCCGCCAGGAACTACATCCTGCTCGCGATCGGCGACGCCCTCGTCGCGCAGCTGCCCGCCCTCATGCTCTCGATCGCCGCCGCCGCGATCGTCACCCGCGTGTCGTCGGACAAGGACCTCGCCGGCCAGATCGGGTCGCAGTTCGGCTCGTCGCGGACCTGGACCCCGGTGGCGGTCATGCTCGGGCTGCTCGGGGTGTTCCCGGGCATGCCGCACCTCATCATCCTGCCGTTCGCCGCCCTGGCCGGCTTCGCCGCCTGGAAGCTCCGCCGGATCGAGCGACGGCCGCCGCCGCCCGCGCCGGTCGCGGCGGCCGAGCCGGTCGATCATTCGCGGATCGGCTGGAACGAGGTCACCGAGGGGATGCAGGTCAACCTCGACATCGGCTACGGCCTGGTGCCGCTGGTGGACGAGCGCCGGGGCGCGCCGCTGATGGGCCGGATCACCGGCGTCCGTCGGCAGCTGTCCAAGGAACTCGGCTTCGTCGTCCCCCAGTGCCGGGTGCGCGACGACATCAACCTCGCGCCCTACACCTACCGCATCATGGTGAACGGCGTCTGCGTCGGGGAGGACCAGGTCTCGCCCGACGAGATGCTGGCGCTCGACACCGGCCAGGCGTTCGGCGGCCTCGCGGGCAAGGCGACCACCGACCCGACCTTCGGCCTGCCCGCCACCTGGATCGCGGCCGGCGACGCCGACGCCGCCACCGGCGCGGGCTACCTCGTGGTCGATCCGGGCACGGTGATGGCGACCCACCTCAACCAGGCGCTGGGCCAGAACGCCGCCGACCTCGTCGGCCCCGACGAGGTCCAGGCGCTGCTCGACGAACTCAAGGAGCGCTCGGCCGCGCTCGTCGCCTCGCTCTGCCCGCAGCCTTTGAGCGTCACGACGCTGACCCAGGTCTGCCGCGCCCTGCTCCAGGAGAACATCCCCTTGAAGGAGTTCCGCCGCATCGCCGCCGCCATCGCGGTCGCCGCGCAGCGCACCGCCGACGCCGACGAGATCGTGGAGCTGATCCGCCCCGCGCTGGGCCCGCTCATCATCGGCAAGCTTTGCGGGGTGCGCGAGCCCTTGCGCGTCATGACCCTCGAGGGCCAGCTCGAGGGGCTGCTCGGCCAGGCCGCGCGCACCGACCAGAGTCGGCGCCACGTCATCGAGCCCGACCTCGGCCGCCGCATCGTCGACGCGCTCCAAGCGGCCGCGCAGCCGCTGGTCGCGGAGGCCAAGCCCTTCGCGCTGGTCGTCCAGCCCGCGATCCGCGTCGCGATCAGGAAGCTCTGTCGCACCGTCCTCCCCGACATGCCGGTCCTGTCCTTCTTCGAGGTACCCGAAGAGAAGGCGGTGGAGGTCGTCGCGGTGATCGGCGCGCCCCAGCAGCAGGCGCTCGCCGCATGAGCGCGCTCCCCGATCAGGCCGGGTTCGCGAACGCCGCGCCGCTCACCTACAAGCCGACCACCCGCCGCGACGGCGACGCGCTGGTCCGCCAGCACCTGGCCTTGGTCCGCAAGATCGCCTGGCACGTCCACGGTTCGATGAGCTCGGTCGTCGAGGTCGAGGACCTCGTCCAGGTCGGCCTCGTCGCGCTGGTCGAGGCGGCGGCCCAGTTCGAGGACCGCGGCCTCGCCACCTTCAGGCAGTATCTCGTGACGCGCCTTCGCGGCGCGATGGTCGACGAGCTCCGCCGCCAGGCGACCGCCACCAGGGGCGCGATGCGCCGCCGCCGCGCCTATGCGCAGGCGGTCTCGATCCTTACCCAGCAACACGGCCGCCCCCCGGAGGACCAGATGATCGCCCACCACCTCGGCGTCACCCTCGACAAGCTCCGCCTCGACTATCAGGCCGCCGACACCGTCCGGTTCGAGCCGATCGACGAGATCTACGCCGACGACCTTCCCTGGTTCGCCGCCGACGATCCCGACGCCTTCGACCAGCTCGCCGAGGCGGGGGAGCGCGACGCACTGGTCGCCGCGATCGCCGCCCTGCCCGAGCGCGAGGCGTTGGTGATCCAGCTCTACTATGTCGAGGAGCTCAACCTCGAGGAGATCGGCGAGGTGCTGGAGGTGGGTGCCGCCCGCGTCTGCCAGATCAAGGCGGCCGCCCATGCAAGGCTCAGGAAGGCGATGGCCCGACGCGCCGGTTGACCACTCCCCTCCTCCGTCGCCCCAGCGAAGTCCGGGGCTCATGGCCGATCCGATCGCCATTGCCGACGTCGAGAGCCATGGATGCCGGCCTTCGCCGCAGGACGGGTAAGAAGGGTCCGGGCCTCAGCCGTCCAGCAACTGCTTCGCCAGCGCGGTGTGCTTCTCGTCCGCTTGCTTGGCCTCGTCCGCGCTCGCCCTCATGTCGCGCGCGACCTCGTCCATGCCGAGCGCCGCCGTGTAGCTCGCCATGGTCCCGAACGCCGCGATCCAGTAATGCAGTGCCAGCTGCCCCGCCGCGACGATGCCGAGGTCGCGAACGGTATCGTCCGATGCCTGGCCGCGGATGCGCCGGCTGACCTCGTAATGCGCCTCAAGCACCGGATTGTCGCCCTGTTGCCCGCCGCCGGCCTGCGCAACGGCACTCTCGATCCGCTCCGCCCATGTCCGCGATCGGCGATTGCCCTCGTCCAGCGCCGCCTTCAGGTCGGGATGGCGCGCGTCGTCGCCGATCTCGTCGGTCGCCTTCGCGGCCACGTCGCTGCCGGCCTTCATCGCCGCCAGCCCCTGCGCGACCAGCTGCTTCAGATTGTCCTGGTTCATGGCTCTTCCCGTCTCCGCGCCGGCCGGAAGCGCCGCCGCTGCCGCATCAAGCCGCCATCCCCGACAATGGTTCTCCCCGGTGCGACCGGCGGTTGCCGAACCCGGACGTTGCGCACCCCGTCCTAATCCATGTGGCCGGAACGCCCGCCCCGCACCGGCCGTTCGGAAGCGGAGGAGTTTCCATCCATGTCCGAACCCGCCCGCCCCCTCATCGCCCGTCCCGAGATCGACCCCACCGTCCCGCAGTCAGGCAACGCCCATGGGTCGGAGGGGCATTATTCGGGTCAGGAACCCGGCAGTTTCGCCAATCCGACACCGGTCCATGCCGACGCGGGCGGCATCAGCGGCGGCGCGCCCGCCACGCCCGGCGACGGCGCCGGCGCGGGGCAGGAGGCCGCGGACCTGCCCGCGGAGGCGGGGCACCGCGCCACCGTCGACCAGCGCACCGGCGAGGTCCACGGCAGCGGTGCCGGCGCGGGCGGCGGCCGCGTGGGCGAGGACCTTGATCAGGACGGTGGCGGCAGCAACATCGGCTAGCGCCGCCCGCCGCCTCCGGCCTGCGGCGGCACCGCTTCGCCGTTGCGGCGCGAACGGCGACACGTCCGGACGGCGGTGGCAACCGGGCGCGTGGCGACGCGACGCCGATGGCCTGCCGCGCTCGCGGCCGAACGCGCGAAAACCCCGGCCGCTCGTCGCCGAGCCGCCGGGGTCCGCGCGCCGGGCGTTCGCCCGACGATCCGGTCGGCGCCGGCACCCGTTGTGGGGGCCGGTGCCGGCGCCGTCCCGAAATTACTGGAGCAGCTTCAGGACGCCCTGCTGCGACTGGTTGGCCTGGGCCAGCATCGCGGTGGACGCCTGGCTGAGGATCTGCGCCTTGGCGAGCGCGGTCGACTCGGCCGAGAAGTCGGTGTCCTCGATCCGGCTCTTGGCGTCCGACAGGTTGGTGACGTTGGTGGTGAGGTCGTTGACCGCCGACTGGAGCCGGTTCTGCACCGCACCCAGCTTCGCGCGGGCGGTGGTGACCGTGGTCAGCGCGGTGTCGAAGTCGGTCTCGGAGAAGGTGTAGCCGTCCTCGTCCGACACGTCGATCGTCGAGCCGTCGTCGGTGGCGATCGCCGACAGGTCGATCCCGCCCAGGCTGACGGTGATCGCGTCCGCGCTGTTGGCACCCGCCTGCAGCGTCAGCTCGGTCTCGTCCTCGGGGAACAGCGACACGCCGTTGAACTTGGCGTTGGTCAGCGAGGCGCTGATCTGCTTGCCCAGCGCGTCCATCTCTTCCTTGATGTTGGTGCGGTCGTCAGCCGAATAGGTGCTGTTGCCCGCCTGCACCGCCAGTTCGCGCATCCGCTGCAGCATGTTGGTCACCTCGTCCAGCGCGCCGTCGGCGGTCTGGATCATCGAGATGCCGTCATTGGCGTTGCGGATGCCCTGGTTCATGCCGCGGACCTGCGCGCTCATCGACGAGGCGATGGCGAGGCCGGCGGCGTCGTCCTTGGCGGAATTGATGCGCTTGCCGGTCGACAGCCGCTCCATGGCGGTGGACAGCGCGGCGCTCGCCTTGGTCGAGGCGTTGGTGGCCCGCATGGCGGAGGTGTTGGTCGCGATCACGGTCATCTGGGTTCTCCAATGTGTCGGCGCTCCCCGCCGCCCCCAGAGCGGAGGGCCGAGCCGCCAGGGTGAGGAACGGCAGGCCGGACGCGGGCTTAAGCGAAAAAACGAGCGGCCCTCGCGCGCGGGCGGGGGCGTGCGGGGGAGCGGGCGCCCGGAAGATTTCTGCCGCCCGGCAACGCGGTTTACGCGTCGTTTACCCTCTTTGCCGCATCAGGGATCCGCCAAGGGGATTTCACCGATGCGTTCGATCTTTCCGTCCACCGCCGTCGCCGCCCGCAAGGTCGCGCTGCTGTCCGGGCTGCGCGCCCAGGGGCTCAGCCTCGCCGAGCCCGGCCAGCGCCCCGCGCCGGGCGACCTCCACGTCGTCGCCGAGGGCGAGGCGTCGCCCGTCCCGGCGCGCACGGTGGTGATCGGCGAAGGGCTCGACCGCTACGTCATCCCCGCCGCCGACGCGAACCCCGCGCGGATCGCCTACGGCCCCGACGATGCCGAGGTCGGCAACGCCTTCGCCCGCGCGCTGATCGCGGGCCCTGACGTGCCCACCGCCACCGATCCCGAGAGCCTGGCCCTGTTCGCCCTCGCCGAGCGGGTCGCCCAGGCCGACATCACCGTCCTCATCGGCGGTCCGACCGGCACCGGCAAGGAGGTGCTGGCGCGCACGGTGCACCGCCACTCGGCCCGGCGCGACGGCCCGTTCGTCGCGATCAACTGCGCCGCCCTGCCCGAGACCATGCTGGAGGCGATGCTGTTCGGCCACCAGAAGGGCAGCTTCACCGGTGCGAGCGGCGCCGGTGAGGGCTTCTTCCGCGCCGCCCACGGCGGCACCATCCTCCTCGACGAGATCGCCGAGATGCCGCTGCCGCTCCAGGCCAAGCTGCTCCGCGTCCTCCAGGAGCGTGAGGTGGTGCCGATCGGCGCCACCCAGCCGGTGGCCGTCGACGTGCGGGTGATCGCCGCCGCCAACCGCGATCTCCAGGCGGAGGTGGCCGCCGGCCGCTTCCGCGCCGATCTCTATTACCGCCTGTCGGTCTTCCCGCTCACCACCAAGTCGCTGGCCGAGCGCCCGCAGGACATTCCCGCGCTCGCCGCGACCATGATCCTGCGCCACGCCGGCAACCGCGCCGTCGTTCCCTGGCCGACCGCCGAGGCGATCGCGCTGCTCAAGGCGCACGACTGGCCCGGCAACGTCCGCGAGCTGGAGAACGTGGTCCAGCGCGCGCTGCTGTTCGCGGGCGGCGCGACGATCGAGGCGGCCCACATCGTCTTCGACCGGCCGGTGGTCTCCACCCCGGTCGCCGCTCCGCCGCTCCGTCTGGTCGCCAACGACGTGCCGCAGGCGGCATCCAGCGCCACCCTGGGCGAGGTCGTCCAGATCAGCGAGTTCGCCGCGATCCGCGACATGCTGCGATTGTGCAACGGCAGCCGCATCGAGACCGCACGCCGGCTCGGCATCTCCGAGCGTACCCTGCGCTATCGCCTCGCCAAGGCGCGCGAACAGGGTGAGGACTTCGCCGCCGCCCGCAGCATGGCGGGTGCGGCATGAGCGGGGTCGGCGGCCCGAATGCCATCGGGGGCGGCGCGATGAGCGTCGACCGGGTTATGCAGCTCCGCGCCCAGATACTGGAGCGCAACGCGGCGCTGTCGCGGGCGTCGCAGGCACCGGCGGCGGCCCCTGCCGAGAACAAGCCCGCCAGCTTCGCCGACACGCTCCAGGACGCGCTCAAGAGCGTCAACGACGGACAGCAGCAGGCCAGCGCCCTGTCGGAGAGCTACGAGCGCGGCGAAACGGTCGACATCGCCAAGGTGATGCTCGCCCGCCAGCAGGCGTCGGTCGGGTTCGAGGCGACGCTTCAGGTCAGAAACAAGCTCCTGTCCGCGTACAAGGACATCATGAGCATGCCGGTGTAACGCGCCATGAGCACAGCCCTCGCCACCACCCCCCTCGGCAACGGCGCGCCGGTCCTGCCCGAGCGCTTCGCCAACCCGCTTCGCCAGATCCAGGGCGTCATGGCCCAGCCCGCGGTGCGCCGCTCGCTGCCGATGGTGCTGCTCGTGGGTCTCCTCGCCAGCGCCGCGCTCGCGTGGATGGCGCTGTCGACCCCCACCCAGAAGACGCTGTTCACCGGCATGACCGACGCCGACAAGGCCGCGGTCACCGCCGCCCTCACCCAGGCCGGGATCGAGAGCCGGGTCGACGGGGGCACCGACGCGCTGACGGTGAACGAGGAGGATTATTCCAAGGCCCGCATGCTGCTCGCCGGCCAGGGCCTGCCCAAGCAGGCGCCCGGCGGCTACGCCATCCTTGACCAGCTGCCGATGGGGGTCAGCCGTGCGGTGGAGGGCGAACGCCTCCGCCAGGCACGCGAGACCGAGCTCGCCCGCTCGATCCAGGAGATCGACGCGGTGGCGGAGGCGCGGGTCCACCTCGCCATGCCCGAATCCACCGTGTTCGTCCGCGACAAGGCCAATCCGTCGGCGTCTGTGGTGCTGAAGCTCCAGGGCGGGCGCATGCTGTCGGACGCGCAGGTCGCCTCCATCGTCAGCCTCGTCGCCTCCTCCGTACCCGGCATGCGGCCCGAGGACGTGACGGTGGTCGACCAGCTCGGCGCGCTCCTCACCAAGGACGGCAAGTCCGATCCCGCCGGCGACGCGCGGATCGACTTCCAGGCCAAGCTGGAGGACAAGTACCGCCAGCAGCTCGTCGCCCTGCTCACGCCGCTGGTCGGCGCGGGCAACTTCACCACCGAGGTCCAGGCCGACGTCAACCTCGACGAGACCTCCGCGACGCGCGAGAGCTACGAGAAGCAGGGCGCGCTGCGGCAGGAATCGGGCAACTGGACCGGCAACCAGAAGGACGGCGCCGGCACGCCCGGCGGCATCCCCGGTGCGCTGTCCAATACGCCCCCGCCCGCCGCGACCCTCCAGGTCCCCACCCCCGCGGTCGGCGCGTCGGGCTCGCCCCAGCCGGTCGCGGGCGCCGCCGCGCCCGATCCGATGAAGCAATCGGACACCTACAACCGCGCCTATGATCTCGGCCGCGAGGTATCGGTCACCCGCAACGCGCCCGGCTCGATCAAGCGCATCTCGGTCGCCGTCCTCCTGCGCGATCCCGACAAGGGCCGCCGCACCGCGATGGAGGTGAACCAGATCACCGACCTGGTGAAGTCGGCGGTGGGCTTCGACGCGCAGCGCCAGGATCAGGTCACCGTGATCAGCCGCAAGTTCGCGGGCGCCGACGCGAACGCCACCGACGCGCCCGCCTGGTACGACAATGCCTGGCTGCCGATCCTGGCCCGCAACGCCACCGCCATCGTGATCGCGCTGCTGGTCCTTCTGCTCGGGGTCCGTCCGCTCGCCAAGGCGCTGATGAAGAAGCGCGAGGATGCGGGCCCCGACGGCGCGCTGCCCATCGCCGGGCCGAACGCCGCACCGGGCCAGCCCCAGGTCGTCCCCGCGGTCGGGCTCGACCAGATCGAGGCCGCACCGACCCTCGACGACCGGCTCGGCGCGGTGCGCGGCTTCACCCGCGACAATCCCGCCCGCGCCGCGCTCGCGGTCCGCGACATGATCGGGCAGGGCGCCGAGGGTTCGTCCAAGTGAACGCGCCCACCGGGTTCACCGGCGTCGAGCGCGCCGCCGTGCTGATGATGCTGGTCGGCGAGGAAGAGGCCGCGGCCATTCTCCAGAAACTCGATCCGGACGAGGTGCGCGCACTCGGCGCGGCGATGATCGCGGTCGCCGACGTGTCGGAGGCGCAGATGGAGGAGGTGCTCGACGACTTCGTCGGCCGCGCCCGCACCCGCACCGGCGTCCAGTTCGATCCCAAGCCCCAGGTGGAGGCGGTGATGACCCGCGCGCTGGGGCCGTCCAAGGCGGAGTCGGTCCTCGCCCGCATCGTCCCCCAGGACGCCGCCGGCGAGCTCGACATGCTGCAATGGCTCGAACCCGCCGACATCGCCGCCATCATCGCCGCCGAACATCCGCAGATCGGCGCGGTGCTGATCGCCAATTGCGACGGCGCCGTCGCGGGACAGGTGCTCGAACTCCTTCCCGACGCCGTCCAGCCCGACCTCCTCCACCGCGTCGCCAAGCTCGGCCCCGTCGCGCCGGAGGCGATCGAGACCCTGCGCCAGGTGCTCGCCGCGCATGGCGGCCGCAAGCAAGCCCCCGGCCTGACGCTGGGCGGCACGCGCGAGGCGGCCAAGATCCTCCAGGGCGCGCGCAAGGCCACCGAGACGCGCGTGATGCCCAAGCTGTTCAAGCTCGACAAGGACACCGCCCGGGCGATCGAGGAGGCGATGTTCGTCTTCGACAACCTCCTGGAGATGGACGACAAGAACCTCGGCACCTTCCTCAGGAACGTCGACGGCGAGGTGCTGGTCAAGGCGCTGAAGGGCGTCGACGAGGGCGTCCGCGACCGCTTCCTTGGCTGCATGTCGGCGCGCGCCGCCGACGGCATCCGCGACGAGCTGGAGGGTCGCGGGCCGATGAAGCTCGCCGACGTGCTCGACGCGCAGAAGGTGATGATCGGCATTGCCCGCGGGCTCGCCAAGGACGGCACCATCCAGATGGGCGCGGGCGAGGACGATTATGTCTGACTTCACCGCAGGCCTGTCGGTCCGCCACGCGCTGCCGCCCGCCGATCTGGGTCGCGCGTTCGCGGCCCCTTCGGGCTTCGCCAAACGCGACCCCGGCGCGTCGCTGCGCCCGCGTCATTTCGCGCCCGCATCGGCCGGGCACCGCGCGACCGAGGGATGGGACCCGCTCGACCCGGCCCTCGACGAGCCGGTGATCGACCCGCTGGAGACCGCCCACGCCGCCGGCTATGCCGAGGGCTTCGCCGCCGCGGTCGCGGCGCGGGGCGAGGCCGCCGAGCGCGACCGGGCTCTCCTGGCCGACATCGTCGCCGCCCTCGGACAGGGTCTGGACCGCGCCTCGTTCGCGACGCGGATGCGCGAAACCGTGCTCCACCTCGTCGCGCGGCTGGTCGGCGAGGTGGGCGTGTCGTCCGACCTCCTCACCGCCCGCGTCGCCGCGGCCACCGAGCTGCTCGCCGACAAGACCGAGTCCGCCCTTCTTCGCCTTCACCCCGACGATGTTCCGCTGGTCGAGCGCCACCTGCCCGCCACCGTCTTCGCGGCGGGCGACCCGCACGTCGCGCGCGGCGGCTTCGTGCTGGAGAGCGCGTCGACCATCGTCGAGGACGGCCCCGCGCTGTGGCTCGACCAGCTCGCCGGCGCGATCGACAAGGTGCCGGTGCCGGGATGCTGAGCCTCTGCGCCGTCGCACGCCCGGTTGGCGGTGCAGCCCCCTGCCCTTTCGTCACCCCGGGCTTGACCCGCGGTCCATCCACGCGCGAACGCCCCGTCACCACCGGGCACGCACCTCGCCGCGGTACGGATCGCGGATCGGGTACGGGCGACGGGCGAGTGACGCTCGGGTCGCGTCTTTCATGCTGAACCGCTTCGCCGCCGACTATCTCGGCGCGCTCTCCTCCACGGCGGCGGAGCCGCGCCCGCAAGTGATGGGTCGGCTCTCCTCGTGCGACGGCCTCCTGATGGAGGCGGTCGGCCTGGCGGTGCCGGTCGGCACCATCTGCCGGGTCGGCCCGGAAGACGGCGGCGCAATAGAGGCGGAGGTGATCGGCTTTCGCGACGGGCGCACCATCCTGATGAACCTGGGCGGTCCCGCGCCGCTCCTGCCGCGTGCGATCGTCCGACCGCTCGGCGCGCCCCTGGGTGCGGAAGTCGGCGCCGCGCTGCTCGGCCGGGTGGTCGACGGCGCGGGCAGGCCGATCGACGGGCTGGGGCCGATCCGCGGCGCGACCCTGTGGCCGCTCGCCGGCACGCCGCAGTCGCCGCTGGACCGCGGCCGGGTGCGCGAGCCGCTCGACATCGGGGTGCGCGCGATCAACGGCCTGCTGACGATCGGCCAGGGGCAGCGCGTCGGCATCATGGCGGGCTCGGGCGTCGGCAAGTCGGTGCTGCTGGGCATGATGGTCAAGGCGGCCGCCGCCGACGTGGTGGTGATCGGCCTCATCGGCGAGCGCAGCCGCGAGGTCGCCGACTTCCTCGAGACCAAGGTGGCGGGCGCCGCCCGCGCGCGCTCGGTGGTGGTCGCGGTGCCCGCCAACCACTCGCCCGTGCTCCGCATTCGCGGCGCGCTGCGCGCCACCGCGATCGCCGAGGCGTTCCGGGCGGAGGGCAAGAAGGTCCTGCTGATCCTCGACTCGCTGACCCGCGTCGCCCATGCGGGGCGCGAGATCGGCCTCGCGCTGGGCGAGCCCGCCTCCGCGCGCGGCTATCCCCCTTCCGCCATCGCCATGCTGCCCAACCTCATCGAGCGCGCCGGTGCCGACGCCCATGGCCCGGGCTCGATCACCGCGATCTACACCGTGCTGGCGGACGGCGACGACGGCAACGATCCCGTGGTCGACTCGGCGCGGTCGATCCTCGACGGCCACATCGTCCTCTCCCGCGCGCTGGCCGAGCGCGGGGTCTATCCCGCGATCGACCTCGGCCCCTCGGTCAGCCGGGTGATGACGGACATCACCGCGCGCGGGCACCAGCGGGCCGCGCGCGTGCTGCGCCGCCATCTCGCCACCTTTGAGGAAAATCGCGACCTCGTGCTGATGGGCGCCTATCGCCCCGGCGCGGACGCCGCCATCGACGCCGCCATCGCCTGCCACGGCGCGATCACCGACTATATCCGCCAGGAGCATGACGCCGCGGTCGGCCTAGACGAGGCGATAGCCGAGCTCATCGGCGTGTTCGGCGACGCGTGAGCATGGCCCGTGACGCCAAGACGCTGGCGCGCATCCACCGCGTCCGCACGCTGCAACTCACCCTGGCGCAGGGGGAGGAGACCCGCGCCCGCGCCCAGGTCGACAGCGAGACCGCACTGTCCGGCCGCATCGCCGCGCTCGTTGCCGCGGTCGCGCCCTCCCCGGCGATGTGGGGCGGTGCCGGCCTGCGTGCGGCGGCGCACTATCGGGAGCGGCTCCACCACTCGGCGGACGCCGCCCAGCTGAGGGTGGAGCGGGCCGAACAGGCCGTCACCGCCGCCGCCCGGGCGACCCGCGCCGCCCGCCAGGACGAGGCCGCCATGGGAAAGCTCGTCGAGCGTGCCCGTGCCGACCGGCGCGACGCCGACGCGCGCGCGCTGGAGGAGGCATGTGCCATCGCCGGCAAACGGCACACCCCTTGCTGAACTGCAATTTGATGTCGCCGCTCTCCGCCTTCTCCCTTCCCGGTTCGGTGCCGGGCATCTCCACCGTAGCGTGCGGCGGCGGCGGTTCGGCTCCGGCCGCCGACTTCCTCGCGCTGCTCACGCCCGCGACGATGCCCGTTGCTGTCGCGGGCGTCGCCGCACCGATAAGCGTTATCGAAGGCGAGGTGCGCGCACACCTTGCCGCACCCGGCAAGGACCTGCCGCCGATGCCCGCCTCGCTGCCGCCGACGAAGGTCGCCGCAACGGCTGCGACAGCGCCGTCCGTCGCTGCACCCGGCACGCCGCCGGTGACGGTCGGCGAAGCCGCGTCGGCACCGACGATCATGCCCGCTCCGACGGTGGCGAACGGCGAACCGCTTCTCGCGTCAGTCGCGATGGACGGTGATCCGATCCTTGCGCCGGTGGAAGCAACCGCCGCGTGGCGACCACAGGTCGCGACGACCGCTCCCGACCCGACGCCGCCGCCGACGCCGACGACGCTGCCGCTTGATCCGCCGCCACTCGCGCGACGTACCTCGCCGCCTGCGACCACCGGCGAGCGGGTTTCGTTGGAAGAACATGATCGCGCCGACCCGTCGTCCACCGGCGGCGACGACGCGCCCGACCAGGGCTCCGGTGCGCCGGGCACGATCACGGATGCGGGCTTGCCCATGCCGGCACTCGCCCCGGCTCCTGCGGCGGTCACGGTGACGATCGCGCCGCCCCCGCCGTCCCCGCGCGCGCCGGTCGCCGTCGACACCCGGCCGCCCACGTCGGCACCCGCGGCTCGGGTGGCTCAGCCGACGGGTACCGACGCCGTGCCGAGCCGCCCCCCGATCGACCACATCGATCCGGTGGCGGGATCCGCCACGCTCGCCGCCGCCACGCCGCCGGAGCGTCCCGCATCGGTGGCGTCGCCATCGGGTCCGTTCGCGGCGACTGGCCAGAGCCCGGTGCGGACGCCCGCGCTCGACCAGCCCCGGCGTTCGCCCGCAGGTGAGATCGAGGCCAGGGCGGCGGGGATGAGGTCGGCAGCGCCTTCTTCGGAAGGCACCCTGCCGCACGGACCTGATGGCGTCATGACGACGATCGCGGACGCGGCGGGCACCTCCGCCCACCCGATCGTCCCCGACGTCCGGGCCCTGCCCACCCCAGGCAGCGCTGCGGAACCGGTGAGCGGACCGCGGGCCGCTCGGCTGAACCCGGAGGCGGTGGTCACTGCGCCCGATAGCGTCGTCGGCGGCCGAACGCTCGTGGCGGCCGCGCGAGTGCGACCCGTCGCGGGCGGTTCACTGCTTCCTTCCTCCGCGCCGGATGTTCGCGCCGCCGCCGCCCACGCCGCGGCGACGGTGCCGCCGATGGCGGTGGGCACCGGTGCAGTCCCGGCCGCGCCCGCGGCGATCGCGCCGGCTTCCGCCACTCAGCCGGGCACCCCCTGCTCGACGGGCGAACCGCACCCGGCCGCCGCAACCGCCGCTACCATCGCCACCGCGGTAGCCCCGACGCCCGTCCTCCCGTCGGCGCCCGCTTCCGCTCCGGTGGGGAAGGCGGCGGCCGCGTCGAGCGGGGCGGCGACCGTCCCGCCCCCGCGCGATGCATCCGCGCTCGCCCCCGTCCGACCGGACGCGCCGACCCCGGCCGCATCCGCCGAAGAGCCGCCGATCCTCAAGCAGCCGCGCGCCGAGCCCGCCTTCCGCGCCTTCGCCGCGGCGCTGTTCGACGCCGCGCGCGATCCCGTCGCGGCGCCCGCATCGGCGCCGCCCCCCGCCCCCACCTTTCCCGACACTGCAACGCTGGACGTCACCCAGTCGCGCTGGCCGCAGGCCATGGTGGACCGGATCGAACGGCTCCGCGACGAGGCGAACTTGGGCGACACCCGCATCCGGCTGATCCCCGACGCGCTCGGCACGATCGACGTGACGCTGCGCCGCGAGAGCGGGGCGGTCGAGGTCGCCTTCCGCGCCGAGCAGCCCGAGACCCGCCAGATCCTCGCCGACGCCCGGCCCGAGCTGATCGCCCTGGCCGAGGCGCGCGGCATCAGGCTCGCCGACGCGGCCTCCGCGGCGACCGGCGGCTGGGCGGGCTCTCCGGCAACCGCCGGCCAGGGCTTCGCGGGCGACCGAGCACCCCGCCAGCAGTCGCAACCTCCCGCACCCGAGGCTCCGCGCCGCATCCCCACCGCGACCGACACCCCGGCCGACGACACCCGCATCGCATGAGGACTGAACGATGAGCGACGCCAAGAAGGACGAGACCGCCGCCCCCAAGAAGAAGGGCAAGCTGCCCAAGCTCCTCGCCATGGTCGGCGCGCTGGCCGTGCTGGTCGGCGGCGGGGTGGCGGCGGGTGTCTACGCCGCCGGTGCCGGGCTGGTCGGCGGCGGTCACGCGACCGAGGAGAAGCCGGGCCCCAAGCTCGTTCCCAAGAGCGAGCAGAAGCGGCCCGGGGGCGAAGGTGGGGAACATGGCGGCGGCGATGGGGACGAGAGCGCGGAGGGCGGCGAGCATGGCGGCGAGGGCGGGGACGCCTATGCCTCCAACTACTACAAGTTCGACAAGGACTTCACCGCCAACCTCACCGACTCGGTGCACGTCATCCAGGTCGGGCTGGCGGTGTCGACGCCCTATGACGACAAGGTCATCACCAACCTCCAGACCAACGAGATCGCGGTGCGATCGGCGGTGATCATGGCGCTGGGCGACACGTCGGAGGACGAGGTGTTCTCCAGTGCGGGCAAGAAGAAGCTGGCCGCGCGGCTGGTGGCCGCGATGAACGACACGCTGAAGCAGAAGGAGGGATTCGGCGGCGTCGGTAACGTTTACTTTACCACCTTCGTTGTTCAGTGAGGCCATGGTTAACGGCCCGGCAACCACGATCTCCGACCGACGCGGGCGCAGCCGTGCGCCCGCATCGGGGAGCCGGGTGCTCGGCACCGCCAAGCTGAACCCGCTGGGCGACCTCCACACCGTCCAGCACCTGTCCGCCCGCCTCGCCAAGGGGATGCGCGGCGTGTTCGAGCCCGTCGTCCGCGCCGAGCTGCGCGCCTGGGCCGAGCCCCTCGCGGTGCAGCGCTTCGCCGACTGGCGCGCCGAGCGCGGCGAGTCGCCGGCGGCGTGGGGAACATTCGCGATCGCCGGCGCCGGGTCCGACGCGCGCGCGCTGATCGCCCTGGACGCCCGCTTCGTCCTGCGCATGCTGGACCTGTTCTTCGGCGGCACCGGCGTCGTCGCCGGCCCGCTGCCCGACGCGCTCTCCCCCGCCGCCGAGGCGCTGGTCGGCCGGCTCGGCCGCGCGCTGGCCCAGCCGCTCGATCAGGCATGGGAACCGGTTGCGCCGATCCGCTTCGCCTTCCGGCAGGTCGAGCCCGCGGGAGCCGCCCTCGCCGACCCCGACGAGGCGGTGGTCGCGACCCGGGTCGGCCTCGCCGCCGGCGACGACCGGCCCGACTTCGTCGACATCCTCTACCCCGTCACCGCGCTCAAGCCCCATGCCGCGATCCTCGCGGGCAAGGTGGTCGAGAAGGCCGAGCCCGATCCCGCCTGGCGCCACGGGCTGACCCGCGCGGCGATGGACGTGCGCTTCAAGGTCTGCTCGATCCTGGCCGAGCCGGTGGTGCCGCTGTCGCGCCTGATGAACCTCCGGGTCGGCGACGTCATCCCGCTCGCCTTCGGCCCCGACGTGCCCGTCACCGTCGCCGGCGAGCCGCTGGGCCGCGGCACCGTCGGCACCGCCAACGGCCGCGCCGCGGTGCAGCTCACCTCCCTCGCCTCTCCCCAAGGACCTGACCAGTGAACGACATGACCGGCGGTTTCGCCGCCACGGTTTCCGGCGACTCGGCCGTTGCCGCGAACTTCCGGCTGCTCCAGGACGTCGACGTCAAGCTGACCGTTGAGATCGGCTCGACCCGCCTCACCCTGCGCGAACTCCTCGCGCTGGGCGAGGCGAGCGTGATCGAGCTCGACCGCGAGGCCGACGAGCTGCTCGACGTGTTCGTCAACGGCACGCTGATCGGCCGCGGCGAGGTGGTCACCGTCGGCGACAAGTACGGGGTCAAGATGACCGAGCTGGTCCAGCCGGACCAGAAGGGCTGACGCGGCGATGCTCTGGTCCTACGTCCTCAAGCTCGTTGTCCTCCTGCCGCTGGTCTGCGGGCTGATGGTCGGCTGCCTCTGGCTCTGGCGCAAGCTGGAGACGCGGATGCCGGGCAAGACGACCACGCGCCTCATCTCCGTCAAGGAGACGATGATGATCTCGCCTGGCCTCCGGCTCGCGGTGCTCGACTTCGAGGGCAAGCGGCTGCTGGTCTCGGTGGGCCGCGGCGGCGTCAACCTCGTCGATAAGGTGGACGCGGCATGAGCATCTCCGTCCGCCGCCATGGCGTCGGCCCCGCGCTGGTCCGCGCCAGCGACCTGCCCGCCGCCCGTCCCGGCGGCAACCGCTGGCTGTGGGTCGCGCTGGCGATCGTCCTCGCGCTGCTGATGGCGGTGCCCGCCTTCGCGCAGGCCGCGCCCGCCGCGCCGGGCGTCGGCGACGCGGTCGACCGTGCGCTGGGGCAGCTCGGCGGGCAGGCGCAGGGACAATCGGCGCCGCTGTCGCTGTCGCTCCAGGTCCTCATCATCATGGGCCTGCTGACGATCCTGCCGGGCATCCTGCTGATGATGACCAGCTTCACCCGGATCATCATCGTGCTCAGCGTGCTGCGCCAGGCGATGGGGCTCCAGCAGACCCCGCCCAACCAGGTGCTGATCGGCCTCAGCCTGTTCCTCAGCCTGTTCGTGATGGCGCCGACGATCAGCCAGATCAACCGCACCGCGATCCAGCCCTATTCGCAAGGGCAGCTCGCAGGCACCGCGATGATCGAGACCGCGGGTCTGCCCCTGCACGCCTTCATGGTCAAGCAGACCCGGGTCAAGGACGTGACCATGTTCGCCGAGCTGGCGAAGTCCGGACCCTACGCCTCGCCTAGCGACATTCCGTTCTCGGTGCTGCTCCCCGCGTTCGTCACGTCGGAGCTGAAGACCGCGTTCCAGATCGGGTTCCTGATCTTCCTGCCCTTCATCGTCATCGACCTGGTGGTGGCGACGGTGCTGATGGCGCTGGGCATGGCCATGCTGTCGCCGACCATCATCTCCTTGCCGTTCAAGCTGCTGCTGTTCGTGCTGGTCGACGGCTGGGCGCTGACCATGGGCAGCCTCGCCAACTCGTTCGCGAGCTGACCGCCGAGAAACGCACGTTTCACCGCCGGTCGCCCTGAGCGACGTCGAAGGGCACCTCTCCACGAGGTACTTCGACTTCGCTCAGGGCGACCGGTCTGGGGGGTGCCCCCGAACCATCAAGCCACACGATCATGGTTTACGCGCCGTTTACCTTTCGGCGTCACTGAGGACGGGCCATGGACGCCGATTACTTCCTGACGATCGCCAACCAGACCATGTGGGTGCTGGCCCTCGCCACCGCGCCGATCCTGATCCCGGCGCTGGTCGCGGGGCTGATCCTGGGGATGATCCAGGCCGCGACCTCGATCAACGAACAGACGCTCAGCTTCGTGCCCAAGCTGCTGGTGGTGGCGTTCTCGATCATGGTCTTCGGGGGGCTTATTCTAGGGCTGTTGTCGGACTTCACGGTGGGGATGTTCGAGCGGATCCCGGACTTGGTGAAATGAGGCGCGGGCCGGGAGCGCGCGCACGCTACGCGCCACACGGCCAAGCCCGGCCGGCCTCGGCAACGCCGAGGTTCGACGACGCGGCTTTGCCGGGGCGCGGCGACGTCGCAGGCAGGAAGGCCGCCGCGGCGAAGCCGCGCCGGACGGGTCTTTCGACCCGCCGGCCGGGCTTGCGCGGACGGCGCGGTCGTAGCCGCACCTGCGCTGCGCCGTGCTAGGATTCGGCCTCTCGATCGAACCCCAGTTCTGGGCGCTGCTCTTCGTCATGGTGCGGGTCGGCGCGGCGTTCATCACCGCACCGGTGTTCGGTGCCGTCTCGATCCCCCTGCCCGTCCGCGTGTCGCTCTCCGCCGCGATCGGCTTCCTGGTCCTCGCCGCGCATCCCGTCACCCCGCCGCCGCAGGTGTTCGCGGTGTCGACCTTCCTGTCGGTCGCCGCGGAGGCGCTGGTCGGCCTCGCGCTCGGCTTCGTCCTTCAGACCGCGTTCGCCGCGCCGCTGGTCGCCTCCGAGCTGATCGGCGGATCGATGGGGCTGAACTTCGCCAACACCATCGACCCCCAGAGCGGCCGCTCCTCCCCCGCGCTCGGCCAGTTCCTGACGGTCATGCTGACGCTGCTGTTCCTGTCGGTCGACGGTCACCTCGTCCTCGTCGAGACGCTGGTGAAGAGCTACGATGCGCTGCCGCCGGGTCAGGCCTGGATGGGCGCCGACCGGCTGAAGGCGATCGCGCTGTTCGGCGGCTATGCCTTTCTCGCCGGTCTTCTGCTCGCGCTGCCGGTCGGGTTCCTGCTCCTCTGCCTCAACCTCGTGGTCGGCATGATGAGCCGCGCCGCGCCGTCGCTGAACCTGTTCGCGGTGGGCCTGCCCGCCTCCATGGTGGTCGGGGTAATCGCCATGGCGATCGCCTTTCCGGCGATGGGCGACTACATGCTGGTGATCGTCCGCGAGGCGCTGGGCGCCCTCGCCCTGGTGGTGGGCTGATGGAGCCCTTCGATGAGTGAGGGGGCGGGCGGCGAGCGGACAGAGGCCCCGACCCAGAAGCGCAAGGACGACGCGCTCCGGAAAGGCGACGTCCTCCGCAGCAAGGAGTTCGCCACCGCGCTGGTGATGCTGGCGGGGGTCGGTTGGATGGTCATGGCGGGGCCGGCGCTGATCCGCGCCTGCGCGCAGGTGATGGCGACATCGTTCCGGTTCGGCCGCGGCGACGTCGAGGATTTCTCCCCCTTCCGCCCACTCGCCGAGGCGGGGGCGGCGCTGCTCCCCAGCCTCCTGATCCTGTTCGCGGTGACGCTGGCCGCGGCGGTCGCGTCGGGTCTGGCGATGGGATCGGGGGCGTTCAACGCGTCGCTGTTCGCCCCCAAGGCGAACCGGATCAACCCCGCCTCCGGGCTCAAGCGGATCTTCGGGGCGAGCGGCTGGATCGAGCTGGGCAAGAACCTCGTCAAGATCGTGCTGCTGGGCGCGATCGGCGGGTGGATGTTGTGGAAGTCGCGCGCCGCCACGCTGGGCCTCGCCGCGTCCGACCTCAACACCGCGCTGGACCAGCTCGGCTCCACCTTCCTGGGCGTCATGGTCGCGATGGCGGGCGGGCTGGCGCTGATCGCGGCCGGCGACCTACCCATCCAGATCATCCGTCGCCTGTCCAAGCTGCGCATGAGCAAGCAGGAGGTCAAGGACGAGCACAAGGAGAGCGAAGGCAACCCGGAGGCCAAGGCGCACGCCCGCGCGCAGGCGCGACGCATGCTGTCCGGCGGCGCGCGCAAGGCGGTGGCGGAGGCGCATGTGGTGCTCACCAACCCGACCCATTTCGCGGTCGCGCTCCGCTACGACCGCGGCCGCGACCAGGTGCCGGTGGTGGTCGCCAAGGGCCGGGGCGCCACCGCGCTGGCGATCCGCGACCTGGCGGCCGATGCTCGCGTGCCCGTGCTCGAATACCCGCTGCTCGCCCGCGCGGTCTACTACACCAGCCGCGAGGGGCAGGAGGTCCGCGACGACCTCTACCGCGCGATCGCGACGGTGCTCGCCTTCGTCTTCGGCCTCAACGAACGCGCGCATGGTCAGGGGGCGGGCGGGATGCCGGCGGTGGACGTGCCGGTGGGCGCCCGTTTCGACGAGAACGGCGTCGCGATCCGCTAAACTCCGGCCCCCGGCGGCCGTTTCTACCTGCATGGAGTCCGGCGCATGGTGACCACCACTTCGACCAGCACCAGCCTGGTCCAATCCGCGACCCAGTCGCTGCTGTCGTCGCTCAGCACCGGGTCGGGGGTCGACACCACCAGCTTGGTCAGCGACCTCGTCACCGCGCAGTTCGCCGCGCGCACCGCGCAGCTCACCGCCAAGGCCGACAAGCTCACCGCACAGATCTCGGGCGTGTCGACGATCAAGAGCGCGATCACCGGCTTCGCCACCGCCCTCGATACGCTGGCCAAGGGCGGCACGCTCCAGACCCAGCCGGTCAGCAGCAGCACCGCCGTGCTGGGGGCGACCGCGATCAGCCCCGGCACCTCCGCCACCCTGGCGGCGACGGTCAGGGTCGACCGGTTGGCCACGGCGCAGGTCTCGGCCGGGACCAGGGCGATGAACGGCGACGTCGCGGCGTCGCGCGGCACCGCGCTGGGCACCGGCACCTTCACCCTTCAGCTCGGCACCGCGACCTACGAGACCACCGACGGCGCGACCACGATGGCGGGCTTCACCGCCGCCCCCGCGGCCGCCGGCCGCGTCAGCTTCACGCTGGAGAACGCGACGGTGGACAGCATCGCCGCCGCGATCAACACCAAGGCCAAGGCGCTGGGCATCACCGCCAGCGTGGTGACCGGGGCCGACGGCGGTGCCTATCTGTCGATCAAGGGCGCGACCGGCGCGGCCAACGCCTTCACGCTGGCGGTGGACGGCGACGACGCGCTGGCGCAGTTCGCGGTGGGCGAGGGCTCGGCGGTGAGCACCGCCGCGCGGAACGCCGCGCTCACCGTCGACGGGGTCGCGGTGGAGCGCGCGGCCAACAGCATCGAGGACCTCGTTCCGGGGGTGAAGCTGACGCTGGCGGGCACCGGCACGGCCGGCCTGTCCGCCACCCGGCCCACCGCCGCGCTGACCCAGGCGGTGGAGGACGTGGTCGACACCTACAACGACGTCGTCGCCACGCTGGAGGCGCAGACCAACAGCAAGACCGGCACGCTGTTCGGCGACGCGGCGGCGCAGGCGCTGCTCCGCAAGCTCAAGACGATGACGCTCGCCAAGATCAACCCGGCCGCCACGGGCGGCGCCCCCGCGACGCTCGCGGAACTGGGGGTGAGGACGGCCAAGAACGGCACCCTGTCGGTCGACGGCGCCGTGCTGTCACGCGCGCTCTCGACCTTTCCGGACGCGGTGGAGAAGATGTTCAAGCCGTCCACCACCTCGACCACCTCGCTCGCCTCGATGCTCCAGTCGCTTGCCACCACGGCGACCGCCGGGGCCGCGGGCTCGACCACGCGCTACACCGACGCGCAGGACGTGGTGGCGGACGCGCGGGACAAGGTCGCCGCCGATACGGAAGCGATGACGACGCGGCTCACCGCCCAGTTCACGGCGATGAACACCCGCGTCTCGGCGTACAAGTCGGTGCAGAGCTTCCTCACCAACCAGATCGCGGCCTGGAACAAGAGCGACAGCTGATGGCGTTTCCCGACCCCTATGCCACCTATCGCCGGATCGACGCCGCCGGCCGCACCGCCACCGCGGACGGCCCTGCGCTGGTCCAGCTTCTTTATGCCGAGCTGGTGGCGGCGTGCCGCGCGGCGGGGTTCGCCTGCGCCAAGCGGCAGTTCGCGGTGAAGAGCGAGCGGGTGACCCGCGCCACCGCCATCCTGTTCGCGCTGGAGACCGGGCTCGACTTCGACGCGGGCGGCACGGTCTCGACGACGCTCCAGCGGCTGTACGTGGGCGCGCGCGCGCGGGTGATGGACGCCGCGCTCGGCCAGGACCCCGCGCCCTTCCACCACGTCGCCGACGAGTTCGCGGAGATCGCCGCCGCCTGGGCCACCGCCCGCGCGGCCTGATCCGCGGCGGGCGGTCAGCGGCGGCCGGCCTCCTCGTCGCACAGCCGCTCCGCGAACCGCGCCTGCTCGCTGCTGAACAGCGCCAGGTCCAGGTACATGCCCGCCACCGACGCGGTGTTCGCGATCAGCGCCAGGTGGATGGTCCTTGCGGTCTGGGACGCGAACGCCGCGATCAGGTCTTCACACTCGGTCATGCCGAAGCCCTCTCGATCCAGCGGGTTAACGTATCGCTGCCGTATCGTCCGCGATCCCCGAGCCGCATCGGCGGCCGTTCTCAACCACACACGGCTGCGCTAGGATGGCGACCGAGGAGACCCCGCTTGATCCGCTTCGCCCTGGCGCTCGCCGCCTTCACGGTCCCGCTTGCCACCGCCGCGCAGATGCCGGTGCCCGTACCCGGCCCGACGCCGACCACGACCCCTGCGGTCGCGCCGGTGCGGGTGACCCTGACCACCGGCGAGGGGCCGATCGTGGTCGAGGTCGACCGCGCCCACGCGCCGATCACGTCCGCCAACTTCCTGCGCTACGTCGATGCCCGGCGGCTCGACGGCATCACCTTCTTCCGGTCCATGAAGCTCGCCTGGGGGCCGGGGCTGATCCAGGCGGGGCAACACGTCCTCGCCAAGCTCTACCCGCCGATCGCGCACGAGCCGACGACGCGGACCGGCCTGACGCATACCGAGGGCGCGATCTCGATGGGCCGCATGGCGCCGGGCAGCGCGCGGGCCGACTTCTCGATCATGATCAGGGACATGACCGGGCTGGACGCGCACCCCGACCAGCCGGGCGACAACCAGGGCTATGCGGTGTTCGGCCGGGTGGTCGAGGGGATGGACGTGGTGAAGCGGATCTGGGCGGCGCCGCGCGACCCCGCCGCCGGCACCGGCGCGATGAAGGGCGAGATGCTGAAGCCCCCAGTCAAGGTCCTGACCGTGCGACGGACGCCGACACCCGCGCAGTGATCGTCATCCCGGCAACGGCCGGCGATGCGATCAGGCTTCGTTGAGCGCCGCCGTCGCCGCCGCGCCCGTCCAGTCGGCCTCGCCCAGCCAGCGCCACACCTCCTTGCCCTCCGCGTCGTAGAGGATCGTCGTCGGCAGGTTGGTCGCGCTGCCGCCGAGCCACTGCATCTTGGGATCGGTGTAGGCGGCCAGCGCGCGGAACTCCTTGCCCTTCAGGAACGCGCGAGCCTTGCCCGCGTCGCCGTCCTGGCTGAGCGCCACCACCCGCACGCCGCCCTTCGCCGCCAGGGCGTCCAGGGTCGGCAGTTCCTTGACGCATGGCGCGCACCAGGTCGCCCACAGGTTGACCAGCACCGGCCGGCCCCGGAACGCGGCCAGGCTGGTGGGCTTGCCGTCCGGTCCGGCGAAACCGTACGCGGGCGCCGCCTCGCCCTTGTGGCCGCGATCGATGCCCTTGACGATACCGGTCGGGGCCGCATCGGCAGTGACCTCGTCCGGTGCCGCCGCCGCCGCAACCTCGTCTTGTGCGGGCGGGGGTGCTGGCCTATCGCACGCCGCCAGCAGCAGCGCCGGCAACAGGCCGGTCACGAGCAGGATCGACGACGGGCGCATGACTTCCTCCAACAGCATGTGGGGCGGACGGTTCGCCGAAGGACCCTCGGCGGTGATGCGCGCGATCAATGCCTCGATCCCGTTCGACAAGCAAATGTGGCGGCAGGACATCGCCGGATCCAAGGCGCACGTCGCGATGCTGGGCGCGACGGGGATCGTTTCCGCCGACGATGCGGCCGCGATCGCCGCAGGCCTCGACCGGGTCGCGGTGGACTACGAAGCCAACGGCGTGGCCGAGGACCTGGCGCTGGAGGACATCCACATGCAGACCGAGGCGCGGCTGGCCGACGCGATCGGTCCGGTCGCGGGGCGGCTCCACACCGCGCGGTCGCGCAACGACCAGGTCGCGACCGACTTTCGCCTGTGGGTGCGCGACGCGATCGACGAGGTGCAAGTTGGCTTGCGCAACTTGCGCGCGGCGCTGCTCGCCCGCGCCGGGGAGCATGCCGCCGACGTGATGCCCGGCTTCACCCACCTGCAGTCGGCGCAGCCGGTGACGCTGGGCCATCACCTGATGGCGTATCACGAGATGGTGTCCCGCGACGCGAGCCGGTTCGCCGACGCGCGCGCGCGGATGAACCGCTGCCCGCTCGGGTCGGCGGCGCTGGCGGGCACGGGCTTTCCCATCGACCGCGACATGACGGCGGCGGCGCTCGGGTTCGACGGGCCGACCCGCAACTCGCTCGACGCGGTCAGCGACCGGGACTTCGCGATCGATTATCTCCAGGCAGCGTCGCAATGCGCGCTGCACCTGTCGCGGCTCGCCGAGGAGTTCGTGCTGTGGGCGTCGCAGCCGTTCGGCTTCGTGGCGCTGTCCGACCAATGGTCCACCGGCAGCTCGATCATGCCGCAGAAGCGCAACCCGGACGCCGCTGAGCTGGTCCGCGGCCATGCCGGACGCATCATTGGCTGCCAAACCGCGCTGACCGTTACCATGAAGGGCCTGCCGCTGGCCTATTCCAAGGACATGCAGGACGACAAGCCGC
>Ga0325400_1000768_pt1 | contig 24856 bp, 22 predicted proteins | sample PopdelMetagenome_2_FD_205662 | JGI IMG/M metagenome (GOLD analysis project Ga0325400, IMG submission 205662) | Populus deltoides microbial communities from Bellville, Georgia, United States - Xylem-PdKOR-R1 | ecosystem: Host-associated > Plants > Phyllosphere > Stem > Wood/Secondary xylem...
TTGGTTTTTAAGATCAGGGTAATCGGGAGGTGGCTTTTTCACTGAGATGAAGTATCTTCCTGAAGCCATTCACATCCAAATTTGTGTGTTTATGGAAATTTCTTTTTCACAGCCTTTTAAAATTCTCGATGCAAACTCTGAATAGGAGTGTAGGGTGAAGAACAAATTCACTTGTAACTCAAGCTTTCAAGACACACGCTTCATTTTGTACCAGCACGTCAAATTAACTCGAAACATTTGGTATAGCCTTGGACAGAAGCAATATAGGCTGTCAAAAACTAGAATTCCTTGGCAATTTCTTGTTTCTCTAAATAAGTAACAAAGGAAATTACAGATTACAAAGGAAATTACAGATTACAAGTAGCCAACTGGCGGGAAACTGAACTAATTTCCTTCAAGAGGAACTCTTACCAATGTCCCCATCCACCAACCGATTTCATACCCTTTAGATGTAGTTTCGCTTCTAAAACTGGCACTGGTATGAGAAATTAAGAATAATTCTTCTTCTTCAGCATGTCTAATCCTCTATCTCCACATGCGATAGAGACCCATCGCATTGAAGAACTTACATCTCATTAATTATTCAATTTATCTAAAGCGTGACTCTTACCATTCTTGATTCTCCTTACTTAAATTTAGTGGCGTGAGCTGGTCTGGAATGGTCATGGGTTAGGAGAGGCGGTTTAGTTGAAGAGGTGAGAATTTGTCTGGAATGATTCTAGGTCTTGGAGAGACTATTAGCTTTTATTGATGGAGAAATCACAAGAAATTTATTAATAGAGTAACAAAGAATGTTTCTTTGTTTCGTTTTACTTCTGTTCTGATAAGGTTGCATGTCGAGGTCTTTTTTGAAGTTGCGGGACCACTACATGTATAGTTGAGACGTGAGCCCAACTAACATAAGAGTCTGGTCTAAAAACACCGAAACTAGGTTGAGCCGCATCAAGTAAATAAGTTGACTGGCTTCATGATCGAGGCTCCTAGGAGGCTTGGATTCTTCGGCACACCGACAACGCAAGTTCCCCGCCTCTGGTGGATGACTCTTCCATGTTTAAATTAGCCAAATATTTGTTAGCATAGAAATTGTAAAGAATGTCAGACTATATAACTTTTATCAACGAGGGTATATTCCTTTTTTTTTTTTTTTATGATTCTCTCTTTTCAGAAAAATCCCATCCCCCTCAAAATTCTCATCCATTTGTGCCCCCCACCGCCTTCTGTCATGCGCCCCTTTTTATGGAGGGAACGGCTCAAGTGAAAAGGGGTTCCTCCCTCTCTCAGGATCAAGTTCATCATCAGTAATCCAGCTATTCCAGGTCTTTCTGTCAGTATATGCAGGCATATGACAGAAATTGACAGCCATGCATTGGGGCAAAATCCCTTTCAAGTTAGATGGCTTAAGATGCCTGGGTAAGGAGGTCCCAAGCCTACAGGGCAGGGCCTCTTGGCTCGTAATTTTGAAAGGTCCGAGTTGGGATGTGAGACCCATAGTCCACATAATGTTGTGTGTAAATTGGGGGCCTGTAAGGTCCAGCCCCGTCAAGCAGCGCTAGTGATGTTTTTGCTGATTTTCTCGCGGGTTTTCCGAATTCGAGGAAGTTGTGCGTGCTCCGTTGATCTATTCAAGGTTCTGAGAATATCAGGACTCCTGCTTCTGAGCCTAGCTTACTCCCAAGAAGCCAACAAACAAAGAAACAAAGTGCTGCTCGCATGACAAATCGGGCAGGGGCGAACTGTCTTCGCACGAATGAAACGACGATCGTTTATGAACAGGAATTCCTGGAGAGGGGGTACGATATGCCGCGGCACCTCCACTGCCTCGCCACTGCAACTCATAAAACTCGGGCTATTTAAGTAATTTCAATTTACCTCTTTAAAAGTACACTAAGAACAAGAACACCATCAGTCTTCTCTGCAACCCCCCCTCTCTCTCTAAATTCTTCAAAACGAAGAAAAAGAATCGCAAATATCATCATCAAGAACTGAGAAGAAACAGAAGAAAATGGAGGAGGAAGGTCAAGATACACCAATAAACATAACGAAGTTCAGTGGAAGATCAATACCAATCTCTCTCTCTCTCTCTTTAGACTCCAAAATCAAAGAATCCTCAAATGCCTAAAAGATGCTTGGACTGTGATTGGACTTTGTGCTAATCAATTATGTTATGTTGGTTTTGAATTTTGGGTTTGTTGCAAATGGCAATACTAAAAGTCAAAAGATGCTTGGACTCGGCTGATTTCAGTGTTCCTTCTCTGACAATTGCTCTTGTTTATTGGAATTTAAAAGGCAATAACCTTATGAAGTGTGGGCCTGTGGACCTTCTATGATACTCCTTGGTATCAACAACAACAACTTCATTCAAGATTTAACAGACCAAGTTTCCTGTTTAATTTCCATGCACGTGAAAGTAATCTTTTCCCTTGACTTGTACTGTTTGTTTGGACTTTTTGCTCAATGAAAATGGCATATCAGATGAATATATTAGCTGGGAAGGACTAACAGTTTTGTCTGTCAGCCATGACCAGAGAGTATCCAGTCCATTGTGTTATGATTCTGGTCCATTTATCATTTGATGCAAGTTTGTGGCTGGGTGTCTCCCGCTGACTGTAACAAGGAGGAAGTCCATAGTTGGACCTTTTATGTAAATATCACATATAACATAAGAATAACGAGGACCAAATTGAAATATTAAATATTCATACAATTGGCATCACCAGAGGAACAACATTAGAATACATTCTTGTTCTGTAGACATTTATTACTGCTTACTTGGCTAGCTATTATGAGAAATAATAGCACCAATTAACAAAATAAAACATATGCGGGGAGATTTTATTAGGTTCTTGGCTTCTGCATTCATATAGGCGAACCTCTGATGTTTAAATTATACCAGTGGCTTGTTCTTATTAAAACAGATACGACAGCAGTCATTCTCTTCAACCCCCTCTCTTTTCTTCTCTCTCACAAATTTAAAACCAAAGCCAGAGTCCCAGTTTGTGACCCCGTGAATGATAGCCAACAAGAAAAATCCAAGAAGAACAGAGCTCATGCTGTGTTAGCTGAACATGAAGAACAACTCCAAAGAGTGTTAGTGCTCGTTTGGGGAATCACGGCTTTTGACTTTTTTTAAGCTTACGTCGCTTTTCATCCCAAAGCAAAATCTGGAAGTGCTCAGTAGTCATTAAAAGTCAAGCATCACAGCCTATTTCACGCATGGTTTTACAGCTGCTTTTAAAAGCAACAAAATGTAGCTTTTGAATTTCACCTTTTAATACAATTGTTATTTATTTTTATTAATTGTTTTAAATATTCTTTTTAACTCTGCCGGTCCCTTGCTTTTATTTAATAAATATTATCCCTTGCAAATTTACTTGATTCTCAAATCTCACTTACAGATTATTTTAATATTAGAAACAAATCTTCTTCTTCAAAGCTTGCGAAAAAAAAGGGTGTTTGATCGTGTATACTGACTCCTGCGTTGCGTGATTGAATAAACATGTGGTGTGTGGAAAGAGAGATGGAAGATTTTGACATGCGTGCCCTTTATCCATGTAGAAGCCAAGTCAAGATGATTGTAGTTGCAAATATGGCATTGTATTCACCAAGTTTGATTAACATCATGATTTCATACCAACTGATATATTTCTATATGTTTTTAATATCCCTTTTTAAGGCTTCCTGATGAAGATGATATTTATCAAACTCGTGAGAAATGTGGACTCTTAGACAATATGAAATTCACAAATGTATCTTCTTTTCATGTGTCCTTTTTAGTAATTTTGATAATAAAAACCCTTTTCCCAATTATTTTTAACACACTATAAAATATTTTCCATTAAAAAATTTGTATAAAATTATTTTTTATATATAATTTTTTAAAAAATAAAAAAGCTTTTTAATATATTTTCAGAAAAATACTTGAATAAACAGCAGCTCCAACACTCGTAAACACCTAAAAAAAAAAAAAACATGCCATCGCATAATGGTAATTCAAAAATCCACTGAATACTTGATTCCCAGTCTGGTTTCATCGTAACCCCGAAAAGCAATAAATCAGCATAACGGACATTCTCATTAAAAGTACACTTCCCATTTCATATATGGAATTTTGAAACTATTTTCTAAATGTTCATCTTGTGTGCACATAACACTGGAACGAGAGATACCTGTGTACACCCTTGTCATCATTTAGGGAAACCTAACGGAAGTAAATGGATACTGTGGGGATGTCAACATCATTGCCCTCATCATCATCGCATGCCACGACAACATCAAAGTGGCGGCGATAAGCAGGCAATTCAACTTTGGCCACTTCCCTCACCAGATCAACCACCTTCCTGTCCATTCTCTCCCTGTGCCGAGGGAACATGCTATTGTAGAGCAGGCAGCTACCAAATGAAATGCTGTAAGCACTCAACCCCTTGCCTGTAAACCATTGCAGAAGTTCCCTTAAGGTAGGATTGTTCTTCAGGGTCCACCTGTCCCAGACTGTCCAGCTCATATCCTGATGCTTGATAACCTTGGGTGGGACAGGCTCGGCCATGGAGAACAGAGGAAGTGCAAGGTTGGCAAATGTATTGCGGTAGTCCTCCACTTTGTGTCCACCATCCAGAACCTTGTACAGCTCCAGGCACACAAGACCAGTGGCCATAGCTGTGGAGGTTGCGATAGCAGGGATGATCCTTCCAGCAATAAACTTCGCTTTCAGCTTGTCAACCTCAGGAATACTGTAGTTTCTAGCTCTCATGTTGGCAAGCCCAGCTATCAGATCCATATGGTAGTTTGTATCATCATCCTGCACATATACAGAAATACAAGTTACTAAAGAGGTAAGATGGGTTCAAACATGGATGGCATCAAGGATATAAAATAGATAACAGCATAAATGCCCCATTTTTGGCTGACATGCAAGTTAACACTCCAAGTCTCACCACCTAAATAAGGAACAAAATTGACAAGACTCTGACAGATTTATATACAAGCTTCAAGATCTTCAGCGATAATGACAGAGCAAGTATACATTATCAATCTAGATCCAATCCCACGATTGGGTGGCCCAAAGAAATGCGTGATAAAAATATTACTAAAAGAAAGTTGAAGAAAGAGAACCTTCTCAAACTGAATTGGCTTCATCCTGAACCCTGCAGGCAGGTTCTCCCTGCACAGCTCTAATTTCCTAATTAGTTCATTGATTATTGCTGCATCATCCACAGATGCATTAGACAAATTAGTAGCCTTCTCATCTGTCTCAATCTTCACACCTTCCCTTGGCTGAAAGTCCGGCACAATCACCTTGTCAACAGCTTCAGCTACCATCTTAGGATTCCTGATCCAGTCAGGAACTGGGATCCCAAAAGTTTCTGCTCGTAGTACTGATGCTGCCATTACAAAATGAAGGTGGCTAAGATCCGTAGTTGAGAACTGGAGTGGATGAGGGAATCGCTTTGGGGCTGACCAAAATGGAACCCCGGTACTAGTTGATGCATCTTCAGGAAATGTGTAAATCAACTGCTTCACACGGTCAGAGAAGTAATCTTCAAACCTGAATTCAAAATATGTATACAGTCAGATATTGGGAAGGACAAGCCCATTACATGATAATAAGAGATCTCATCAGAGGAAGTACTTTAAACGAGCCCATGAAATGCAATCCTGTAATGTCTCGCATTTTTCCTTCTCGAGGCACTCAAGAACATGTTCCAAGATATCCCTTGACTGGGCATCACCAGCTTTTATCATAGCATTAGTATATTCAACTGGATTTGATAGATAGGCATTCACTTCTGCAGGAGTTTTCTCCATCAAACCCTCAAACTCCGATCGAGCCCATGTCAAGCAATGGTCAATGTTGTGCGGGAAGGAGTGCACGGTGCACATCGGAGCTTGTTTCTCAGGTGGGTCCCTAGAAGCACCGTAGTTTTCAGTCAGGTGAGGAATGACCATCTGGGTGTTGCATTTGGCACCTAAGGTTCCAGACTCGAGAAGAGGCTTTTGGAAGTACAAGCACCTCTGATCAACATAAAGTCTCGCATTGACATTGTCCAAAGCATTCACAACAGCAGTTAAGTTCTCCCAGAAGGTATCATCAAAGACATTCTCTGTTTCAGAGCCAACACGATTCTGCAGCGCTTCAATCTTGAGATGAGGATTTATTAATGCAGCAGCTGAAGCAGCGACTGTGGATTTGGCCTGTCCAATATTCCAGTCACGGAAGAGAAACTGCCTGCTTAAATTACTCTTCTCTATTACATCATCATCAGTTATTGTCAGCTTTCCTTGTTCACCACATGAAACACCCATCAGCGCTAAGTTCTTCAAGAACTCACAGCCTAGGGCACCAGATCCTACTACAAACAAATTGGCACCCTCCAGTTTCTTCTGAAGATTGGATCCAAAAACAGAAATTTGAGCATCATAACGGCTGTTTAATGGCATGAATTCACTGGGATCCAAATTAGCTGTGGGAAGTGATTCCACAGAATCAAAATAAAAGAACTGTGACAGCAGGAAAAGCAGGATTAGCTTACACAACAAGAAACTTAATTGCATTGATAACAGTAGACACTGAAGGACCCAGTTGTGAGCTACACACGAGATTAAATGAGTGGAACAGAGCTGCCTTATTGAACCAGCAGGTGATATTAATAGATTATTCTGATTAATAGATGAAACTCAGCAGTAAAAGGCTCTTATGAACAGCTAAAATCTCGGGTCTAACAATCTAAGTGCATGAGTGGATGCTTATGCACAAATGAGAACCCATTGTGTGTTTATGTCGAGACAATTTTGGTTAAAAAAAGCTCTTGAAAGTGAGAGGGAGACAAGAGGCTCCAAAAGGCTTTAGAGGTCTACTAATACTCAACAAAATCTAGAGCTGGTACCCACCTGAAACAGGGGATGAAACTTTCCAGAACATGCTTTGACAACCTCTTGTCCCACAATACCACCAAACATAGCAGCCATAGGATTCAGTACAGCCCTGGCACCAAATGCAAAATGTCGCAGAAGTTTTGGATTGATGTCTTCAACTCTACCATCTCCAGAGTTTTCATTGATGAGACTGGCAAGAGACACAAGCTTCTGAGCATCCTCTTCTGAACCAGCAACAGGGAGGCGACCCATCTCAGACACGAACTTGTCCAGAGCTTGAAATGCCAAGTGTAGGAGAGGTGGGCGATCAAACTTTGAGAAATCACTCAAAAGAAAATCACCAGGATCTTTAATCGCTTCCCTCAAAGTCTTAAAGTTCAACACCTTCGGCTCTTTTACCTGTGTAACAATGCCACCTTTCTCATAGATACCAAAGTCAGAGGTGTCCTCCTCAAGAAAAAATGAATATGCTCTAGCGTTTTTAATCTTTCTAGGTTTTCCATCATTTAGTTCTGTCATTCCCTTAACTTCAGAGAAAGCAACAAGATCCCCATCTTGAAACTCAAGCCTTTCATCATCAACGCATGACACTAATGCAGGGTTGTCATTGCTGATGGATGCAACTATGCCCGTGTGTGGTTCCTCTCCATCAACATCAAACACGGTGAATTCAGGTCCAAAGTCGCAAAAAATGGAACCAAAAAGGCCTCTTACTTCAGCCTTGATGAAAGAAATAGGCGGCTTATGATCATGGCAATAGTCATTGAACTCAATGGCTTTCTCAAAAGTGACATCAGTAAACACAACAGCCTGCATCACCAGGGGAAAAAAGGTGGATATAATAAAATATATATAATGATAAGGTATCGTGAACACAAAAGTGAGAGAAACAGCAATGAAATGCTCAACACACTAAAAAGCTAGCATTTGTTTCCATGATAATTTCCTTCCATATGATACAGCAATTCAGACTCATTTTGCAAAAAAAAAATTAATGAAAACAATGAAATCACAATCTCTTGTTGAACTGTTTTTCAGATAAAACTAGAGTTCACAGCAGAAAATGCTGGAAGCAACATGATCCTAACAAAAACAAGCATAAGTGATTCCTTGATTGTGTACCTTTCTCCCATCCTCTGCTTCATGCTTTCATGTAACTTTCTCCCAGAAATTTCATGCAATTTTAGAAGATAGAATGTGGGTTCTCAATCATAAGTAAAGGAAGAAAAGCACACCACACTTGGCAAAACATTCAAGGATACAAACCTGTTGAAATTTCATTAAATTGAAAATGTATTCATTAGATGGCCTTTCTAGCAATGTCGCAAGATAACATTGGGGGGACACAGAAAAGGCTACTCCCGTATCCTTCTATTCACTCTTTGTGTTCTTCTTAAATTTAACAGCTTTGGAGTTTCATCTAGATAAAGAATGTTACTGAAGAATCAATTGTCTAGTCATTGCCTCTTTACTTTCTCCACTTTTCTCTTCAGCCACTAGTGCTCAGCATTTTAAGACTCTTATTTGACCTTTACATGAGATTTTCAGCAGTAATACAATTTACAAGTCAGCCCACCATACAGCTCACAAGGAGAATGAAATGAAGCTTAGGATGCAGTAGCATATCACAGTTTCAGCTGATGTTTAACATGACCCTACAAAAGACAAGATTCTTTCCCACGAATCCTGGACAACCTAGTTATAAGAAATATTACTTTATATTCCAAAAGCAGCATTTCTAAAATCATTCGCAGCTCCCCGAGCTCCACATCTGCCCCAGAATATTCATATGTGCCAGTAAAATAAAATCAATACAGGCTCTACCAAAAAATCATGTACCTCAAGACTGTAAATCCGAATTAGCATTAACAGCCATATTTGTAACTAAATAAAACCAGTTGCTCACAATGGATTTGTTCATAATGTTGCACATATAAATATAAACAGGAGTATTCCACAAAGTATCCATATGAGATTCTATCGTAACTTTTGCATTTGCTTTGCTTTTCATAGAAAAAGCTTGTAATCATGATAAGGTACCTACCACAAAAATAGGAGTGTAATCAAGAATATCCAGCTCAAGATGTTATAATTCACTTGTTGCAAATGAATCCTTCAAATAAACTAATCAAGAGAAATCCACCGAGAAGGAAGTACCTGGAACTTGGAAAGATGCTCTTTTGTCAATTTTGTAGTTAAAGTAGAAATGACCACTGCATTGTTCAGTTCCTGCAACTTCTGAACAGAAGCAAGGGCTCTATTAGTGCCAACATCATTTTCTGATAAAACAAAGTTGCTGGATAAATCCCACAGCTCCACCACCCCTTCATCATGCAATGTTACGGACTTGACACCAGCAAGAACAAGGTTTTTAGCTGCAGCAAGTAAAACAAAACACACGCATTAGAAAGAGAAACATTTACAAAAACTTGACACCAACAGCAACAAGATTTAAAGAAAATTTAAAACATTACATTATTTAAACACATGCAAGAATGTTCAAAAAAAGCTGCAGCAAAAAGAAATCCAACAACAACAAACTGCCAAAAACAAGATTAATAAGCAGGCTTCCATTCAACTGATGTAGTTCGAATTGAACAGGGAGAAATTGAGAGAACTTAAGAAACAAAAAAGAAGAAGAAACGAAGACAAATAGCTTGCGGATAGCCCTCTCTTTCATAAACACAAATTCAGCATTCCATTTCCAACGTTTCTTCAACAGAAAACAAAACAATAAATCCATAAACAGCAACAAAAATACCAAATTAGCCTAGAAGCTGCCTGACTCATGATCTTAAAGAGCTCACTAATTAAACCAACACAAATCAAGCTTAGAAGCAAATATCTAGCCACAGTAACTGAAATCTGATCACCTTTAACTACAGAGAATTAAAAGTTCAAAATCTAATCATCATTTGCTCCCAAAATATTCACCATCAACAACAAAAAAAATAATCCACAACAAGATCCAGAAAATCACCGAAAAAAATTAAACCAGAAATTAAAAAATAACAGGATTAAGAAAAATTACAAGAAACTGAAAAATAATTAAAGAACCATACCAATCTCAACACCAAGTCCTTGCATCCCAGAAACGAGAACATTAGAAGCAAAGAGCCTCCGCATCGTCTCCCTACCGTAAACAGCAAGCTGCCGGCTATGAAGATCCTCATCAATCTCAGATGGATTTGAATCACCAAGCGCCATACTCACCTTCTCTTCAGCACCACCACTCTCTCTACTAATATCACTACAATTACCAATAACGCTACTAGTTTTCTTATTACTATTGGCGGCGGTCGATTCCAAATAACAATCGACCCGATGCTTCTTAAAGACCGATGACGAATCTTTTGCTATGTTGTTTTCACTTCCTTCTCCTTCTACCAACACAGCTTCAACTGGTAGCCTTTTAGGAAGCATAAAGTACAGTAAACTGCCAAACAAGCCACAAATCATCACAATCGAAATCAAAGATAAGCTGTTGTTAGCGATTACAGTCGCAACAAAGATCGGTACCGAAATCATAAACCCTAATCCTAAACCTAACATCAACATGATTGTAAGATAAAGAAATGGATCAATGGATTCGTGAAGATAGAGAAAGAAACATACCGGTTAGGACTTAATTAAGGAAAGAATGGAATCTAAGAGAGGAAGAATGGAGAGGAATTGAGAGAGAGAGAGTGATTTGCTTTATTGAGGAAGAATATTGGGTGAAGGGTATTTGTGGATTTGTGTGTTTTAGGGTTTAGGGGCAGGAGGGGTCAAGGGCTGTCCGGCTTTGGCAAGGTCGGGGTGCGTGTGGTACTGTCATGATTTTCTCTCTCTATGTTGAAGAGAGAGAGGAGGTGTGTTTTGGTGTGGAGAGAGGGGAGTAAGATAAGTGAGGTTGAGAGAAAGGTTGGTGTGTTCGTGTTGGGGAATGACTGGTGAGAGGTAAATTATTTGAATCGTGTGATTTGGGGTTGATGGTTAGTCGTTGCCGTTTTATTGGGGTTATCGGGGGTGATGATGTCGTTTTCGTGGTTGTTTTGTTGCATTTCGTTTGTATGGGATAGAAACTCTCGGCCGCGAAATTATGCTTACGGACACTTTTTATTTGAATTAAAGGAATTGCATGTATTTAAAATGCAATGAATATCGATATAAATAGCTAGTAATTAACATAATTTCATAGGCGAATTTATTTAATTTTGATGTGCACGAACCTGATTGACGGTGAAGCTTTTACAGCTCGTTTATTTAAAAAGAAAAAAAAGGGAAAGTGTATTTGTACTCCTTTTCTTTTTCCTCCTCCTTACGGCGGTAAAAGAAATCCTCGTTCTAGAGACTATCAAAGCAGTATTTGTTACCCTCTCTCGACAGCGCCTTGTTTGGTATTGTGTAATAAATAGAGCTGGCTAAATTTTAATTTTTTTTATCATTTAAATATATTAATAAATAAAAATAAATTTTGCTATATTCTCGTTGTAACCCACCACAAGCCCCACTGGTCTATTTCTGCGTGAAACTTCCAAATAAGTGAATTTTTATCCCACACCAAACCCACTTCTTTCATTGCAACAAAGAAGATAAATGGTAAGGTGACTTTACAATGACACCCTCGTAGACATAATCTTTGAATAACAATAGCAGCTTTTTTTTATTGGATATTCTCGATATTTGAACTCATGATATTAAGAAAATGAACAGGCATTTTTACCCATCTCACCGAACGCTAACAAACTAGACCAGCTACAAAATTAACAGTGTTCCTTTCATTTTTACAAGATAGCAAAAGCAAATTACTTTGAGTCGTAATTATACCTCATTATTTGTTACTAATATTAGATTTTCAGGAGAATAATATCAATAAATTATAGCTCGATACCCGCTCTCCAAAAAATAAATTCAGGTTGGGACCTCTTCTCTATAGGAAAAGAAAGCTTAGGACACAAGTTACATATCTAACATCGTAATTTGAAAGCATTTGAATTCTAATATCTTTCAGTATCCGCGGCGAGACCTAAAATAATCACCTTGCAGCATGCCCATGTGTCCTGTCTAGGACAACGAAGTTAACACGACAAATAAGGAAAATTGCTTCTTCAAGTCCGTCTAGGACAAAAACCTGTCTCTCTCACTAAACTTGCTTTCAAACTCTAATGAACAACATCATCAACTCAGCAGAACCCGGTTGCATCCAGGATGTAAATACCTCAGGTCGATCTCTTTTATCAAATAAAATTTTTTAGGGTCGAGAATAGCAGCACATATAACCTGAGAACAGCAGCAGAAAATTTTCTCTTGGCATTCTCGAGTTCCACAGCATTCAGTATTCATATATCATGAAATAGAAGTTGCTATTTGGTTTATACTATTGAAATGTCAAACGGTTGTGTGAAAAATATCCATGTTGTGTGCTCACAGATGCAGCAGCATTGAAATGAAATCTAACTGTTAAAGGGACTCCACCCCTCGTCCTGCAATCTCAAGACTGACATACTGATTGGGGAAACGGACAAAGAAAACCTAACTGAAGTAAATAGATACAGGAGGAATGTCAACATCATTGCCTTCATCATCCTCGCATGCCACAACGACATCAAAGTGGCGACGATATGCAGGCAACTCTACTTTAGCCACTTCCCTCACCAGATCAACCACCTTCCTGTCCATTCTGTCTCTATGCCGAGGGAACATGCTATTGTAAAGCAGGCAACTACCATGTGAAATGCTATAGGCATCAAGACCCCTATCCTTGAGCCATTGCATAAGTTCCCTCAAGGTAGGATTGTTTTTTAGGATCCACCTGTCCCAAACTGTCCAGCTCATATCCTGATGCTTGATAACCTTGGGTGGGACAGGCTCGGCCATGGAGAACAGAGGAAGTGCAAGGTTGGCAAATGTATTGCGGTAGTCCTCCACTTTGTGTCCACCATCCAGAACCTTATACAGCTCCAAGCACACAAGACCAGTAGCCATAGCTGTGGAGGTTGCTATAGCAGGGATGATCCTTCCAGCAATAAACTTCGCTTTCAGCTTGTCAACCTCAGGAATGCTGTAGTTTCTTGCTCTCATGTTGGCGAGACCAGCTATCAGATCCATGTGGTAGTTTGTATCATCATCCTGCACAATCAAGGAAGTTAACTTCAATTTCGGTTGGCACAGGAAAATTGAATGGCTGATAAAAGTGACTCCCCTTATATTTTGGCCACATATTTTCTTTTTTTACGTATTTCTATCTACATCATGAAGCAAACACTACCCTTGATCAATTAATGCAAATATTTCAAAATTTTCAGCTAAGTTAATAAGAAAAAATGTTGGATAACATCTTGATTCAACAGCAGGATGGCCCAAAAAATGCATGCTTAATAAATTGAACAAGAGATATCACCTTCTCAAATTGAATTGGCATCATCCTGAACCCAAGTGGCAGCTTCTGCCTGCACTGCTCTAATTTTTTGATAAGTTCATTGATTACCGCTGCATCATCTACAGATGCAGAAGACAGGGTGGTAGCCTTCTCATCTGTCTCAATTTTCGCGTCTTCTCTTGGCTGAAATTCTGGCACTACCACCTTCTCCACAGCCTCAGCCAACATCTTAGGATGCTTCGCCCACTCAGGAACTGAGATCCCAAAAGTCTCTGCTCGCAATATTGATGCTGCCATGACAAAATGGAGGTGACTTGGATCTACAACTGAGAACTGAAGTGGATGGGGGAATCGCTTGGGGGCAGACCAGAATGGAGCACCAGTACTAGTTGATGCATCCTCAGGGAAAGTGAAAATCAACTGCTTCACCCGATCAGCAAAATAATCTTCAAACCTGAAGACAAAGTGAGCATAAAGTCAAGAAACAGAACAAGGTATGTCCTATCATACAGAGAATTGGAAACCCAATCAAGGAGAGCACCTTAAACGAGCCCATGCAATGCAATCCTGGAATGTCTCACATTTTTCCTTCTCAAGGCACTCAAGAACATGTTCCAAAGTGTCCCTTGACTGAGCATCACCAGCTTTGTTCATAGCATTAGTATATTCAACTGGATTTGATAAATAGGCATTCACTTCTGCTGGGGTTTTCTCCACCAAACCCTCGAACTCCGATCGAGCCCATGTCAAGCAATGGTCAATGTTATGTGGGAATGAATGCACAGTGCACATAGGTGCTTGTTTCTCAGGTGGGTCCCTTGAAGCGCCATAATTTTCAGTCAGGTGAGGAATGACCATCTGGGTGTTGCATTTGGCACCTAAGGTTCCAGACTCGAGAAGAGGCTTTTGGAAGTACAAGCACCTCTGATCAACATAAAGTCTCGCATTGACATTGTCCAAAGCATTCACAACAGCAGTTAAGTTCTCCCAGAAGGTATCATCAAAGACATTCTCTGTTTCAGAGCCAACACGATTCTGCAGCGCTTCAATCTTGAGATGAGGATTTATTAATGCAGCAGCAGAAGCTGCAACAGTGGATTTGGCCTGTCCAATGTTCCAATCACGGAAGAGAAACTGCCTGCTCAAGTTACTCTTCTCTATCACATCATCATCAGTTATTGTCAGCTTCCCTTGTTCACCACATGAAACACCCATCAGTGCTAAATTCTTCAAGAATTCACAGCCAAGTGCACCAGATCCTACAACAAACAAGTTAGCATCCTCCAGCTTCTTCTGAAGCTTGGACCCAAAAACTGAGATTTGTGCATCATAACGGCTATTTAGTGGCTTGAAATTACTGGGATCCAAATTAGCGGTAGGAAGTGATTCCACAGAGTCAAAATAAAAGAACTGTTACAGCAGAAAAGGTAAGGTCAGGTAACCACAGTAAGCAATAAAGTTGAATCATTAAGTAGATGCTTAACTTTGGAAACAGCCACATTCAAGGCAAGTAAAATTATATATATATTAAACATGGCAAGTTTATCAAGCAGGAGGTTATAGTAATGCAACCCTAGACAGTACGCAAAAGTTCTTCTGATCAAACTGAATTTAAAGGCCCAGTCAAAGCGATTGGGTATATAGATAAAATCCTGTAACAGCGTGTATATACAAGTACCCACTATTTGTTTATGTCCAAATACTCCAAGTATATAGATGAAATTCTTTAAAAGTATAAAAAAAGCTTGAGGAACAACAACTGAAGTTTAATGTATGCCTAAGTTGGTTCGAGAGAGAAGCAGGCTTAAGAAGATTCAAAAAGTTTTAAATTGATACCAACCTGAAAGAGAGGATGAAACTTTCCGGAACATGCTTTGACAACCTCTTGTCCCACCAGACCACCAAACATAGCGGCCATAGGATTCAGTACAGCCCTGGCACCAAAGGCAAAGTGCCGCAGAAGTTTTGGATTAATGTCCTCCACCCTCGCATCTCCTGAGTTTTCATTGATGTGACTTGCCTGAGATATAAGCTTTTGAGCATCTTCTTCTGAACCAGCAACAGGGAAGCGACCAATCTCGGTCACAAACTTGTCCAGTGCTTGGAATGCCAAGTGTAAGAGAGGTGGACGGTCAAACTTGGAGAAATCACTCAAAAGAAATTCACCAGGATCTTTGATTGCTTCTCTCAATGGCTTAAAATTCAACACCTTGGGCTGTTTGACCTGTGTGACAATCCCGCCTTTCTCATAGGTAGCAAAGTTTGTGGTGTCCTCCTCGAGAGTAAATGAATATGGTCTGGTATTTTTAATCTTTCTTGGTTTTCCATCATTAAGTTCTGTCATTCCCTTCACTTCAGAGAAAACAACAAGATCCCCATCTTGAAACTCAAGCCTTTCATCATCAACAAATGACACCAGTGCAGGGTTATCATTGCTGATAGATGCAATTATACCAGTGTGTGGATCCTCTCCATCAACATCAAACACTGTGAATTCAGGTCCAAAGTCACAAAACACAGAACCAAAGAGACCTCTAACTTCAGCCTTGATGAAAGAGATTGGAGGCTTGTGATTATGGCAGTAGTCATTAAACTCAATGGCTTTGTCAAGATTGAGATCTGTAAATACAACAGCCTGCACCAACAGAAAATAAGTGGCATAAAACAGTATAGGCAAATACATATGTATTCTGCAAAACAAGAAAAGCAATGCATTCAAGCAGACCAGAGAAAGAAGTATCATTGACACGGTCAATGGCAGAGGATGACTAGAATTATTAGGGGGGCAACTTAGACACGATAGGACTTTGAAGAATAAAAAAAACAATATTTTCTGAATGGGCCAAATTAGAAAATTATAGGACCAGTATGAAATATATACTGAATCACAGGGACTATAAAGAATTTTGAAAATTCTGAGGGGCCAGGGGCCCACTGCTGCCCCTGGACACAGTGATGGCCCACTGAAAATATAATGCCCTGAGATGGTTTTTCTCCCCGTATTTGCATGAAGATCTAAATCTTTCACTTTAGCATTTAGATAATCTTAGAATTTTATTGAAGCAACAGAAAGGTGGGGGAATGCAATCCTTAGTACCAGAAAGTGTACAAAACCTTCACTGGTGTCCTCTTGATCACCCCTTAAAGTATTGTTTCTTTGGACATTTAATGCTTTTGAGAGTTGAGACAATATTATATAACAGTTATGAATTTTATGTTTCATTTTATTGGTTGAGGTAAACAAAAATTACACTTGTGAGCCTTTGTGGACAGAAGATATTGGAAGTTCACTGAACCAAACAATGGTATCATTAAGAATTGGCATTTCTTGTTGTGTGGGTCACCCAACAATATGATGTGAACGCGCACACATACACACAAAAAAAAAAAAAACTGTTTCTATGTTTTCACTTTCATAGAGTTATGTTTGTAGCACAAAAGAACTACAGCAAAACCTAGAATAGCATTAATTAAAATGCAAACACCAACTAGCATTGACCAAATCAGTCATTCACAATGGATTTGCTCAGATATTTCATTTAATATAATCACAAACATTCAAAATTAGTAGCATATTCAGACATACATTTGTGATAACATTTTTTCCTTGTGAAAGAAAGATTTGCTAGTAATCTTGATAGGTACCTGCTAAGCAACTGGCAGGTTTTGATCAAGATTATCCAATTGGTCAAGATGTCACAACGCATATATGTGGACAAGCTTTCTTCTAATTATATCAATGTGGAGAGACATGGAAGTACCTGGAACTTAGAAAGTTGTTCTGTTGTCAATTCTGTAGTTAAGGTTGAGATGCTGACTGCATTGTTGAGATCTTGCAACTTCTGAACAGATGCTAGGGCCCTGTTCTTACCAACATCATTCTCTGAAAAGACAAAGTTGCTGGATAAATCCCACAACTCCACTATTTCTTCATCGTGCAATGTCACAGACTTGACACCAGCGAGAATGAGGTTTTTTGCTGTAGTAAGAGAACCACACATTAAAGAAGGGTCAAAAGGCTTGACTCCAACAAGAACAAGAACAATCCATATTAAAGACCACAGCATTCCTTAAATAGCTCTATGTCAACGGTAATGGCTTCCATAGGTTTAGATAATTACCCCTCCCACAGTGAAAATAATATCATACAAACTGCCCAAAGCAAGGTTAATAAAAATTGACTATCCATCTGATATGACTTTGATTCTATGTAAAATTGAGATAAAACACCAAACAGGACTAAAATGGAAAGTTATGAAGAGAATAGCCAGAGGAAGCTCCCTTTCCTGATCACGATTTTCACATTATGTTTCCTTTGTCACTCAACACATGATATATACAAATCAAATCTTGCTAATCCTAGTAGTCTCGAATGATTTAAAGCACCCTATATTTCTTATGTTGGAACTTGTGAAGAACCCAAACTAAGTTAGAGAGCAAAGTCTCTATCCATATCCTAGGGGGACATCAAATACAGCTATAGCCACTACACATATCCATAGGAATCTCTATTGACCATCTCTATTTCATTTGCTGCACCATGTTTTGCTACCTTTTAGGCCTGTGGTTAGATTAAGCAGAATCCAATTTTGTTTACAGGAGACGGATTTTGCAATATATTCACGGTAAAATCCAAAAATTCACAACAGGAAACCCAAGTAGTATCAATTAAAAAAAAATGAGTTAAAAATCTCATCATTTGTACCAATCTCAGCACCAAGACCCCGCATCCCGGAAACGAGAACATTTGAACCGAAAAGCCTTCGCATTGTCTCCCTTCCATAAACAGCAAGCTGCCGACTGTGAAGATCCTCATCAATCTCCATCGGGTTCGAATCACCAGGTGCCATGATCAAGTGTTCCTCTTTACAATGGTTGTTAGTTTCGGTTTCGGTGTTGCTGCAATTACCAGTAACACAGCTTTTTTTGTTACAAATGACAGTCGATTTCAAATCGCAATCGACCGGTTTCTTTTTGAAAGAAGACGAATCTGATATGCTGTTATCTGGTGCTTCTTCTGCTTCAACAGGTCGCTTTTTAGGAAGCATAAAGTATAGCAAACGGCCAAACGAGCTACGAACACCCATCAAAATCAAGATTGTTAGAATGGAAAATTAAAAAATATATATATAGAGAAACTGTTTTTAATAAAAATAAAGATCGGTGCTAGTGATAATAATAATACCATAAACCCTAGGTAGGGTCTGATAAGATTCGAATGCGAAAATGTTGAGAAAGGGATTGATTAGAGGAGCAGTAAACGTACCGCTTAGCACTGTGAGCAAGGGAAGGGTGGAATGTGAGGGGAGGGAGGGGGAAAAAGATTGGGGTTTGGTTTTTGGTAGCTTGTGGAGAAAAATGGAGAGGTTTTTGTAGAAATGGAAGTGGCGAAGACGTGGGGGTGGGGGGGGGGGGGTATTTGGGCTTAGAGTTTTGTGCTGGAATGGGACCCATCAATATTTCTGAAAACATTTAATGTCATTTTAAAAAAAAAAAGATTTTTTTATTTGATCTCTGTCAATTACATCACCAGTAAATCTAAATATGTTAACCGTATTTTACTAAAATAATATTTTTTTTAATTTAAAATTTAATTTAAATCAGATTTTAAATTGTGAATTTTCCAAGTCATTCCGGTGTGCTATATCGAGTTTAACATCCATGATTTTCTTATTTTATTTTATACCCATATTTGATTTAATTATATTTAATTTACTTGCATCTATTTGATAATAAAAATATCGTGTAGTGAGTAAAGGAAAAGATTTGGTTTGATTCGAATGTTAAGATGGCTGGATTTAATTATATTGCTGGGATTCATGATAAACACAGACATATGTTCATAAAAAAAAAAATTACTTAGCGTGATTAAATTTATAAAATCTCCTCGACACGTTTTGGTGAATTTTAATTCAAATAATGGATAGAAATCCCGTGCCTTGTGTAGCATCTCAGAGTTTCAAGAACTAAGAAGCATCTTTTTTCTTTAAATTCAACTGTGCATGGAAACTATCTTTTCTTCTAACTTTATTAATTTATTTATTTTTATTAATATAAATATTCATGTCAATACATATATTTCAATTAATTCACAGATTCTGAAATTAACAATTATATAAATCTGAAATCAAAGAATGAATGAACAAACTTTTTAATCTTAAATTACTATTAAATTACCTATTAGATGGTTATCTGGTCATAATTTTTATTTTTATTGAAAAGTTTTATTTTTATTTTTATTTTTATGTTTTTTTTATAAGGGGAAATGTTTTCCTTGCATAACCCGAGCCTATTAAACTTTGTGTCAGCTGAAAAAATATACACGCTTCTTGCGTGTATATTTTATTGATTTAAATGATATCAGCTCTTTCAAAAAAAAAAAAAAAGTTGACTGTAATGAATGCAACAATTCAACCACCTTGGTGGCTACTAGAATGTTCCATGCAGAATAGTGTCAACCGCGGCCACCACGCAAGGCACACACGACTTTCGGTCAGGTGACAAGGTCCGCGAATTTCTTTCAATCTCGAAGGTAGACAAGGAGGGTCAATAATTACAGTAATTTTAAAAGTTTATCTTTAACGTGTCTATACTTTTTCTTGGTTTTTTTAATTTAGATTTTGGAGTTTATAATAACAAAAAAAAAATATTAAACTTTTATTAATGCATCAAATTAATATAGAAGATACAGCTTTAAAATCATTTTATAAAGATTGATTTTAATTAACACGCATGCATGATTAGATGATATCTTAAATGTTAAAATTAAAAATGACAAGAAGTAAAAATTATATTTTAAAAAACTATTTTGGAGCATGGTTAATATTAATTTTTTAAAGTGTTTTTCAATTAAAAATGTATTAATATTATATTAAAAAAATATTTTTGAAATAAAAAAATACAATTTAAATTTAAAAAAAAATCAAAGTTGACTCAAAGTTTAATGCAAACACAGCCCAATCAGGGCTTTGGAGTTTTGGGTAAGCCACGGGGTAGCAGCTGTTGATTATTTTTATTGTTTACTTCTTTGGCAAGGAGTTCAAAGTTGAATTTTAATATAGGAAATCAATAAAGAAGGAATTTTATCTTCTCCTCCGTTTCAAACCGAATCTTTTCTCTCTCTGTTTTTATCTTTATTTTATTCTGCAACAATGGGCCCTTGGCCCGGGACTAGATAGAGGCATCCTCCACCAAATAATAAGGTCTTGATTGATAATATGTTTCAATTGATTTTTTTGAAATATTTTTTAAATCTCGTTACAAGAAAAAAATCAAATTAATTTTTTTAAACTTTTTATCATTTTAGTATGTTGTTATAAAAAAAAATACACTGTACAGTAAATAGAGGGTAGCTTCTCCTTTTAAACGGAACCATCTTTTCTAGAAGCTCATCCTTATCCCTTTTTTTTTTAATGTATTTGAAAATATAATAATAATAATTTTTTAAAATATCTTTTAAAAAATATTAAAATAATATTTTTTATCTTTTAAAATTTATTTTTCTAATATTAATATATCAAAATAATTTTTTAAAAAAAGATTTAGAACTTACTTCAACGCACACCCTACATCCCCTTTCCTTTTAATATTTGTACTTTTTGATATTTTATCTTCTATTTATTTTTTTGTTTTAAAATTGTTTTTGAAAATTTTTTAAATATTTTTGTTTTGCTTTAAATAAATATTTTTTTTGGTGTTTTTATATATTTTAATGTGATGATGTTAAAAATAATTTTTTAAAAATAAAAAATTATTATTTTAATATATTTACGAATAAAAAACACTGTAAAAAGTATTATAATTTTAAATAGGCTTTAATTATAGTAGGGAGAATAACTATCTGCTGCGTGTTGATCCAAGACCACTTGATCTAAAAAAAAAATAAAAACCGTCGCATTTTATAGCAATGTATCATCTGGTGATCGGTCCCTAGACGTCTATTTTATAGTGGAAGTGATCGTGGAGATGTGCTTTCATGTATACAAGTTGCAGCACGCCATCTTCACCTCTATGATTATTTAAATTAGCCTCAATTCCAAAGCATTCCCAGCATCTTCAGTAGTAATTAAACATCCGTTCCCTTTTTCTTACTGCTCACCGGGCTATTCAGTTTTTAAATAATTGATGTAAATAGTGATTTATTTTTAATTTTTTTTCTTTAAAGTAATATTTTTTAATTTTTAATATCAAAACATCAAAATAATTTAGAAATTTATAAAAAATTAAAAATTATTATTTCATGAAATGCTCCCAAACATCGTTGTTGTAGCGATTGATGAGACATGCTGTTTTATTTTATAGATTCAAACTTGGAATCATATTTGAATGAATCTATTAATTTTTTTTACATACAAAAGGTAAATGTAAAAGTGCGTTTTTATTTATTCTCGATCAAAATGTAATTTGATTCTAAGATACCCTTTATCTCAAACCCCTCAAAAAAAAAAAAAACTATCTCCAAAGACTCCAACATTTCTTTTACATTTTCAATTCGTGTAATACTCCAGGCCTCGAACATGCCTAAGGCATCTATCCACAACGACTATTGAAAACGACGTGATTCCAACATCTGCTAGGAAATAAAAAAATTAAAAAAACTGATCAAATAAAATTGATTAAATCAATTAAAATATTTTAAAAAATAATTGATTTAGTTTGACTTTAAAAGTCTAAAATTAAAAAATCAAACTGAAAAAAAAAAACCAAACCAAAACTAAATTCATTAGAAAGTAAAAAAAAAAAAACCCCTAAAAAATAATATATTTTTTTGTTTTTAACATAAAATAACCGAATCGCACCAAAACCGAACCGAATAGAACCAAAATTGATCGGTTAGGTTTTAGTTTTTAATATAAAATAACTAACTTAAATAGTAACTGGTTGATTTAAACCGGTTTTGGTTTGGTTTTAGTTTTTTCTATAAAATTTTAATTTAATTGTTTTTATAAGTGAAAACTGAAAATAATTATCCCAGCTATTATCCATGGTCAGTCCAGTTAAAAAAAAAAAAAAAAAAACAACTGGTTTTGCATGGGTCCTTAACTTATGGCCATGGGTTTGCTTCGGTGTTCAACGTACGGGCCTGAAATATGAGACGAGGCACATAAACTGGGTTAAGAATGTTAAAGCCTTGTTGAGCACAAAAAAACTAAGAAGCTAACGAAACGGCCTCCGGCTTGTTAACTGGGTCCTTCTGCACTCTAGCGGCCATTTCTTTGAAACTCAAAATCTCTATTTTATTTATTTTGACGAGTTAAGATTTTTCATAGCCAAAAGAGTTGACCATTGCCTAATTTTATCAAAACCAATTAAATTATATTTTCAGCATGAGAAATAACCAAGTAATCTCTTAACTGACACGGGCCATCCTCAATCTAGTAGTTATTTTAATCAAAAAAATGCATTGTCTTGTCGTCAAGTTTTCCCATGTTACCAGGTTCTCTTTTCGTTTTTTTCTTTTCTCGAGAGAAAATGGAAAATAACATAAAAGGGACAAAAGTTATTAACAAATGGATTTAATAATACAGGGATTAAATATATAGTTTTTAAGACTACGAGGACTAGTTAATCAATTCCTGCATAGTAAAGGGGGTAAGTTATAATTTAACTCTCAAACAAAAGCGTCGAAGAGGGGGGTGCCATGAAAGTTGAAACCACTTCTGGGCATGTTTCCCCGCATACTATGAACAACAGAGCAAGGAAGCAGCCTAATGCATCCATGCTTGTCAGTTGTCACGGGCTAGTAGTGACTAGCGACAGGAGTAGAGAGGACGGGTTGGTTTGTTTACGCGGATGCGATTGTGTTTTAATTAAAACATAATTTGCAGTCATTGAATAATAAAGAAAATTGATTTACTGTATTTCATGTTATTTTTGTGGCTAAAATGTTATAAATGAAAAGTAGGAAAATCTTGCTTTTCATTCACTGCCCATGCTAATTGCACTATTTATTTAATAGTGTATACAGTATAGTGTTTAAGTGAACAATACAGGAGAATTATACTGTTCACGTAAACAATACAATTTACTTACACTGTTAAAATAGTTTTATTTAGCGTGTGTTAATTTTATTAATATTTTTTAAAAAAAACTAGTTTAAAGTAAATTAAATTTATTTGCACTGTAATACGAACAATATTTTTATACCGAAAAATTAGTATAGAGTGAATTAAATTTACTTGTACTGTAATATCAAATTTATATCTGATAATATTTTATTTAATTGTATTATTAAATAGTTTAATGGAATAATAAAAAAATATTTATATAAAGTATTATTTATTTTATAATGTAATATGAGTAATTAATTTTACAATATTTAAATTTAAAACCATCAATATTAATATATATTTTTTAAAATTATTTTATAACCTCAATTTCAAAAACATTCTTACCCAAATACATTAAATTACTTTTTCTAATCTTAATTTCAACCATAATTTTAACCAAACATCTATTTTTTAAATCAATCTTAATTAAAAATACCTTTCATAAAATAATTCTTTTTAAACTATAATTATAATCACACTACCGCAATACCAAACACACACACAAAGTTAATGTAACATTATTGCACCTGCTGGCGCGTCATGCACACAGTATCTTTACGAAGATTGTTATGATGACATTGTACGGTAAGCTCCCCTGCTTCCCGGAGGCACAGACAAGTGGATGGCACGCCGGACGATAAGGAACCTTGATTTTGGAGACCCATAATTTCTCACCAATCATCTGTGGCCAAGAGGAGAAAAACTTTAATCATCCAGAACATATTCGAAGTTCATTTGCCTCAAAATATTCATGTTCTTTTCATTAATACAATACGCACTGACAAATCATATTCCTTTAATGCAAGCAATGATGTCATGAAAATAATATCATGGCACTTGTCCAATCCCATAATTCACTTGCTACTTCAGTTTATGTTGGCATCCCTTCATTGGATCTGGTCCAAGGCATGGTGGACGGACAAGATCAGACAACTCCAAATACTTTCACTTCCTCTAAATGATTCATTCACAAGGTTAAAAATGCAAGTTTAGACTCTTGTTTCAGCCATAGGCTTCTCTTTCGGAAAACGAGGATCATCCCATCACAGCGTCCCCTGAAATTTGATCCTAGATGCTATGCTACGTGGTTATTTTAATTAATAGTTTGTTTTTAAAAATATTTTTTATTTAAAAATATATATTTTTTAATTTTTTTAATATCAACAAATTAAAATAGTTTTAAAATACAAAATATTAATTTAAAACTAAAAAATATTGATTGAAAACAAAAAAATATTAATTTTTTTATATAAAAATATTTTTCAACAACAAATATAAACAAAATTATTATCACACTCTTAATCACTCTTTTAACACCCCATATCATTGTTGTGTTTACAATTAAAATTGCGCCTTAAAAATTTATTTAGTTGGAAGAAATTGATATTTTTTTAGTATCTTTTTATAATTTTAACATGTTAAGATAAAAAAAATATTAAAAACATATAGAAAACGCTAGAAAAATACTTTTGCAGTATATTTTATTAAGGTCTTTTGACTACCAATGAAGAAAAATGCTTACCAGTTAATGATTTGATTAATCTGGTAGCTAGTTGATGCGAAGTTAGATCTTGAA